>Ga0114964_10000303_pt1 | contig 38083 bp, 39 predicted proteins | sample C_131016_MF_Meta_FD_92638 | JGI IMG/M metagenome (GOLD analysis project Ga0114964, IMG submission 92638) | Freshwater microbial communities from Lake Croche, Canada to study carbon cycling - C_131016_MF_MetaG | ecosystem: Environmental > Aquatic > Freshwater > Lake | place: Lake Croche, Canada... | reverse complement strand
GCACAGGCCCCAATTCGTCACCAAGTTGTACAGTTAAGAAAATCAACTACTCGTCATTCGAAAAGTTTCTTTCTGTTATTGGCCTTGACGTCTTTGCGCAGTCTATGGCAAAAAGCCGTTTTCTAAAAATGGGCAATGATTTTATTCCTGGAGCTTATTAAACCGTTGCCCAATGTTCTTTTTTAGCGATGCGATTCCATTTCCAGTACGTCGTGCCGTACGCAAAAAGAAGTTCATCACCTTCCTTGATCTTCTTCCTTGTAACAATATTGCCTCGATTTGTCAAGTTTACATTTGGAAGACGTCCTGTTTTATAGTTGGCATTAATACGCGAAGTCCAATTGCCATGAGGAGGCGCACCGTCTACAAATTTATCCACATTAACTTGAATTACATATCCATTATATATTTTAGGAATTAAAAACTTTTGCTCGTACTCGTCATAGGTCATCTCAATGCCCTTGTATTCTCCCAAGATTTTTCCTTTCGGAATATCTTTCTTTGCGAAAACGCCTAGCTCTCCTGGAACAACTTCCGAATCGTCTACTTCGACATATTCCATTTTGTTATAAAACAAATGGACATTCAGTTGTTGCCGATTGTAGACATCCCCGACGGAACGCATTACTTTATTGCAATTCAAGGACCAGAATGGGCTGTTTTGCAGCAGGATGTCTTTATTGAATACATTGTGCACGCGCTCAATGTAAAACACGGTAAAGACAGACACGATGCAGGAGACGGGCGCTTTTTCGAAACAGATCAGTTTTTTGCTGTGAATGGTCGTCCTTCTCGTTTTGGAGCCCACAAAATACAAGTTCTTGTTGCAGACATGCGCTATTTTGAAGGGCCGTTTAAGCGCGGAGCGATTCATTCTGTGCAGGTTTACGTATCAGACGAAGGGATACACTGCGAGTGCAGACACACAGCAGGAGAAGAAAACGTGCGTCCCCGTCTCAAACTTCTTCGCGATGAAATCAAAGGACTGATTGAGTTTTTGAGTTTGCAGCCCGATGCTTTGCCTCGATTGGCGAATCTTTCAGGCAGTCAAATTGATATAATCAAGGCTCATTTTAGAGAAATAAAAAAATGGTCGGAAATTTACTCGTGGCGAAGCATTCCTCAAGGGGACCTAGATGCAATTCAGCGTTTAATAGAATCGACCAATGGTGCTGAACGAGAAGAAGGCGAGCGTAGAGCACGCGTAATAATGAAGGAGAAATTGGGTAGGGACGCTCTTCATGAAGTCTATATAAATCAGTACGCCGACTTTCTAAGACATTATGGTTTTCTAGGGGACGCGTATGCAGGACCGCGAGCAGCATGCACTATAACTTAATTCAATCCTCTTCCCAATCGTCGTAATCTCCTGGAAAAATAATCCCAGCAGCGTCCTGGTCTGGCGTCGTTTCTTTCATCACCTGCGATTTGCGCCCTAATGCATCCAAGACGCGTAATTCTATAATATCATTGCACGTTTCTTTCAGAACTCCCTCACGTTTTGCGAAAATCATCTGTATATTGGAATCGGACCTTGTATCTGCGCGCTGAAAACGATGCGCTAATTGATACATTGTAATCGTCGAATAAGTAGGAGACACAAGGCAGAAACGCCTGAAGCTTCCTTCCTTGTCATCTAAATCGATTCCTGTTGACACGACGGCTTGATTGCAAAGAAGAAGCGAGAATTCGCGATCAGGCCGTTGAAATTTCTCAAGAATAATGGATCGTTTTGCTTCAGGAACAGAGCCATTGAGAACTAAGGGATTCAGATCCAATAAAAGCGCTTCCAAGTCTTTTAAGGTTTCGGTGAAATTCACACAGACGACAACTTTATAAGAAGAAAGTTTTTCGCGTGCTATTTTTGCAAAAAGCTTAATTTTTCCCGTTTCGATAATCTGCATTGCTGTTGTGACTCCTGCCATTGCATTTGCTTGCATCAAAACTTCAGAGCCATTGAAATTCGTTGCTGATACTAGGCGACCTAGGCCTCGTTTTATGATTTCAGCGCCCTCTGTATCAATATTGTAATACGCATTCAGCTTCTCTAATTTGTAAACAGAGGACGCAGGAAGCATAGAAGACGCGCACTTTAGTTTAAAAACTTGTTGGAAAAGTCGATACACATACGGATCAAACTTTTCCCAGGGCCGTTTTTGAGGGACATTTGTCGTCGCAATTGAATTTAAAGAATGACAGAAGTCGTAAATTTGTTGCATACCTCTCCATTCCTGTACCCCTGTACGAATATTATATTGAGCAATTCTGTCATCTGTCATGATACCTAAAGAACGAAACATGTGCATCGCTTGTTCCTGCTTATCTATAGGAGAACCAGATAAAAGAAGCACGTGCGATTTCGACTCTTGTTTGGTAAATCGAGGAGGGCCGTTAGCTAATGTTATGGCATGTATAAGAGTCTGCGCAGCCTTAAACTGTGTGCTGATGTTCTTTATGTTTTGAATCTCGTCAATTATCAGAAGAAGGCCGTCGGAAACCATTTCCTTGTATAAATCAGTTGGCTCGAACTCGACTTGATCGATTTCGATTTCGTTAAACTCATTCGGTCGCCAAGCGTGCGCGACCATCATTGTTGATTTCGAGTCGCGTCTGTGTAGGTACCCATGCTTGGGCTGATGGAATTTCGTTGATCGCAAACCCTGGAAACTCAGGATTTGATGAATCGGAATCCCATAATTGGCTTTCATGTGTCGCCACTTTCCTATTACAGAAACAGGACAAATAACGACGACGTGCTTATAGCCCTGTTCAATAGCTAGCAAAGAAGACGTGTACGTTTTTCCCGCACCAAGCATCGAGAAGTCTAGCGCAAAAGTAGAATTCGAAAGGATGCCCTTTAGACGTTCATAATGTTCGACTTGATTCGGCATAAGACGTATCATTTCTTTTTACGCTGTTATGTAAATTCTTGTTTATAAACAAAATGGCGTCAATTTTTAATGCCGTGTATAGTTTTTTATCAGATGAAATCCCAGGTTCGCTTCTCCAGCTTTTAGAATTGTTTGTGAAACGTTTAGACTACGAAGTAACAGTAGAGGTCAATAAAGAGATGGGCGGAACAATAAATGTTTTCTTAACAGAGGGTTACTACGAAACGACAGATTCTTTGCGCGAATCTAAAAGTCGGTGTGGTATACGCATTCACACACACCCCCGTTATGCAAAAGACGGCGACGACTTCCAGATTGATGACTTTATTCCTCCGAGTCACGGCGATCTCGGAAATTCACTTTTCAATTTATCACACGCACGTTTTCAGCATCCGGATGAAGACCCTCGAGGACAACTTCCGCTACCAGCAAAGATTAGTTATTCTCGCGAGTACGTTTTTGACGGAAAGGCCTTTTGGTCTTATCAAGCCTCTCCAGCTTTACAGCGCCTTTGGTTAAAAATCAATCACGAATCGCGTGTGTTTTTGCGCGACAAGTTAAGTTTGGGATGGATTGAGGCGTGGAGTCGTTGGAAACACGGCGGCGATCTCGAGAGTTTCATTCGCGAAAATAAAACTTTAGGAATTGATATTTCTGCGACCTTGGATTGGCGCCGACGGACAGTACCCATCAAAGATTCTCTCAAATGCATGTATGAGCGACGAGATAGACATTTGACTTTGCCAAACGGTCTTTTAAATTCTTCTGATCTAGAAGACTTGTACGAAAAAGCAGTCAAAGTTATTGTTCGTCGGCGTCTCGAGTCAAATCCGTATTTTGAGGCACCATTCGGAGGTTAGTGAGCAAAGGCGCACACTTGAAAGTAAGGACACCACCCGTCGCTTTTCCAGTACGGACAAGCGGCGCTCCGAAAAACTTTTGACTTTTTCTTTTCTTCGACCCACGTGTACGTGTCATTTTTTACACTGAATATACTGCAGATGGGAGGCGGGGGACCACGATAACGCTTGTGCGGGAATTTGCATGAATGCCCAAAAGAACAGAACCCAGCGTCATAATTAGGACAAGAAATTTTTTCAGTGAAAACGTCATGTTTCAAAATACACGAGGGATCTGTGCACGCAGAGTTCTTACGGCAAACAGGCATATTCGCTAGGTCATACTCGTGCTTGAATTCACACCCGTCGCCTTTTGAGCAATTAGAAGACAACCAGTATCGACATACTTCACGCTTATGCAGCTTTGTAAAATTACGAGATGCTTTGAGTGTCGGCGGGGGTGCATCGTCGAAATCGTACTGCATTTTTTTTTAGAAATGAATTATTGTAGCGTCATGAAACGAATCACAGCGCCATCGTCGCGGCATTCGATAAAGGAAGAACAATAAGGTGTTTGGTAGAAAAACTTAAGTCCATAAAATTGTTTTCTATCGACGCTGCAAAGCCTCCCAAGACGGAGTAATCTTGACGGTTTATATTAGTTGGATCAGTCAAGTCCACACGATTAGAATCGTAAAAATAGAATGGGTGGTTTCCGTATTTCTGCGTCGAGCACGTTTTTAGTGTTGTCACTGTGGTAAAAATTTTCTTCTTGGGAGCACATTCGCCTCGAAAAACGTCACATTGCGGATTAAAAATACCGTTACCACCCGATTTGCAATTTTCTGAATCAATTTCGCACTCATGTATACATCCAGGATAAAATTGATGTTTCCAATCAAGAGCCCACGGCACGCAATTCCAATTTCCACACGGAAACACGGTTTTTGCGGCAGATTCAGTAGAGAACGTGAAATCTGTTGTAAAAGAAACCAAAGGACCTACTTGATTATCACCATTCGCGCATGCCGGCATGGCGTAATAATAGTCGGGCACTTTACTGTGTGTGGTCGCATCTGATGCACCGTGATTCTGATTAAAAATGCCTAGAAGCTGGCACGCATTATCTAGATTATAGCCATCTGTTATGGCTATATCTGTTCGAGAAAACTGGTAAAACAACGTATCGTCGTTTTGCGTCAACGTCGTTGTTACGGTGCAATTAGTAGACTGCATAGGCAAAATAGTTTGATTAGCAAATGAAACAGTATAAAATGGACTCGTCTGGTACACGCTCAAACTCGAAATGATGACATTCGATAAATTGGTGATTTGAAATGTTACTGTTTGAAACGTTGCAGTATTCGGTATATAGAGCGGATAGAGTTCTGGTCTGTCAGAAACGTACTTGGGATTCGGAATCGCAAGCTGTGTCACAAAATCGCTCAAATGAAGCGAATCAAGACGCGGGAACAAAAGACCGCCTCCAAGAGCTAAAATCGCGTCGCATCGGAGGTCATTCGTTTTGCTTGAACAATAATCAAGAACTGTAAAAAGGGCCTGGTCGACGGAAGCTGGATTTGCTCCACTTGCAGGAATCGAGATACTACCTGGAATTACGCTCGTCGCGTCATTCGCAGAGTAAGACAACCATTTTGCACAGTTTGGATCGTCGGGTCCATAAAAACTGCAAAAATCACGAAGAAAAAAAGAGCACACGGGTGATTCGTGACAGAGCATCATGTGACATTTATTCTCGGTACTTGGTTTATTTGGCAAAATCGGGTCTGCCTGGTTGTCTCGTAAGCAGCAGTCTATTACGTTTCCGTTTGAGTAAGTATTATTATAAATTGAGTCTGTATTGTATAAGAATTGCAAGTCTGAAGTGTACGAAAACGTTCCAGGCAAGTTCGGACAAAATTGTTGGGTCAATGTGTACAGACCAAGTTGCTGCGCAGGAGTCTCATCAAAACACGCAGGCATTCGATAATATGCAGTGTGCGGGTCAAAACCGTACCCCCAATTGTAGTCAGCCCCACTGAATCTTTTTGACAGGGCATCAATTATTCCAGCCGTAGGACACGCAGTAAGAGTCTGACCGTTACTTTGATACGAATAGCATGATGCACCAGGTGTATTTACTGCAAACGAAAAACTTGGATTCGTACAAAAAAGACCGTTTTTTTGCACAGCGGGTTGATACAATTCGTAAAAATGGCAGCAACTTTGGGGCAGTTTAAAAAGACCGTTGTTTACTGCTGGAGTACTTAAACAATCTTGAGTATCTACAAATTTAGGCATTTGCCCCTGATTCTGTAATTGAAGACCTTGGTAACAATCAAAGTCAGCTTGCGTGATAGTAGCAGTCATAGATCTTGGAAAAACGGCAATGCATGTATTATTTGACGAGCAGTCCATTTTGTTTACACAAAACAAATGGAAGTGGTGCTGTTCGAAACGGATCTTTATAAAAAAGACGGAACGTTTACCAATAACTTGATTGAGCGAAACGTAAACTCTCCCGTTATCATTGCAATGATGACGAATAATTCAGATGTTTATGCTGATTTTCAAAATGATAATGATGGTCGAGCGTACTTTGATACGACTTGGCAACCGTTGCTGTATACACCTTTAGATAATTCTCCATTCGAGCTTCTAAAGAGATCAATACTTTTTCAAAACGAAGTTTTCAATACTGCAATGAAAGCTTACGAGCACGCGGCTTTGTCATCTTCATACGAGTTAACAATACCGGTTTTTACATCAGGGTTTGTCGACGACGTGCAAATTAACGAGAATGTAATAAACGGAATACAAAAAGTTCTCTTACTTCGAGGCTCAGAAGTTAATGCTCTCATTGTTCCAAAAACGTTGGCGCAGTGGTTTTTTAATGAGTACCGTGTAGAGCAAGCAAGACAAGTATCAAAATTTCTAGCAGGTTTGACTTCAAATGTGAATGTAGCTGCACTAAGTGATTACTATATTAATAATAGTGCAGGAATCACATCTGGAGATAAAACATTCCGTAAACTAGCGTATAAGTATAACAACGTCGATATTATTCAATTAAAAGTGATTAAACCATCGGAAACATTAAAGGCGTTTGTCGAACACTTGCACGAATCAAGAAACAATCGACCTCGATTCAGTTTTTACATATTCCTTATTTTGATTCTTGGCATTAGTGTATACTTTTTGACAAGAAGAAGAAATATGTTTCGTTAAAAGAGTCGCAATTGAAAGCAAAGATGAAACAAAATTCTGTTGATCGGTGTCGTCGGCTTCTTATTTCTTTTAATTGTCGGCTATGTGATTCGAAATGGAATGCTTCAAAAACAACGAGTGCAAGACTTGATTAAAAATTGCGCAAACGAAAAACTACTTTATGTTTTTATAGAAGGCGAAATAGGACTCTGGCAAAACATTGTCGATAACGTCTCGCAGCTTTTGGATAATGCAGATTGTCCGACACGGCTTGCCGTTCATATCTTGGAACCCGTGGTTTCGATTCGAGACGAAGATGTTCTTGGTAAAGAATTAGAGCGAGCATGCAAAAACTCGCCGACGTACAACACTTTTTTTAAAGAAAGCGTGTTTGTGCACAAGATTCACAGATTAAAGTTAGATGAAACAAACTCCATTTTGCATTTGCTGAAATCTTTGCAGCGAACAGTTCACGACGAAGACATAATATTGTGGATTCCGTCGCATTCCAGATTCAAAAAAAGCTGGGATGCTGCGGCACGTAAAGATCTAGTGTCAGAAATTGTTGTATGGCCGTTACCAGAAGCACCCAAACTTGATATTGAGCGGTATTTCTACGCAGAGCCTGTTCCCGAACCCTCGTTTTTCCGGCTTACGCCAGACTTTCAATACGAGCCACATCCAATGGCGCGTCCGGGCACCACGAAATCATTAGGAATTTCATTGCGACACGCTTTTGCTACCAGCAAGAAGACTATCGTAAAATTGTCAGGATGCAAGACTGACATGTGCATTACGCATAAGGCAACAGGATTCGAGATAATAAACGGTTCAAACGCGTTGGGGTTTTCGGTACGTGCAAGTCCGAATGTTCGTGCCAATATCGAGTCGGTCCCGGAAGAAGATGCTTTTCAATACGCGCAAGCGATTAAAAATAATAAAGTGTACGGTAGATCTTTATTAGGCATGACGCTAGATTTTTCTTTGCAAGAAGTTTTGGTGAAATGGGGTTCAGAAGTCGCTTTCGAGCGTGAAAAAGATGTTCTGCTTTACGGTTAGCAAAGTGGTTGGACCCATGTCGACGCTTGAAAATAATTCGATGAATCGTACGAAGCATGTGTGATTAAATCTCCAGATGTTAGAAACTGCGCAACGAAACCGTAGTTTGGGCTTACAATTTGCCAAATAATGTCGGTTGATATCGATAATGGCCATGATGTTGGTTGATTTAAATAATTTGTCTGTCCTGTAATGTCTCTGCCCCAAATGCTTTGGAAAGACGGGTACTGGCTTAAAAGACCTCCATTCCGAGCACGCTCCCCATTCGTAGACTCGATACGTAAGTCGCCAGAGTACATTTTAAGTTGAAAAGTTCGTTGGATTCCCAGATTGTCAATGTACATTGGCGTTTGTCCTAAAACGACGCTCGAATTTAAGAAGGAAACGGAAGTTAAACTAATTGCGGCAGTCAACGACGCATTGTTTTCCGTGTAATCGCACACGCCTCTAGTTGAATCCCAAAGGGTCATTTGCGATCCCATCGCTGGCGTCCACTGATATAATAGATTTGAACCGTTTAGGTTCAAAGACCACGTGTTGTTTAAGGTATCCACAAGAGTACTTATGGTGCCATACGCTTTTTCTTGTACTCCTTGTAAAGACTGATTTACAGATTCATTCTTTTGTACCCATGCAATAGTTACGAGCGCTGCAGTAGCGATAAAAAGAATAATGTACACGCGTGTGTCAAATCTCATCTTTGTTTTTAATACACCTTAAATAAATGAAGGTAGCAGTTTGTTTTTCTGGACAAGCGAGATTTTTAGATGGGCGACAAATCGCAGTTTTGAAAAGGCAATTATTAGAGAAATACGATTGTGATGTCTACTATCATTTTTGGTGGAAAGAAGGTGGCGAATACATTACTTCAAATATCGGCAACCAAAAAAATGAAAAGGATATGGACAAAAAGATACGGCGTATTTTTAATCCGAAAGTCATGAAATATGACGATCCTTTACCTGCAAATTATTTTTCGTTGCCGTCTGGTAAATGGACATATAATACTGCTTCCATGTACACGTCCATAAAGAAATCATTTGATTTAATACCTAAAGACTTGCTTTACACATACGACTTTGTAATTCGCTGCAGAACCGATATATGGCTCGACTTTTTTCCGAATTTGCACGTTTTGGACAAGAGCAAGATTCATTTTCCGCCTAATTCAGGACGTAAGGATTACCTCATCAATCATTGCTGGATTTGTCCGCCAAAATTTTGCAAAGCATTTAATTTGATTCAATATTACTTAAATGATCACAAATATGCTCTTTCGAGCGACGAATTAATTCTTCCTCTTGTTTTTCAGGAAATGGGAATTAGGGAGCACGTCGTTTGTCATCCATGGTGGAATTTTCGTGCTGATCGTATTAACAGAGGCAACTACGACCAATTGAGTATCTGGGAATGGCAGCTGGTATATATTGTGTGCATTATAATAACTTGTATTTTTATTCAAAAATCGAGGTCGACTTGGAACTTTGCTTGCACCTCGTCGCCGACTCCTGCCTTGCTGTAAGCGGACACACGTTTCTCAAAGAAATTCGTCTTGTCCTGCAAAGAGATTAGCTCCATCCACTCGAAAGGATTCTGCACATGATATATTTTCTTGAATTTCATTGCGGCGAGCATGTGATCCGCGACAAAACGGACGTAGCCTGCCATCAATAAAGCATTCATGCCCATGAGGTTTACGGGTAGCGACTCGGTCGTAAACTCAAGCTCAATTTCCACCGCTTCCTTCACCATGTCAATAACCGTCGCTTCGTCTGGTTTGTTCTTCAAATAGTCGTTGAATAAATGAACGCCGAATTGTGCGTGCAGACCTTCGTCGCGTGATATTAACTCATTTGAGAAACACAAGCCATTCATCTTATTGCGCTTTCTAAAGTAAAAAATAGCGGCAAAGGAAGACGAGAAGAAGAGATACTCCATGATGATAAAAGCTACGATTCGTGTACCAAAGGGGGCTTGTTTATCCATAAATCGTCGTGCCCAATCGTTCTTCTTTACGATGCCAGGATAGGTCGTCACGGCTTTAAAAATCGCGTCGCGTTTTGATTCTTCCTGAATTAGGCCCTCAATCATTACGCTGTACATTTCATTGTGAATGCCTTCCATGAACTTTTGGCACGCGTAAAACGCCTTGGCTTCGCGAATCTGCACCTCTTCTCCAAAATTCGCGTCGATATTGTCAAAGACTAAGCCATCAGCTGTTGCAAAGAAGGCCAAGACGTGCGAAATAAAATGCTGCTCGCCTTCAGATAAGCTTTCAAAGTCGCGTCTGTCATTGCCCAAGTCGACCTCTTCCACTGTCCAGAATACAGCTTCCGATCGTTTGTAGAAGGACCAGAGGTCAGGGTACTTGATTGGCATCAATTGTAAGCGGTCGGGCTGGAGAAGAGGTTCCTCCATTTGTTTCTTCAGCGAAAAAATTGAATTCCGTTTCGAATGTAAAAATATTTTCTTGGAAAAAAATAAATGAATGCTCTGTGTTTTGGCAACTTTTTTCCAGTGCGACTTTTTAAAGGATCATTTAAGCGCTTTATTTATGTCGACGTTCATTCGCCAAACGTCATGATTGAAATGAAAAAGAACGGCTTTCGTAAATGCGACAAGGAGTCCACTGAAGATCTAGATGTTTTTGTCGGCGTTGGAGGTACAGAAGTTTATTATTTTAAGAATCAATATGAAGTTTCAAAAGACTGTCTTTACGCTGTTTCCACAGCAGACGCCGTTATTTGCTCTGGTGCGCCACCTATGGAATCGCTAATTATGAACTGTACTACTTACATTACAGACATTAACAACTACGCTGTGGACAAAGAATTTCTTGTATACTATCGTTTTCATTCCCCTAAGCTTGCAGATTTTTCGTCGGGGGATGTTCATCCCGAATTCGTCGTTACGAGACACTCGTCCTTCAGAGATCTCATTGAAACGACGCGCCCAAAACTATCTTTATGACGTCTCAATTTGAATAGTAAATCAATCAACTCAAATCGCAGTTGTGCCTCAATTCTAAAATCGCGGACGACTCTTAATTCGCGCTTGATTGACCAAATGCGCATCTGGTCCATATCGCTATTTGTTTATTGAGACTTCTTCAGTTGCCGTGAAATGAGGCGCAGCTCACGAGGTGTCAATGTTTCTTCATTTTTAGGAGTCCGCTTGCATTTGCATAAAGTCTCTAGACATACCTTCATGCAATCTTCCATCCCAACTGTCATGAAAAAAATCACAATTGAATAAATCACAAACGTTAGTTCTCCTTTCATTTTTATTGTTTGTTGTACTATAAAATGCTACACCTCACTGTTTCCAACAAGCCGCATCCTGGCTTAGATTTGTTAAAAGAATCTGCAACAGGAAGCGTCAAAGAAACGCGTGTTCTCGGCATGGGGAATACGACGCCAATCGGGCACAGAGGAAAAGGGTTCGGCCTCAAATTGTCGTTATTAAAAGCAGAGCTTCTTTTGCTTCCTCCCATGACGAAAATCTTGTTTACAGATGCATACGATGTTTTATTAAACGGTTCTTCTAAACAATTAGAAGATTGGATTGATAACAACAGAGGCAAAGTTTTATTTGCTGCTGAAAGAATAAAATGGCCAGATAAGAATTTGATGTATCCTTCTGTAAACTTACCGTTTCCGTATCTTAATTCTGGCGTCTTTGCAGGACGCGCTCAAGACATTTTGGAACTTCTTAATGAACCTTTTGATAATTCAACAGATGACCAAGGTTACTATTCTAAACAGTACGTACGAGGTTCGTCAATTGTCCTAGATCATACTGCCAAGTTTTTTCTTTGCTTGTGCGGAGTGTCTGTTCCACACACATTGCCGCTAGTGACACACCTGAACAATGGATTGACACGAGTCAAACACATGCGAACTGTCGTTAAGAAGTTGTTGCCGAATCGACTGCATTTAGCAAACGCTGTTGTCTGGCGCGAAGTCTCATACTACGTAAAATGTATTGCTTTCGTCGCGTTGTTTATCCTACTTGTGTGGACACTGAGTTATATGTGGAATTAAGTACATCTTTTAAATTGCCAGATACGATTCCTGCAAAATTCATTGGGCGCTGCAAACGATTTGAGCACGGCTACATGATCGAATCAAGTATCCACGAAACAATTCATGTGCGATCTCGCCAATCTCTAAAACAAGGGTTATGGATCACGCAGGATGATTTGGTACCCAAAGGAGGAACTCGTACTGTTTTCGGAATTGCTTTGGACGATATCCATTGGCCGCTGCCATCTTCTAACATCAAAGTCGCTTATCACGGCACAGCGTGCGAAAATCTTGAATCTATACGAAAAGAATCATTGCGGCCTTCTTTAGGTCAAATGGGTACGGGCGTTTATGTGGGCTCCTTTTGGAAGGCGTGCCGATTTGCAGGACGTGACCAATCGTATCAATTTCGCGAGAACCCCTTGGTTTTGCGTGTCTTATGTCTGCGCGACAACATGATTTCTTTTCCACGTCACGAAGAATGCTCGTGCAAGTTATGCGAGGACAAAACGCCTGAACAGAAACGCGCTGCAGGACACACCTTATACTATACGGACACGTGCGCAGAGCTTCGCATCGGCCAGTTTTCTACGGGAAAATGGATCACGCAAAACGAGGAATGGGTCATTCCACAGTCTTTCATATTGCGGATTTCTGAAGGCGTCGAATTAAACAAGGACTCTTTGGCTCGTCCTCATTATGATCCTCTTCAACGCGACATAGAAATTAAATGAACGACGCGCGGCAATGTCCGTGGTGCCAACGCTGGGCTTTAAAAGAAGGATGTGACTATATTTTTGCGTGTGGTTTATCTTTGGAAGGATTCAAAATAGGACAGGGTTGCGGCAAAACATGGTGCTTTAGGTGTGGCAAAAAGTATTGCGGGCAGTACATTGATCCAGAAACTGGAAAAATCAAAGACGGTCGTAATACTCATAGCGACTGCTGCGAAAAAGAAAATGGTTGGAGAAAAGAAGACTATTGTGCCGGAGGTTGCTCGTCTCACTGTAGTAAACGCTACGAGTGAGATAGGCAGTACTGAGCAAGATCCGTCGTCGGACTTAGTACCTTAAAGTAAGGATATAGAGTCACAGAGCCGCTTGAATCTGTAATAGTTTCATATTGATTAATTTGTGAGAATGTGTAATTTGTCGTAGGATCTCCTGCACTTTGCTCTTTTGTGTTAAAATTTTTAAAACAACGTGTGTAGAAACGTTTTCCAACAAGAACATCGGGAACAGACGGCGAGTCGCTGGTAAACTGACACAAAACGTCAAAGGGATCCAATTGGTCAGGAATGACTTGCTGACAGCTTGTCACGCCAAGTGGTCTATACAACATCAAATGATTTGGTACATAATTTGCGTTATCGTTGATTCCAGCCCCACTTTGAATGCACATGTTTGCATTGTAGAGCGTATTAGAATCATTAAACATAAAGAATGGATGATATAATTCTACCAAAGTCGTGCCATCTGATGCGACCTGGAGTTGAACGCCGTTACATCCCGGATTATTTTCATCTTCGCAGGGCAAAGGGTTTGTCGCCGTAACATTTATCGTCGTATTCGTTCTCTGCATTGTGAAATAGTACGGATCCAAAAACGGCATTGACTCAAATACTCCGACAAGAGGAAATCCGCGTTGATCACAAACGGCTCCAAAATAACCATTTGAGCATGAGCAGTAGCCAGTGCTTAAACATGCGCCATTACCGCTGCACTGCAAACCATTCTGACCAAGTGGGCACAATATACTGCAGTCATTTTGAAGAGAGCCATTAGTGCATGAACATTCGTAATAATTGTCCTGGGCGTTGTAATAGCAAAAGCCGTTGTTTGATAAAGATCCACAGGGAGATCCGTCGCATCCTGTGGGGCACTGAAGCAAATCGGGGCAGGGTACCTGTGGATTTATACACGAAATCGAAACAATGCCAGCAAAATTTTGGTCTAGACAAATCAAATTTGGAACCGTCTTATAGTTTGTCGTTAATGTCTGCTGCGAAATGCCGCAGGTGCACGAATCATAAATTGGCAAAGGAAAGTCGCACGTGTCTATTAAATATGGGCACGCAGATCCGCACAACCAGCTCCCAGCATTAAAGTCCCAATATCGTTTTGCGATTTTGCCTTGGCGCGTCAATAATTGTTGATCCACGTACGGATCTGGTTGACAACCGGAGATCTGCCAACCATTTGAAGTTAAATACGAAGGTGCCGTAAGAAATCCTCCTGCATTTAATCCAGAAAGACACCGCGAAAACGAACCGTTTGAGTCGAGAACTTGTGCATTCAGTGCTTGCGCAAGATCATTTGGCATGACACTCCTGTCATCCATCAAGAGCACAATATCAAAGATGATGCCATTCAGTTCTTGAATCGCCGCTAGGGAATAGACAAAAGAGTCCGACCAGTTTTCTAAAAGGGGGTATGACTGCGAAAAAGAATCGCACGCGTCAGGGTTCACACCAGATGTCGTCTTGAAGGGTGCCGGCACGCAGCCATTGATTGCTCCAGCATTCGGGCACGGCGGACCATTGCACTGAAAATTTTCTGTTAACAAATATTCATCGCATGGCTTTCCACCTTCCGTGGCACGCGAAATAATTGAACGAGTTGCGATATACGAATTTGGAGGCAGACAGGGCCCGCATTGAGTAATTGGTGTCCAGGCACTTAGACTACAATCTTTTGCCGTGTCGCACGGGACATCTACTAAATTCGAATGCGTGTAAGTATCTTGCGCGCTCAAGGACGTGCAGACAACTAAATCGGTGCGGTGGTTAAAAAGCGCACAGGAAACAGTTGAGAATGACTCGACAGCAAACATGTACGTGGGATCAAACAGAGACGGCTGCGTAGGAGTAAAAAAAGGCTCTGTGGGAACACTTGCGCTATAATAGTAAGATTTGTCTCCATAAATCCACACATACTCTGATGTATTGCCCATCGCGTATAAGGAGCGCGACAAAGTTGAGCATGTTTGCTGCACGGATGTAAGAACCGAATACGAAGTAATTGGGGCATTAAAAGAATCAAGAAGCCGACACGCGCCTTGATCGTACTGAAAACCTTCGTCACATGAAAATAAAGTCGTTCTTGAGCATGAGTTGCCAAGTGCAACGTAGTTTTCAGGACATTGTGATAGATTTGTCAATGAAAGAAGCTGGCCATTTGAGTTAGAATAATGACAATATAAAGACTGACGGTTTACGAAATTCCAGGTCCAAGGCAATTTCTGTACGGTAATCGGGCACGTTCTTTCAGTTGATACAGGAATCGAAACAGCATTTGCGCTATGATACGCAAGCGCCCATCCTCCATTGCACGATTGTCCTCCGTTTCGCCAATATTGGGAAACCTCGTCATACGATGCTATTCGCCCATTTGGCAGAGTTGTTAAGAAGGGAAAGAGCGTATCTGAGGTTAACGGAGTTCCAGAACTTATAAGGAATACTTCTTGCGCAGAAACGGAAGAATACAGAATATGCATAGATTTTGATCCTGAAATGGAAGCTTGCAACTGACAGAGAAATTCGCTTGAAATTGTGGGATTCGATGGACACCACATTTCTGAAGCTGATGTAAGATAATTTTCGTTACAGGGAGCGGTTTCGACGGTAAGAAAAGGGTCGCAAGGAATTCCTAGGAATGTTTCCGGCTTTATAATGACTCGTGTGCGCGTTCTATTTCCTCCGCCATTTGCACACGCCAAATCACATTCTGACCATGGCTTTGCGTCTGTCCACGACTGGTACTCGCAATCTGTCGAGATGGGACACGAAAAAGTTTGACCATTGACCAATTTGTAATTATCAGACAAGCCCAAGAAATTTTCCAAGCCGAATGGCCGACCCACGATTGGCACGTCGGTAAGAGGACACACGTTTGAAATAGAAAGCAAGTACAAGTCGATTGGACACGATAAAGAACCGTCGTCAAATGGAAACACGTAGCCTCTAGACAAATCAGTTATCGAGTTTGTGGGATCGCACAGAAAAAGACACAGAGCTCCAATCATGTCCCATGTTACTGGTACGCAATTATTGTAAACATCTGAATAAGTGTATACTGCATTAGCGCCCCCCGTTGAGCAGATCATAGATGACGACGATCCTAGAAAGACGCCGCCAGACACTGATTGAGCGATGTTAATGTTCTTGTCAGATGCTCCTTTCGCAAAACACTTTGTATACGAAAAGAGATCCGTTGCAGAACAAAACGATCCTCCAGAGCACGACGTAAATGTAGAGAGTGAAAAGCCTCCTGTTGAGCAAGAACCATTATTACACATCCCGGTTGTCAATGTCGGACATTGATTTTCTGTTGCTGAAAAGAAGAGACCAGGTCCGCATGGATTAGAGCACTTTGAAAACGCGCCGTAATCATTGCCGAGGCATTGTTCAGTGCAATCTGGCAAGAAACAAGTTGTCGAGAACAGCAAAGAGTCGCGACTGCAGTATCGCCCGTTTCCTGATTGTGACTGCAATATTGATCGTGTGCACATTGTGTAATACGGCGCACCAGAAATCGTACAGCCTATATCCGGACACTCGCTACATGTTTGATTCTGCCCAACAATGCAGTCAAGATCTGGAGCGCACGGACCTTGAACGACGCACGGCCGCTGTTCAATCAATGTTGTCCAGTCGCAAGGAAGGCCTCCTGGTAATGTAGGTCGCAGAATATTGCGGAAACGCACTTGATTTGGTAATGTATTACAGTCTTTATTATTGTGAAAACACAAGTCTGGACACGTACTCCATGTTGTCCATTGAGTGTACTGACAATTGAAGTCAGAACAATTGAGAATGTCTGCGCAGGGTCTGGTCTCAACCATCAATTGATTCGTGCAACGTTCTGTTCCACTTATGACTGTACGATTGCGCACTCCAATTTCCTGGCAATCTCCCGACTCACATCCCGTCCATTCACTCCAAGATGACAGCAGACAAGGTTGCAAATCTTTTTTATTGCTCACTGCGAATTTCTCAGACAAGTACACACCGATAAAAAAAGAACCCAATATCACAAAAATAATCCACGGAAAGAATTGTCGTATAGACAGACCCTGTTTAAAAAAGCTCTTGAAATCCATTTTATTTGAAGTAAAGAAGAAACTATTCCTAATGAAACGTGTCTTGAGCGTCGATTTGGGCTCGCGTAATTTATCGTGGTGTGTGATAAATAAGAAACCATCAAAAGATTCAAAATGGAATGGTCCTCCTTTTCACGAACAAGAAGTCGAAGTTTGTGCCTGGCGCAATGTTGATATTACTGTCGAGGCCGAAGCTGGCGAAGTGAACTTGAACAAGACAGATATCGCGACTTGTGTGCCCTGGTTCATAACGACGGTACGAAAGTATTTCGACGAAATGACGAATGGAGTTGATTACGCCGTTTTAGAAGCTCAGCCGACGTCGCGCATGGTTACTGGCGGAAAATGTATTTCAAATGTCAAGACAAAAGTTCTCGCACATATTTTACAGGCTCTTTTGTACGACAAGAACATTCCCGTTTTCTTTGCGAGTCCTGCATTGAAACTGAAAGATGCTGATATGATAAATGCGTCAGATTATCGAGAACATAAAAAGGCATCGTGTGTAATAACCGAAAAAGCGTCGTCAATTATTGGTGGATTCTGCAAAGAGACATGGTCTCAAAAAAAGGGCAAAAAAGACGACATGGCAGATTCATTTTTGCAAGGGATCTATTATAAAGAAAAAAAGAAGGTCGTTAAAAGGAAACGGGAACCGATTGTTATTGAAATCCCGGTTCCGGATGTCGATTGATTACGATCACTTAAAAAAGTTTGTTTTTTTAGATATAAATGATTTCTTTCCGTTATATTCTGTAGTTATCAAACAATTAATCCCTCGATCAGCGTTTTGGAAAGAAGATCTTGCATTTTTCAAAAGATACTTGAGGGGTGGTGCACAACCAACCAATTTAGCATGGTCACAGGTTTTTCTGCTCATTTGCTTTGTCGTGCGTGTTCAATGTGAGCAAGCAAAACTTAGCAATATGTCTTTACAGGACATTGGTTTATCACAGTTGAGTGGCGATTTAGTCAGAAATATACGGGATGTATCAGTCTCTGCTGACATTTTTTCACTTAGAACAGTGACTCCTACACGCGAAGTGACTCCTACACGCGAATTTTATCACGAGTCGCCTTTTCAATTAGAGTTGCTAGAAATATCTGAAACGCAAAGTAACGATCATTCTTTACCTTTCTTCTATTCGGGTGAATATCTTATCGGATCGTTAGATTTTTCATATTACGATGACAAGATGAAGGCTGCACTTGCATTACTTTTTGTTTCTCAATTGAATGCGCAAGGTTTTCAGTTGTTTAAAAGAACGTCTGTCAAACCTATTATAACATTTACGATGCGCGGCAACGAGTTTAATATATGTACGGCTTCACTGTATGGCGAACAAGATACAACAATCCTTTCAGGTTTAGGGGGCGACTTTATAGAATACGTACAAAGCTCAGCAGTAATGCAAGGAACACTGAAATTTGTGTTAATTAGTACTTTAAGTCAACCGCCAACATTAGAAGAACAATGGCAGGTTGTTGCTATAGGTTATCGTCAAAATATTTTTAAAAATAAGATTGTTTACCCGTATACAATAGGAGATGACCCATTTGCAGAACCTCATAAGTTGGTTTCAGTTCATCCCACGACGACGTGGAGAGAATGGTTGATCGAAACTTGGGGAAGAGCATCCACTTTTACACCATCGTCAGCAGGCGGCGAAGGTCCTCCTCCTTTAGGAATTGTTCCTTACAGACCTTCAGGTGAAGTTGTTCCTTACAGACCAGGTTCTTCGCGAGAGGTTCTTCGACGAGAAGCATCAGAGACGGACCGAGTAGGTCTTGCGCCAGCAGGTCCTGATCTTGCATCAGCAGATTTAAGTCGTGCTCTAGAACAAGCAACGTCCGAAAGATTATCAGCAGATTTAAGTCGTGCTCTAGAACAAGCAACGTCCGAAAGATTATCAGCAGATTTAAGACGTGCTCTAGAACAAGCAACGTCCGAAAGATTAAAAAGACAGGATGCCGAACTAAGAAGACGTGCAATAGCCCCTCCGCCACCGCCATTACCGCCTTCTGAAGGCGGTGGTGAGTCTTCTTATGGAGGGCCCGCCCAACCTGACGCTTCTGACGCGCCGTATCCTCCTCCAGTCCAACGACGTTTATCTCCATCTCTACCGTTTCACCCCAGAAACATTCCAATTTATGCGATGCTTTTTACAGCAGCGTATTTGATGACAAACGTGAGAAGGACGACAAAACCGGAATGTGGTTGTGAATTGCCGCTTATGGAAAGAGTAGAATGTTTTCGTAGAAATGGCTTTCGCGGAGGCAGCGTGGAAGATAAGGTCATAGACGCAATGGTAAACGGTGGTCGTCCTCTGACCATAAGCATCGGAATAGAAAGTTACTCGCCTTGGAATTTTGAGACCTTAAATGAAGCTGCGATTCTTGGTAATCTCACTGAAGAACAAGTTAGAGGAATTCTTTTTCAGATCTTTTGGGCGCTTGCCGCAATGCAAAGCAAATTTCCAGACTTTAATATCTATAATCTAGGACGGCAAATAAAACTTTACAAATTTTACAAGACGCGTTTTTTTGTGCATTTTGGAACTTCATTCGCAATCCCTGCAAATGTTCCGCTTCCAATGATTTTTAATTTGGATACTGTCCAAATAGAAAAGCCAGAAATAGAAATCACGACGGATGATATGGTCAAAAGCGTGTGTGACATTTTTGTAAATGAGGGCTCAGAATTCAATGCGACAAGACAACTTCGAAAAATGTCAGGATTTACGTTTGAGGCTATAGTAAATAGCGACATTTTTCAAGACTTTCAAATAGAAATATCTGCTGTTGGCGAACCTTTATATCAATTTGAATGAATTGCGTAGTTTACGATTTCGCCGTTTTAGCTCAGTTGGATAGAGCGTCGGCCTTCTATAAAGTGATGAAGAAGTTAAGCCGAAGGTCGCGAGTTCGAGTCTCGCAAGCGGTACTTTTTTTGAATAGAATAAAATGCAAGTGCACGCTAAAAATTCACGCATCTGTGGCACGACATATAATGGTATCGACTGTTTTGATATTGACGCTGGAACATCTTTTTCCGTCCAAGCTAATGCTCACGTCGTACGCGCAGATGCGAATAACGTCTGCTGGATTGATAGGTACGGCACAGCGTCTTGTTCAAATGTCGCTGCGCCCACAGAACGTGTCATAGACATACAGTCGCAAAATGGTGTGGTGTATTCTTTATTGTCAAGAAATAATTTCATTTCGCAGAGTACACTTGTTTATAATTTTAATTCCGACACGTATTTTTATAATTTTAGTGTTGGACCCATTGGAATATGCCTAGACGCGTCTTTTCCTTACGCGCCGTTTTGCTCATTTACTGTTCCTTTAGAACCTTTATCTTCTTTTTCTGTTCCGATCAATTTTGGAAACATTTATAGCCGTTTTCATATGCACACGAGCACAGTTTTTTGGGTAGATTTTTTCAATACGTATTCAGGATATTTTGGGTTGGCAGGTTGTGATGGTTCGGGTGAAGCATGCGCATCTATTTCAAATGAAGTTAGCATATCAATGGGGTTCGATGCCGCGAAACCTCTTAATCGCATCTCTTTAGGAGAGCAGGCAGGATACGGACTTGACATTCACGGTAATTTAAAATGCTGGGGCAAAGCGGTATGTCCCAGTATTTCGAATGCTTTTGATGTCACAGCGTACAATGGAGGTGCATGTGTCGAGTTCGCATCGTCTGCTACTTGTTTCGGAGCTTTTTCGCACACATTTTATTTCAATTCATTTTCTTGTGAACTAGACGATGTACTTTTTCCTGCAACTTCAGATTTTTCATTTCAATGCGCGGCATGTCCTTTAGGTTGGCGGTACGGAAATGATCTTGGGCAAGGAACGTCTTGCACTCAATGTCCTCCAAACTCTGTAAGAGAACGTGGAACAAACGGTTGTTTTGTATGCCCAGACGGCTATCAAGCAAATGAAAACCAGTCCAAATGCGTGTTGTGCCCTACGAACCAATTTAAGACTGGCGCAATGCTGCAATGTGTCGATTGCGGTCTCGGCTCAGAAAGTAAGAATACAACTGGCTCGTCGTGTTATCCATGCTCAAATGGTTTTGTGCGCGATTCGTCTATGACTTCGTGCTCATTGTGCCCTTTTGGTTCTGTTCCTCAGTATTCACAAACGTCGTGTTTTTCTTGTCCGTCTCCCAGCTATTGGTTAGGAACATGGATTCCCGATGGAGGAACGTCATTTACGACATGGACGAATGGCACGTGCGTCGATTGTCCCCAGGGTATGTACCCCAGCGGCTTCTCCTGTTCGCAATGTGACGCGCCATCTATAAGAACAACACAGACGACGTGCACATCGTGTCCCGACGGTTTTGAGCCAAACGACGAGAGAACAATATGTTTTCCGTGCACGGGAAATTATGTACGCACAGGTCCAACGCCGTTTTGTTTTGAATGTCCTTCCGGAACAACGGCAGATGAGCAAACGCGTTGCAAGAAACCAGTTAAAGCATTCTTGACACCATCGCAATCCGCATTAATAGCTTTCGGACTTCTGATTCTCGTCGCGTCAATCACATTTCGATCATCATTATCTGAATCGAAATTGGTCGCTGGCATTTCGATGGGTCTCTTTTTTCTAGTTTTTACGTTTGTGCTTCCTACGACACAAACAAAATAATTCGGGGTAAGCAAACCTTGGTATGCGTCGTCAAAACTAACACGAAAGCCTGCGAGCACTGTTTATATTCAAATCATTCAACTAATTTCTGCCCCTTGCTCTATTGCAGGATCTGCAAGTCGTACGGCCACACGGCAATAGTTTGCGAAATAAAAAAGTCTCCAGCAACCCTTTCGGATCACCAGAGACTCAAATGACTTACCTTGAACCGCACTCGACAAGAAAGTTTGATTGGCTCTGCATTACCAGAGCACACCGTGAGATAGATCGAGGAGGGCACGGAATCAAATCTAACTTCAGGAAAAAAACCGCGTCAACGACTTTGCACAAATTACTTGTGCCTGGATCACACATTGAGATACCTAAAAAACTCTCTGTGCGATTCCTGTAGGTCGAGCTCACGGCACCTTTTCTCATTTCTATACTATAAAATAAAATCCTCTGTCTGAACGAATGCTGACCACTTTTCAGGCCTTACATAAATTAATGGGCGGCATGGCATTGAGCCCCGCACAGTTAGCAGACGCTCTTGAGGTCGCAAAATCGTATGCAAAACGACTAGGAATAACATTGGATGACTTCGTGTTTCTTATTAGAAATAAGCAATATGAATACAATAAAAATACCGCATACGACACTGAAGGACTCTCAAATCCCATGATTATTGGGGATTACGTTTTTCGTGGAACCGGAAGTGGATATACAAAATATCTTGAAGTTCGTCTACGGCGCCCAGGGGACACAAGTGAAGATTTAAAAAAGAACTATAGCTTGCCACTTTATCAGCCAGACCAAAGTAATAATGCTTCTTACACACAAATTCATAGTGCGTCAGATTATTAAATAAAAAAGATGTCATGCTCGAATTGCGCTCTGTCTCTTAACATAAAAGGGGGCTGTCTTAGTTCGGCAGATATAGTGCAGGCAACTAAAAAATCGAAAGGTCCGGCGCGTAAAACCATTGAAAAACTCTTCAAATTACGTGAGCGGGCGAATAATTTAGTGGATAGGGCAATTATTGATCGTCGCATTCAAGAAGTTATATGGAAGAGAGGTCCAACGGATTTGTACTGGCGTAAGAGCACGGATTTTGTAGAACAGGGTTCTTTACAAACGCTTGCGGCATTTTGCGCCAACTCGGAAATCATTCATAGACCAGAAGAGCACTTTAATCAATCTGCAAAGATGTCGTGCTCGAAACCAGCGGCCAGTTTCAATCTTTGTTCAGACGTAGACTTGCAGAAACTTGCGGCTTCCAATCCTCGTCAGGAGATTTACATCGATGCCTAACGTTTGAAAATTATTTAGAAATCAAAAAATATCTAAAAAAATGGCTCTGCCGATGAATTCCATCTTGGACGAATTGCGGTGCCTTGATGGCGAGATTTTCAGAAGCGAGCTGACTCAACGACTCTATTTATTATTGAAGTCTCAAGCACAAGATTTGCTCTCGTCATTAAGCGCAAAGGAGCGCGTGCAAGTCCTTGATCGCCTGCACGCGTGGCCGTCAAATGTTAGAGACGAAGAAGTTGCCGCGCTCAAGGCGAAAAGCGTTGAGCTCGATTTGCTTTTCGCACAAGTCGCTATGCTTTACGTGAAAACTTCGCATAAATCTAACGAGAACCGCGTCGTTAAAATCCGTAATCCGCGCATCGAAGATCTGGTAAAGAATTTTTATCAAAATGTCATCGCGACGCCATGGGCAAAGACGGGTGAGCTGTGGACATTTGATCCTATAAAGCTTGATTTTTGTTTGCGCGAACAATTTCGCAAAGCAATCATGGACTCGATTCAAATCATTCAAGAAGCCGCGCCTCCACCTCCCCCTCCTTCTCTTCCTTTTAAGCGCGAAGAAGTTTATCCCGACGACTCCGCGTCAAACTTTATTTTGCCGCGCGGCGAATCGGACGACGAGACTTTGGATCGCGAAGACGACGACGAAGAAACGGTTAAAGGAGGAAAAGAAGACGATGGTGCAACCATAAAGCGCGGCGTTTCATTTACGCGCAAGGAGGAATCTGTGTACTCGTCTGTTTCAAACACGTCTGGCAAGTCCAAATATGCAAGCGCGATAAAACCTAAAATCAAAAGCTTGGACGAGCCCATCAAGATTATTTTAGAAGAAGAAAAGGAAGAGGAAGATTAGTTTAATTATGTTGAAATTGTTTTTCCTTTTTGTAATAAATGCGTTATATTTTGTACACGGACAAGTTCTACGATGTGGGTCCTCTTAAATTAACAACTCATATTCAATTTCTTAATAAATTAAAGAAGATCCCAGATTGGATGAAGGATAAGCCCAGGCCCATTCTGGTTGACACTGTCAAGCAAGAAGGATGGGCTGGAAATGAGGCACTCGGTTTTTTCAAAAAGAAGATTGTCGCATTAGAAGATTAGCGGAGGCGCAATACTAAATGAAGCGTCGACTCTTTCTGGATATTGTAATCCGAAAGGGTGCGACTGTCTTCTAATTGCTTTCCCGCAAATATTAAACGCTGCTGGTCAGGCGGAATCCCTTCCTTGTCTTGAATCTTTGTCTTTATATTTTCGATCGTATCACTTGGTTCCACATCTAAAGTGATGGTCTTTCCTGTGAGCGTTTTGATAAACACCTGCATTTTATTAAAGACAAAATGCAAATAAATGTACTTGAACGAGCTGCCAGAGAAGCAAGAGAAGGTTGTGTGAGCCAGCATGTCATAAAACTTGTGCGCAAAATAAATCATCGTGATGTATTGTCTGTCCAAACACTCCATAATAAAGCGACAAGCGAAGTCGGCAACCACGGATTCATTGCCCACGAGTGTTCGCGCTTCACATTGATGGCAATTGCCCACACGGAAAGAATGGCGAAAAAAAGGACGATCATAGTCACTTGAAGAGAGGTAAAGGACATTTTTTATTTATTGCATTTCGACAGGATTTCATTTTGCAGGTCCTCTGTAGGGACTGCAATTTTCTTTGACAACTGGCCAATGAAGGAAGTATTTGAAGATATTCTTTTTGTGCCGTCGCATAGAGGCATTTCCACTTTTTTCAGCGTGCCTGGCCGTACTTGAAACCATTGATATTTTTCATCTCCTGTCATCAAAACATACGTCGAATCTTCGTCATCCATTATCAAGAGAACTCGAACATTTTCAGTCTGTAAATCGATTTTCGACATTGCGATTATAGAATTGCAGATTGGCTGCCACGATGAAATAGATTGGCTAGACCCCATTTTATTTCTATATAAACAAAATCATGGCAGATCCAACTCTTATTTATAAGTCGATTGCGTCTGCGCGCACAAAAGCAAAGGAACCAGACGAAACAGATGCTCGGCCAATCCGTAATTACATGCCGATGCCATTTGAAGGTATAGTTGATCTTGTTCGCGATGATCTTGGAGTCGAAGTTGACGAGGATGATTTGGCTGAATATGTACGAAACCGAAATGCAGGTTTATGGACTGAAAAGCTCAAAAACGTCACTGCGGAACCTGTAATGCGAAACAAATCGTTTATGCACGACTCATTTCAATGGGAATGTCGTCGTCTTGCTGGATTCGCGCGTCAAGAAAAGCCGCAAAAACAACCAAGACCAATTATCGGAACTTTAGAAAACATCTATTCAGTTGTTCAAGAACTGCCCCCTGTCATTTGGGAAGCTTTGACTGGAAGCAAAGAGAATTTAAGTGAAAAGAGCGCATCTGAATTAAAAGTAATTTCACGAGAGAGTCTGCAAAACTCAGAATGGTCTTTCTCGGAACCAGAAGTCAGCGAGAATCGAATCGTCTGGGAGTTTACGCGCGGCGAGGCTCCCAAATCTAATCGCCGAAACCTTTTAACAATCGTAGGTAAAACGAAAAAAGGCGCAGTTGCAAAAAGCGCAACGAGCATTGCGATTTCTGCAGGAAATTTAGCAGACAGAAAATTTGGAGCTTATCTTGATCACGTACTTGACATAGATGCCGACTTCCGTGAAATTTCGACGAGCAAGCAATTGCATTTCAAAAAGAAGTTATCTCTTGACATTTTTGATTTGGACATCATATCAGACGATTTCTTATCTATTGGCAATGTCGAAATCGAAAAAGGAAGTCTGAAATATGACGGAGAAGTTCTCAAATGCATGCAGCTTATTTTCAATGAGTTTCGCTTAAAGAATCTCAGTCTTTCAGACAAGCTTCCTGAAGATTTTACTGGAATAGAAGAAGCCATGCGGGGAAAGAAAATCGGAGGCGGTTACCAAAATCTTTTATCGCGTGCCGCCATGTCTGTCTTTGAAGGAGGAAGCGCCGCCGCAACTCTAGATGATAAAGACGAAAGAAGGCGAGTGCACGGAAAACAAATATGGGTGTTGGAAGACAACACCGTACGCGGCCTTCTTTGGGTAAAAAAATATAAGAAAACGCGATGGGCTGAACTTTTTAAGCGCGAATTCAATTCAAACGTCGATACGAGTACGCTTGAGGACGAATTTAATTTACCAACGTCGACACCTCCTTTTTCAAAAAAGGCAGATGTAAAGAGCAAGATTGATGAATTGATTGATCCTGCAAACGGTTTATACATAGAAGTATGCCATGTCGAAAATAATTCCAAACTCTCCCTTTTACTAAATCTCTTTGCAACAATGCTTTTTGGAAAGGACAGTCTTTTTGTCGTGTCAAACATTCCGCCCTATCTTGCTTCAGCAGACGACACATTTAATACAGATGTGTGGAAATCTGATCGTTTAGGCCCACGAATAGTTCCAGATCCTCAAGAAGTTCTAGATCAAGAAAGTTACCTCGGCTTTCAAAAGACCTTTGATTTGCGAATGAACATCATGAAGTCAGATAAAGCAGAAGACAGCGTGACGCTGCAAGAGATTTACAATGTCAAAAGTGAATTCCCCGAATCGTTTTTGCTTCCGCCTGTTTACTGGCTAATGCTCAAGAAGGAAAACGAAAATTATTTAGATTTGTGCGATATAATGTGGCAAGACGACTTTATGTTTTATAATGACACATGGCACGACACCAAATTAAAACCGGATGAAAGTACTCTGCGCGGCTTATTCAAATTAAGCGGGACAGAACTGCTTTATTCTGAATTTAAAAACGACAAGGTTTTCAATCCTGGTCTTGGTGAATATGTTTTTAAATTGCGCGGAAAACACGAGCTGCAGTTAATCGAAGCGTACGAGTTCGCGAATTATGATCATGAGCGAATCGATTCTGCAAAAGCTGCAGGAAACGTGGTTGATAATAACGCAAAATTTCGTACATCACGTTTTCGCAATGGAACACTGTCACCTCGTCTGATTCACTACGAGATGACGCGCTTTCTTCCAAATCTAAATGAAATACGCACAATGTGCGCGTTGCTTCTGTCTTACAAGGAGAAGACGTTTGATTTGCCTGTTTTCAAGTCGGCGGCTAAATCTGGAAAAACAAAATCCGTGAAAGGCGGTGAGGATTTTTCAGGTGGATCTGTGTGCTCCAGGGCTTCTAACTTGACAGATTTAATTGCCAAAATGCAGGATGAATTAGAAGTAGAAGGAGGATTGGAGCCGATTGTAGAGATGGACATTGGTGTCGAGGTTGATGCCGGATTAAACATATAAGTTCAATACAGTACGCCTCTTTTTTGAAAGCAAAGATAAATGCACCTTCTCACAGTTGTGAATAAACATCACCCAGGATTAGATTTATGGAAACGTAGCGCCGAAAAAGTGGGCCTTGTTCCAACGATTTTATGGGCTCCCTCGTCTTCAAAAATTGGCCACGAGTCAACATGGTTCGGCCAAAAATTTGTTACTTTAAATAATCACTTGCAGACGTTGCACGAAGACGATTTATGTTTGGTAACAGACGGCTTCGACGTCATGTTTTTAGAAAATCCCGAAGAAGACATCAAAAGAATCGGAGCACCGCTTCTATTTGCTGCAGAACTATACGAAAATCCTGATAAAGGATGGCCCTACAAGGGAGACCACCGATTCAAGTATTTGAATGCTGGAATATACGCTGGCACTGTCAAAGAAATACGATTGGCATTGAAACGCGCTCTCTCTCTAGATGATGTCTTGCGATTAGACGACCAGCGATATTTTACGCAATATTATTTCTCGTCAGGGCGTATTGTTTTGGATCACGACGCTCGAGTTTTTGCTTGTCTGGCAGGAACAGACTATTTTGTGGGCCCTAAAGTTCTGCATTTTCAGGGCTTTTACAAAAACACAAAACCCGTGTGTGCTTTTGTTGACGCTGAATTGTGTTTATTGGCATCAAAACTTCATCGCGTTCCTACAGTCCTGACTCCTCTTTGGGACGTCATAACAACTTTGGGCGCAATTTATTCGCGACTTTACGCATTCCCAATCGGTCTTGCTCTCGTTCTCCTCCTTGTCATTTGCATCATCTATGAAACAAATGCGAGTCGTCGAAACATTTGAGTCACAAGATCGCGCGACTTTAAAGTGTTTAACATATTTAGACAAATTTAAGAGTTTGGCATCCGACAATCTCGTTCGTAAATTATGCCGCGCTGTTGCAATGCGCTCGACGCAACTTCTCGTTGTGTTTGATATCGACGATACCCTTGTACGTGACGACAGTTCGCCTCTTCCAGAAGTGGTCCTCCTCTTTAAGAAATTAAGGCGCATCGGGGCAAAGATTTTTCTAATAACAGCGCGTCATCCAAAAATGCGCAAGCAAACTGTATCAGAATTAATGAGCATTGGTATAGACCCAATGAGTTACGAAGAATTGATGATTACGCCAAAAGAATATCGCACCTCGATGAAGAAGGTCGGAGAGTGGAAATTTTTCGCCAGGCAATCGATTGCAACACGATACGGCGCTCCGATTGCTTTAACTATCGGCGATCAATGGACAGATGTTTTCAAGGTGGGTGAAGAAGAAATGACACTTTTAGATCAAGCCTACCCCCAGCCTTTCGTATTTGGTTTTGTCGAAGACGACTACACGCTCATGTTTCTGAAGTTGAAGAGCATGCATTAATTTTGCTTGAGTTTTCGAGCGAGTTGATCAAGGAGCTCGCCTTCTTCTCTCGACAAATCAATCATTTGCGTGTTCGTTTTCAGAAACCAAAAATTATTGACCTTGTACAAACCGCCACTTGTGATCACGTACTTACGCAAAAGACAACACCTCGTCAAGGTCACTTGCACACCTTCCTCATCTTCTTTCAACGTCGTCATGGATCTAAAACACATGCTCGAGACGAACAAGAACTATATCGATATGTATCCGATGCACGAAGAAATAGTGAAGCAGGAAGGCGCACACGAGCTCACAGTGGAATATTGGCACAAGGGCAATTCAATGTTTAACGTTCTGACGCCATGGATCTATGAGCTCAAGATGGTGCGAGAGGAGCGCAACAGGCGGATCGAAAAATTGATTCAGGGATTTCCGAAAGAGGAGCACATGCAGCGCTTTCACGGGTACGTCAACGACGAGGAGCGCAGAGTCTGGGAATTCCTGTCAGGCAAGAAAGCGATCATGCCTTAATTAAAAGAGGTCCTCGTCCCATTTCGAATCTGATTGTCGATTTGCATTTCCCCAAATCCGCGTTTGTTTCTGCGCACAAGTCCCGAAAAGAATTTAAATCAGGTTTTGATTGTAAATCGCGAACTTTGTCAAGAAAATTTTCAAGAATAGTGCATTCTTGAAGTTTTACTTCATACGATTTCTCAAGAATCCACACTTTTTGCTTGCATGCCTTTTCTTCGACGCCCTTGAGAAAATTCATGCGAATTTTGACCAATCCTTCGTAATGAGCGCGTGCCAACTCTCTGCGATCGAGTCGATCTTCCAAATAGCATTTCACCATACGAGTCTCTGACCACAAGAAACGAAACTCGTCTGTCAATTTGAATTCAGCAGTCAAATATAAATCAGGTAAACTCGGCCGAATGAAGCGCTGAGTATTGTCATAGTGGTGATTTGTCGATGTCGATAAGATTTCACCCGTCAGCCACTCAAAATGAGTTCTGCAGTTAGTGCAGAACATATGATTGCATCCTTGAATCTTAAAAATAGAGGCATTACAAGACGGACACTGTCTTGAATCTGCCGCGATCGCTTTGAGCGATTCAATGTTTTCCTGTCTGCAAACGTGCGACAGAGTGAGGATTTCACGACAGTCCTTGCATATTTCGTTCTTGCACGTGCCGCATGAATTGTTGGAAATGAATCCGCGACATAAAGAAGACGGGCACGGAAACATTGCATTTGACGTAACTGCTAGAAGTGGTTTCGTGGGCAAAATTACATGAAATCCAAAACGCCGTTGTTTATTCAAATCAAAAACGATGTTTTCCCAATCGAGTAAAGCTTGCGTCGCTGGAATCAGGCCCTTTTCGCGCGACCAAAGCAAATCCTCCTCGATAGGCCTTATAAGAGTTTTGAGGAGTTTTGGAGACACCGACTCCAAATACGTTCGTGAGTAGTCCTTGTTACACGCTGCACAATTTAACTTATTGTACAGGTGCTGGCATTCGAGGCACGTCAAATTGCCACACGAACACGCAATCAATAATTTTCTTGTTCCAGACAAATTGTGCACATCAAAACAAAATGCGCGAGTTGGAAGCTTTGTATGAACAATTCGGAGTTACGCGATATCATTCAAACGGAATTTATGGGCAAGGCATAAGAATCATGGTTATTGATACGGGGTGCAAAAAAGGAGGAGCAAATGTTCACGGGCTCGCTGTCGCTTCTCTCTTAGTTCCGTCGGGTAATTTTAAAGGCATTTGCCCGAAAGCTCATTTAGAATTCAGCGACGTGCACGATCCAGCAAACATCCCAATTGATCTCGTCATAAATTCGATTCAGCGCGCGATTCGAGAACAATTCGACATCATTTCGATCTCGTTAGGAACGGCAGACGCGTGGGCTCCTTTGGAGGCTCTTATAGTTGACGCTGAAAGCAAAGGTATTTTCGTGTTTGCAGCAACGGGAAATGCCGGAGAGCGCGGCTACGAGTATCCTGCTGCTTGTATGGGCGCCATTTCTGTAGCTTCTATGAATTCATCACGAATTCCATCGCAGTTTAATACGCGCAATGACGCCGTCGTCCTTTTTGCGCCAGGGGAAAAGATGAAATTGCCGACAGGGCCAGAAGGCCAATTGGAGGAATTTTCCGGTACGTCTTTTGCAACTCCTTTCGCTTCTGGTCTCGCTGCATTAGTTTTATGCGACGCCCGTATCAAGAATGAAAAAGTTACGCGACGAAGCCTCATTGATAAATTACGTGATCCAGATCACTTTGCCCTCAATTGTGACGATCATACGTATGTGCTGGAAAAGACGTGTACAAATTACCCGGCAAAGCTCACCGTTTCTAAACCGCCTTCTTATTTTGTAGGCATGCTCGTTATTTTTCTGCTCGTTTCTTTAGCAATCTACACCCTGAAGCGTTAGAAAAAATGAAGAAGGCATTTGTCATTGCGAACCCTGCGATTGCAGAGAAATACGAGAAGGAAGGATTTGTTGTAACAAAATGTGCAAAATCAATTCAAGTAGCGCAAGCTTTATTGCTTGCTTTCGTATTAGGTTTGGAGCCCACCGAAGTAGGAATTCTGTGGTGCGACGACTTGGATTTTCTAGATCGCGAGTGGTTAGAAAAAATTAAAGACTTTAGCGGCGCAAACTTTTTCGTTTCGGAGAGCGCCGACGCGATTTCATCTTTCGAGATTTCTTGACCTTTCTTGATTTCCTTCCGCCAAAAAGGCCCAACGAACGGCCGCCGTATCCTGTCAGAGCTCCTATTGCTGCGCCCCTGCCAGCATTTCCAGTTAGTGCTCCGATTCCAAGGCCCAAAAGAGCTCCTTTCGCACCAGTCTCTAGGGCCGTGCTTCCCCGCTGATATCCATCGTCATCGACATATACATACCGACCTCCTTTCATCTTTTGTTATGGGAGACATACACTTGAGCGCTACGCAGGCTGATGCCTTACATGACATTTGCAAGAAACATGTCTCTGGATTTCTGACAGGTCCCGGGGGAACTGGAAAATCCTTTCTTATCCAAGAAATCACGCAGACGTTGGAAAAACAGGGGCGCAGATATGCTCTGACTGCTACAACAGGAATTGCCGCTGTTTTAATCGGAGGAATTACGGTACACTCGCAATTCCGTATTTTTCCAGATGACTTGAATCCTGGCGGCGAGGAGAAAAACTTGCAGCGCATCAAAAATAATCGATTCTTGAAATCTGATTTGGGAAAAATACAGACGCTCATCATTGACGAAGTTTCAATGCTTGACGTCGTCTTATTCGAGCGCGTGCATAAAATCCTGTGCATGGTGCACAATTGTGGCGCGCCTTTTGGAGGCATCCAAATTATTTTGGTCGGCGATTTTTTTCAATTGCCGCCAGTCTCTAAAGGCGCCACAAAGTTTATCTTTGAAACATCATTGTTTTGGGAAACGTGCGATAATTTCTGGCAATTGCGCGAGGTCTGGAGACAGAGCGATCCTAAATTCTGCAATTTATTGCATCGTGTTCGTGTCGGAGAATCGACAGACGAAGATTTTGACATTTTGGCTTCACGCCTGAACGCCGACTTGGGGCCCATTGAACCGACAAAGCTTTTTTCAAAAAACGTCAATGTTGACAAAATCAATTTGCAAAAATTCAATGAATTGGAAGGCGACGTTGTTACTTTTAAATTCCGCGACGGCGAATGGCGCGATGTAAAATCTAGTGCCGAGCAAGACAAATTCTGGGAACTGTCGCGCGAAAAATTTCGTAAAGATATTTCAGTTTCTGATTCAATAGATTTAAAAATTGGGACTCAGGTCATGCTTGCTTTTAATTTGGATGTTTCTGGGGGGCTGTGCAATGGGACGCGTGGTGTCGTCGTTGGTTTCCAGGAGTCTAAGAATCCTTCTGATGAGTCGATGTTTCATGTCAAGGATAAAGAAACGCGTTCTATTTATCTGCGCGGCTTACTTCCTGTCGTTTTATTTGATAACGGCTCAAAGATCTTGATTCCTTTTGTAAAGTGGACACGTTCTCTAGGCTCTGGTGACATTTACTATTGGAATATTCCGTTACGGCACGCATGGGCTTCTACTATACATCGCATGCAAGGCCAAACCTTGTCTTTAGTCGACGCTTCGTTAGACTCAAGTGTTTTCGAAGTCGGGCAAGCGTACGTCGCGTTATCACGATGCAAATCTCTGGGAGGACTGCGTTTATCTTCTTTTGATCCCGATTCAATCAAAGTCAATGACAAGGTCAAAGATTTCTACAACATTCCGTTTTCATTACAGAAAGCCGAGTTTCTTATGCCGAAATCAAAAAAAGCGAAAGGGGACGTCCCTTCTCCAGACGTCCCTCCTCCAGACCGCATTCCTTCATCATTCTCATTTACCGTTGTCGAGGACTAAAATAAAATGATGACTGTCTTTAAAAATGTTTTCTTGCTATATTGCTTAAAACGTGGAACGACTATTAGTCTCCTGAGCAGCAGCTAAAGAAGTAATAAGTGGGCTGCTTTTGAATAAAGAATGCATTATAGAAGATATGACACTTGAAAATTTAGTCTGATAAGGCCGCTCAACGTCCAAAAAAAGTACAACGCGTTTTCCTGGAATCGTATTCTTTACAGAGTGCATGTACGAGTCGTCGAATGCCACTAATTCCCCTTCTTTCCAAGAATAACGCTCGCCTCCGACTTCTATATAACGTTTCATTTCAGTATCTTCATGCTCAGTATAGATAGTAAGATGCACGCGCAAAATGCTTTTGAAATAGCCACAATGCGGTTTGATGTAGGTGCCTTCTTCTATAACGCTCAGCATGGCAAGACGTATGGAAGGAATTTGAAGAATGATAGATGATAATTTAGGCGCGCGCTTGCAATTCTCTTCGTGAATTTTGCCGTGCGAAAAAAAGGGAAAGACGCGCCAGTCTTGATTAGTAGCGATTCGCCCTTGCTGTGCAAATGTAGAAAAGAGGGGAAGAGGCTTTTTTACAATTTCTAAAGTCTCATTACGGATTTTCGGGAAATCGTCAAGAAGAAGTTGAAGTTTTGGCTCCACCGTGAGAGGAAGCCAGAACCGAGGTGTCCGTAACATCAATGAAGAAATGGTATTGAATGGGAAAGCAAGCAGCGCCGGCTCGTAAATTAAAGGGATCAGAATTAATATGCGCATAAAATATAAGGCAACAAAAAAAAGCAAGGAAATAAATAAATCGCGAGCTGTTAGATTGAAATTGGATTTACCTGGAAATGGCCACCGCTTTTCTATAGCTTCTTGAAAGTCGAACATTTTTTAAGTGCCAAAATCTTCGCGAGGAAATACAAACTCATGCAGTAGATTAAATAGGTGCGCTTCTTCGTACGTAACAATGTCGACTTCCGGAAATTTACGCTTAGCGTTCGTTATACAAGCTGATTTTGACTGAGCACATTCTCTCCAAACAAAATCAGCAACACGAGCAACAACGTCATCATCCCAAACATCATAATGTCCCGGTATATATATTAAATCAATATGTTTTGCTGACGAGGAACGACGTCTCATTTTAAAGAAGTTGTCAATGCTGTCATTATCTATTATATATGCTCTTAAAACAGGTCCCTGTCTACTTTCTAATACCGTCACAGACAAATAAAGATTGAAAATTAAAGATAATATATATGCATCAGTATCTTCTCCCACATACTTCGGATCTCTTAGTTTTAGAATGTAAGACGGAATATCAGCAACTCTGAATTCTTCTTTTAATTTTTCTGGAAGTTCTCTATCTTTATTCTGCTCTAAAAGATTTATTTGTGCATCTTTTACTTCTTGCCACGTTAATTTTAATTTGTGGGCAAAACTCTTATACAAACACGGTGCTGCGATATCTACATATATTACACTGTTTCGTATCATGAATTCATTTAGCGGCACATCTCCTCTGTCGTTAATTTCCTCAAATACCAATGGTTCAGGTCGTCTGTAGTATTCGTCAACAGATGTATCTTCAGATCCCCATCCCCAATCTTCAGTCGGACTCGGAGCTGCTGCCATCTTCTTTTTCTTTTAAAGAAAGCAACTTGATCGAAGTTGAGGTCGACTTTGGTAATTTTGTTATTGCAAGCTGAACTCGCTTAACAATTTCTTTGCGCTTTAAAATGAATGAAATCATTAACGCATCCAGGGTTTCCGAATTCAGTTTCTGGTCGTCTAAAATCTTGGCCACAGTTTCCTCATAAATCTTTAGCGTGATTTTAGGCGCGCGAGACGACGATTTTTTTACGATGCGATGGATCCCTTTGACGCCGTCCAATTGAACTTGTTGAGACGTCCGGCCGACTTTTTCCAAAACTTGAGCGACCTGCGGCTGCAAAGTTTTTATAATTCCAGATGTATCGGACGTCAGATTTCTCGCTTCGCCAGATTTCTTTTTTGAAACTTGCGCGGCTTTATGCATCAGTATCATTTCTTCGGCAATATCATCAGGTACCTCGTCAAGCTCGATCGGTTTGACTCCACGTTCCAATTTGTCACTTAAAGAAATCGATTCCTTCGTCGAGCGGATATTCATTCGAGCGCCATCGACGATTGTATTAATTAAAGCCTGCATCGGATTCTCCTTTCTCTCAGCGACTCGCTCCTTTGTCACATCCATAATTGATAATTCCGCAACAGTCGGCGTAATAGACGAATCTGCCGTGTTTTTCTGAAGGCGCAAATAAGGTGGAACAGATGCTAAACCTTCTTTCGATAATTCAGCTTCCGCGTCGCGGTACATGGATTTTGGCAGAGTGTAGCATTTGCCTTGGTGTTCTTTAAGCCATTTCAATAAAGACGCTCGCTTGTCTTTTACAACTTTTGTAAAAACACCGCGCTCTTCTTTTGAGTTTTCCTGCATCTTTTTGAGCTGCAAATTCTGCAAACAAAATTGACGCATTGCATTCTTCTCTGCGTCATTTAAAGAAACTTCGCGAACAGATGAAACAGTCGATTCGGCGAAATCCAAATCTTCTTCCATTTGCTTCTTCGTTTCTTTACACGACGGCGTTTCTTGAACAATGGAGAAATGGATATTCTAGAGTCTATGCACGAACACTTTCATTATTTATTTAATCCACTGATCATTGAAGAGGGTCGTTTTTTTATGGCAGATCATTTACCGCGTCTTGCAATAGAAGACATGAATCGAATATTTCAATTAGAATTATGGGATTGTGCATTAGAAAATCGCGCGACTCAAGCATACCACAATCTCGCTATTCTTACTAATGATGTCTTCCTCATAGACGCTTTAAATATGGCCGTATCAAAACACGAATTCTGGGCGATTGCATCTATTGCGGCTCGGATTGCGCGGCTGGCGTTTTTATGCGTTTTGCCATTTGTTGAATGTAAGGAGAAATGCCCCGACTGTAACTATATTCGTGACGCTTTAGTTGATCAGATACCTTTGCGTGCCGACTGGTCATTTGTGCGACAAGCTCAAAAAGAATCGCGACGAAAAAATCTGTACGGTCTACAGCGCCCCTACATGCTATTTTCACCAAAAACTGACGTCATTTTAAAGCGCATCGAAAGAGCCAACAAAAATGGGTGGAATTGTGTTTTGGCGGCGTGCGCTATCATACGCATGTGGAGGAAATGGCAACAGAGACAATTAATACCTTCTTCTACCTTTATCAGAAAACTATCGCTCAAGAGATGGGAAGTTAAATAAATTCAAGATCGAAACCCAAGGCCAAAGGTCTTCCAAAGGGGTTTCTAGTCGCAGTACGGTCAAGTCTCAACATTTTTAAGTTGGGGCAAGCTCTGCGCAGTCTCTCCCACATATTTAGACCTGCTAATGCACCACCTTCATATGCCAACTCTGTTCCGCGCATTTCTAATTCGAGTAACGTCGCAGGTAAAGCAGCAGTACGAACTTCGCCGCAGCGATTTATAATGAGGACTTCGCATGGAGGTAAAGTTTCAGCTGCACCCAAATCCATCATTTTAAAGGATAGGCGTCGTGTGAATGCAGGCATTGGCACAAAACCCATTCTATTGAACGTCACAGACTCAAAGCGTCTTTCTTTAAAAGTATCGTCAAGAGTTGCATTTTGAGCAGGAGCCGTGCATTCTTTAAGACTTATTGTCTGTACGCTTTCCGGAAAAGTTAATACCCGTCCACATTGATTTAGATAAAGAGCCCGTAAAGAAGGAAGGCGGGCAAGATGATCAGCGACCAAAGCATTGCCGCCATGAACTGACAAAGTTTCGAGACTCAAGGGTAGAGTCCCAAAACATGTAACAACATCTGTGAAAGCTTCAACTCGAAGCTCCTTGAGACGTCTAAGAGGCTCAAACGTAAGAATTCTTGTTGCTCCCACACGTGTCGCTCCGCATGAAAGACGTTTCAGTCTGGATAGCGCAGGAAACTGATCAGATCCCAAATTAGAATCAATCGCTTCCAATTCCTCAACAGTGTCTGCGACTCTAATCAAGTCGCCTCCCAGTTGCGTAGAGTCAATCCACAAACGTCTGACGCCTTTTAAGTTAACAAGGCAGGCATCAGTTACATCACTGCTTTTATGTAAATCGACTTCTGGAATACGCTGCCCTGCAAGAAGTTCTTTCACTAGAGCGTCTGTCGCGATCTCGAAAGGAAATACGACCTTGGCAGGAGACGGGTGTCTAATAAGAAATTGACGCAAGTGATCAAGATCGGGTTCCGCGTTTTCTCTCTGCTCGAAATCGTCCACGTCTGCTTCCTTGTAGAAATCACGGAAACTTAAATTTTCAGGAAGCGGTGCGCGATATGCTGTGGCAAATTGTCTTGGATAACGTCCCAGCGCACGGAATTTTGCAATTTCGCCTTCAGTCATGAAAGCGAGCGGTCCATCTCCTGTTTTATTCGGGCCTTCTTCTAGATTTGCCAAGACGTCTGAGAATTCGACGTCGCGCACAAGACTGCCATCAGCTCCCGGCCTCCATCCCAAAGGTAATTCTCCTGTTGTCATATAAATATCCATTGCTTCTTGTTGAGTCAAGCCCCCTTTTAAGTGACCTCCCATCAGTGAAAAAATACTGTTATAAAGACTTAACATTTTGTTTTAGTGTTAGAAACTCAAAATTGTTTAAAACTCATCCTAAAAAATGCAAGTCGATTTGAAACCTCTCGTTGTTCCTACAATTCAGAAAGGATTCGAATCGACGCGACGACGTCTTGTGGAGGCATTGCAGCAAGTTTCTTTTGTACGAATTTGCGTCGTGACCTTCCCGGAATCTACTGTCCGCGCTGGGCAGCATTTCCTGGGCGAAGCGGTCGAGGTCTTTCCTG
>Ga0114964_10000302_pt1 | contig 38116 bp, 40 predicted proteins | sample C_131016_MF_Meta_FD_92638 | JGI IMG/M metagenome (GOLD analysis project Ga0114964, IMG submission 92638) | Freshwater microbial communities from Lake Croche, Canada to study carbon cycling - C_131016_MF_MetaG | ecosystem: Environmental > Aquatic > Freshwater > Lake | place: Lake Croche, Canada... | reverse complement strand
ATATCTGATATAATTTGCGTAGTATTGATCCCCGTTGGAGTTATTACTAGAGCATTTAGATCCCCAGAAGCCGAATCTATTAAATTGTAGTTGAATATTATATCATCGCTTGTAGGATATATAGCTGATGTATCTGTTACGCTACTAGGTATTCTCAATAAACTAGATGTACTATTAGAGGCAAAGGTGTAATTTCCGTATGCATATCCAGGAAAAACATAGGATATATCAGCATAAGCTACGGAATAATTTAAGAAATAGTTAAAATCAACTGTTCCTGAAAAGAATAATATCGCCACAGATTCAGGAGTATAGGAGCTATTTGTAGATTCATAATAATATGGGTCTAGTCCGTTTTTATTCTTCGCATATACTTTATAGTTTGAAAAATGATCACCCCGCTCATGCCACCAAGTCATATCATCACCCTGAAATACGTTTAGCGCCTCATCATAATTAATCATATAAAAAGGCTGATTCGTATCTAAAGAGTTATTGAATATCAACTGCAACTTCCCTGTTCCATAGAAATACCTCTCTACTGTATCAAAATTATAACTAGAAACATCTATGCTCTCTATTAGATTACCATTTATGTCCCAGAATTGAAATGTTTCGTATATAGAATTATCATCATTGTATATTGAAGTAAATATAAACTCAGCATAATTGTAAACAAAGCTATTAGCATATAAATATGTAGAGCTATTTAGCACATTAAGAACATAAACCTTATCCTTATTTATAAGCACAGTGGCGTAATCCCCCTCAACCCCATTATAATCTGTGACATATGCTATAAAACATCCAACATTATTACATTCATCGTAATTATTATCTATTGTTACGCTAGTAGACCCAGTGAAGGTGTGGGTATAGACATTATCGCCATCAAAGTAAGTTACTTCACTACCGCTCATGTATGTGTAAAAGTAAGCATATCCGTGGAAGTTTAAATTAGATTCATTGACTATATTTCCATTAAACATAGTTTGCATAGAAGAACTTACCATCTCCCCTCTAGTGTTTACAAATACTGGTTTATATTGTGTTAAAGCCATTGTTGTTTACTTTTTGTAATAATAAATATAACTCTTATGCGCCGATAGTAGTAAATTCATATATATAACCCTTATTATTTACTATGTAAGTATTTGAGTATGTCCAATCTGCTACTGCAAGTCCTGTGTCAATCATTGGAGTTGTTTCTCCCAATTCAGTGTCCATTATAAAATATTCGTAATTAGTATTATCCGATACCCTTACGCTAACGTTATGTCCATATTCCCCACCACGATCTCCTATATAATAATCTAGCGTAGCACTATCTTGTGTAACAGATGCGATTAGTCCTTTTTGTTGTGGAGTAATCGGCAGGGTTGCAGTATCTCCCGGGTACAGTGTTGCAAAGCTCTGTATAGATTCAGATATAGGATAGTACTCACTTCCTGATACATAAAAATCAGTACTTACGTAGAGTTTTATTGCAGTACCGGGGGCATTATAGATAAGTGATCGTGCGTAGACAAGTGCCCCCCTTGGACCGCAATCTTCTGTAGAAAGCGCCATATAAGTCCCCGCAGATAGCACTAATTTACCATACTCCGAATAATTTCCGTCAATGGCATAGTTATTTATTGCACTAGAGTTTAGTATAATAGGTAATGCATCATTAGTAGATATGTTTATATTTGTTGAAAATGTTCCCATTATTTATGTTTTATTATATAATTATTGGATTTGCAGGTAAAGCTACTTTATTTAAAACAGTAGTAGTGGGATACGAGCCACGTTCCCCAAAGAAATAATCTATATTAGCTGTATTTGATTTTGAAAGACTAAGTACCTTAACTGTAGCTCCAGATAAGTCAGATGCTAGGGGAAACCATGCAAAGTCTCCAGAAATGAGCGTCATCGCTTTTATCTCTGTACCTGCTGAATTAGTAATATATACTTCTATATTCGCATCATTAGTATCTTTAGACTTTATGTATATATATACCGTACCTTTTGAAATATTGGATTTGTATATAGTAGTTTTACTATTTGGCTTTATAATTTCAGATATATAATCAGCATCATAATTAACTATATTAGTAGCGTATGCTGATAATACTATAGAGTCGGGGAGTAGTGTGCTGGTTTGTAGACTAAATGTTGAGGTTATTATTGCCATGAATACTTTTATTTAGATTTGTATGCATTTATAAATATGAACTATTGAGTATCTTTTCTAAAATATTTCCCAAGTATATTTTCACAATAACTATCTACATGCAAAACTTTATATTCAAATTGGTAATATGTTTCCCAATAGCTTAAGCCTTTCTTGCTAAAGCAGACTTTAATTATCTCTCTTTTAAAATTATCTTTTCCCATGTACTTTATATCTTCTACTAGAGGCTTACAACTTCCCCAATAATCAAGCCAATTGCTCTCTTTAATTACAACTTTCTTCTTTGGAATACGACCAGGTTTAACCCACTCAGACTGTTCTTTCTTTGTAAGAATTTTCTTTAGTTTATTTTCAAGGATTTTCTTTCCAATATAGAATTTCCCTGTTGCAATATTAGTAATCTTATATACAAATCCTACAGTGCCTACTGGGAATTGATCTACACTCTTAATCTCTATATTCTCTAATAACCAATTCATTATGTATCATATTTTACTGTAAATGTTACGTCTGTATGTCTAGGAATAGGATATGAAGTGCCAAATTTACCCACTATTAAAAGTTCATTTTGAGCATTATATAATCCTATCGTAGTTGCGTATGGGCTGAAATCTGATCCAGTTATATTATTATATAAAGTACCAAGACTAGAGGATAGTATTGTCGATGGGTTTGTAGAGTAATTAAATTCGTTCTCATTTATATGGCACCGAATTTCATTTTGATATATTGTAGATTCTGCTTGAAATGACATAGTAAATGGATAAGTAGTCACATTCTGATATGTCTTAGAAGTTATGATAGCAAGACCCATAGGATATATTAAGTTTCCAATTTGAGCATTGCTTGCAGATGTATCTATAATATTACCATTACCATCATCTACAAGATTATAACTTGATGTATATGACATGCGGAAACTAGTCTTAGCTATATTCTCTCCATATAACTGCCTTGGTATAGAAATGACTGTCACTTGTGCATTTGACTCTGTAGGAAAATACCTATAATCATCGTCTAAAGTTCCAGATGCGGCTGTAGATTGCGGGTAGTATTCAAATCCGCTTCCTGATCCTAAAAGAGAACCGGAAATGTACTGCATATAGAACATACTTCTTACAGACCTATATAGTAAAAAAGAATTGGGATAACTACCAGTAGGAGACATAGGTCCATTCATAGCAGCATTTATAGTGATGCCACTAGAACTTAGCGAAGAGCTTGAATAACTCGCGCTATATTTTAGCTTTATGGGAGTAACAGTTACATCCGAAGCTTTAAGTGTATTGTATGCGCGGCCCATTTATTAATTTAAGTAAGCTTTATAACTCATTGACTACCAATCTAGCTTGACACGTATAAGTGCCTCATGCGTAAAATCTTTCATTAGCGGTTTACTCATTTTTGCCACAGCAAGTAAATCTCCATTAGTATTGTAGAGGCCTACAGTAGTAGGGAATGTTTGTGGACTATTAACCAAAGTAGGGTATATCAACTGGCCGCTAGATCCTGATAAGAAAGATGGGTTGTTGCTGTAGTTATATTCTTGGTTACCTACACGTACAAATACATAATTAGCAGAGATAGTCTCCTGAGAGTTAAGCTGAAAACATGTACCATTGACCATTGAGTTATACAGCTTCACGTTATTTAAGGAAGAGCTCGGAGTGGCAGATATACTTGAAGTATCCCAGCTAATATTTACACCACCAGACACATATGGTAGAGCCAACGCATCTGCATTAAGTAGTATAGTGCCAATGTCCGGAAGGAAGAATCCGTAAGAGCCCGATTTAGTCCACCCCTTTGTTGCAGACCCTGCCGTAGATGTTGTTGCCGATCCATAAGACCCGCTAACTATATTAAATACTCGTCCACAGTCTAAATAAGTAACAGGGGTATTATTATTCATTACATCTTTACTATCATCTGTTAGGTCTATTTTATGGCCAGCAAGATCCCCTAAACTCAATTTTAAATTACCAGGAAACAGACTTTCTTTATACATATTCCTGTCTACATTTATAGCAATGAACTGTTTTCCAGAAGACCCTGAACCGAAGTCAAACATTGCAGTCTCGTCAGCATATACAAGATTCCTATATTGCCCGTAAGTAGTCCTTGATGGAGACATACCCGGCACTAGCGTATTATATGCTCTCGATCCTGAGCCTAATACGTTACCATATGCAATTGAGAATACTCTCTGCGCAGTTGATCCCGTAAGTGCGCTATTATACACATCAAGGTAGAATTGACCCGCTGGAGATGGTGCAGTTGACGATGTAATCATACTGGTATTTATCAGGGTTGGAAGACCTGAAGGCCATGCTGGCGCTATTACTGAGTCTGAACTTACTACGAAATCTGTAGATGCTAGTGTTGAAAAAGACATATTTTATCTTGTTTTTAGCTTTGTTTTATTGTTACTGGTATTGTTATTCTTGCGCCTGAATCACGTCCTACTATAGTAAGTATTGTACTTAAAGTAGAAGATGTGCTTGAACCAAAAAATGATTTTATCGTTGTCGCAGTCATATTTAATGTAGTACCAATTACCGTCTTTGATACATTAGTCCCTATTGTTACTGTGCCATTTAAAGAAGTTGCAGCCGGTGTATTAATGCCAACAGCAGTAAAGCTTGACATAGTTCTAACATCTCCGATGGTGAATTGGTATCCTGAAGTCTCACGGAAATTACTAGATCCATTATAGTTTGCTGTTTTTGGAGTTATAGTATTTGGAGTTCCAAATACTAAAGGTATATTAGTATCTACTGAGGTTATTACCGGAATTGCTCCTGTACCTCTTGGAAGTGTCAATAGTTTGTATTTCATGATCTCCTGATCTTCTGGGTACGCTTGAATTACCGGCATAGCTTGGATTGCTTCACCGTAAAACGCAGAACCAGAAGGATGGTAGGGGTTATAGAGGCTGTAATCTATCTCATCATCTGCAAGACTAAATTGTGTTATTTGGAAACTTCCGTCATTTCTAGCTAGGAGTTCACGTCCTTTTTTCGTAAGGATGGCATCTATTACCACCGATGTACTATTTAAATAAGCCATTTTTCTATTTTGCTTTTGTAGTTATAAATATATGCGTTTAGTAGTTTAATATCTGAGATTGTATTGTTGCCTGCAGAGTATTTATATTTTTTTGTATGTTTGGATTTACATTTTCAGGTACAAGGAAACCAAATGACGTATCTCCAGGATTCTTTTTACCTTTAAGGGTCATAGTAGTTTCATCTGGTACTCTTTTTACAAATACTGCTTTTTGATAATTGTTTATGTTTGATCCATTTAAGTACAAAGGTAGATCTGGGTATACTTGTATGGTTTTACTTGTTCCATTATTAGTTACTCCTACTACTTGTACTTCTATTGGAGCTATATTACTTATGGGTAAGCTTGATATTGAACCGCTATAATATAATATGATCCTGTCTCCTATTTCTATATTAGTATTATAGTTTACATCTCCGTATGAACCGTATAATGAAGAGATGTTATCACTCGTATAAGGTAAAAAGTATATGGAATCATTAAAATATGTACTCATAATACTGGTAAGAGGTATCTCTCCGGGGTCTGAATAACTTGAGCTTATAAGATTTGTAGTAGGATATGATAAAGGAATGCATTGTGTTCCGTATATACCACTTCTATTTACTTCGTAATAAAATGAAGTTATATATGGGTAAAATCCAAAGTCATAATCATGACCGGAAATATCTGGTGCAGTTACTTGATTTAGATTAGTTGTTTTTATTCTAAAAAACAGTTTATCTCCAGTTTCTAGGTACGCATTTTTGCTAATAGCTAGTAAAGTAGCTCCACTATCTGCAGTTCCTGTACCCAGTCCTGTAGCAATATGCGTTACTCCTGCCGCTATAGTATAACCTTGGGTAGCTATAACTACTCCATTACTTAAACTTACATCCAATGAAGATGCGGCTGATACTTTAACAACTTCCAATGATATACTAACATCTTCATCAGTTAAAGCTTTAGCGTAATAGTATAAAATACTAGTATCTATTTTATAGGACCCGCTAGTAGGAGTATTATAATAGGACCCTGTTATATAATTTCTATTTGTATGTGATGATTCAGTTATTAAATAACTAATAAAATTATTATCTGGATCATATTTTGTAACATAACTATTATTATCGAAGTATAAACTTGTGTAATACGTACCAGTAGAACTAGAAACATGACCTACATCCCCTAAATAAGCAGACGCTGTAATAGTAGGGTAACATTTTACTATAGGTAGGTCTAATGATCTGTCTGGTCGTATCGTAAATCCTAGATATCCTGCAGGACTATACGGAGTTGTTATTAAATTATATATCGGGCTCCAACTATACGGTCCATAAGACCCAGTAAGAGTTCCATTAGGTGTATTTATTATAGAATCTGTACCAGGTGATGGTATTACGTTAGTATCATAACATTCAATTGCAGATCCAGAAGCCCTATACCAATACGGCGGATAACTCCAACCGCTCTCTAGCACTGTCCATTGTTGATCCAAGTACTTTTGATTTGAGTATTGAGTCGCATTGAATTGTTTCATTGTGACCTTATCACCGGGCTTATACATATTCTGAAAGTATACCCAGTTGTTGTTTTGTAAATTCAAATCTTGTAAACCACCTGAAATATCGGCCATGTAGCTCATCTTCGCTACCATTTGATTTGTGAAATATGAACTTGATTCCACACTTGTGAATAATCCTGTATAGTCGACATAGTAATCTATAGCTGGCGAAGTTCCATAAGAATCATCTCCAGGAGTAAAAACATTGTACTTAGCGCTTATACTTTTAGCTCCATTATACTTTGAATTAATAGAGCTTTGACGATAGTAATTGTAGTCTTGCACTTCCGCTAATGTCCTACTTCCCGTATACTCCTGCTGATCTTCGTAATAACCACATACATTAGACGATCCTGTATTTAGAGTAAGACTGATTCCTGATGTTACTATAGGTAGATTTCTAACACAGTCTGTAAATGATACATTTCTAATAACCCCACTACTATTGTACCCAGACTGAGTTTTAAAAGTGCCATCACATGTTGTATATTGTATAGACCAATTTGTATATCCCATTACACTCCCATATCCTAAATTATAACAATATTGTGCGTATGGTGGTATGGTAATGCAATCGCCTGTATCAGTAAGATTATAAGTTCCACTACTACCAAAACCATACCTTACATTTACACTTCCAGATTGAATACATCCTAGAATATTTGAAGTAGGCGTAGAAACAGATCTACTCCCGATTGCCCCATAACAACCAATGTAATCTACTATTGCCGTACCTGTAATGCTTGTAAATGTTAAGGTTGTATTTTTACAAATAGGCGCGGTAGCGTATAGATCATATGCGTAATTAGAGAAAGCTGTTGAGCATACCCTACCTGTTGTAATCGTATAAGATCCTGTTGTAAATGTTATATGAGATGGAGCTCCTGTATATATATAAAATTGTAATGTCTCTGGTTTAGCACAAATATTTATACTAGAACTTGGACTCAGAGTTTGATAGTTCTGATTATTATTACAGTCTTGGTACATCAAGCTCTGTGTAACATTTGTAGTACTTTGTAATTGGTAATTATAGCAGTAAATTCTATTACAGCTCTCACAGCTAGATTGGGATATTATGTTGGAAAGGTTTACTGGAGCTCCTATGCCATAACTATATTCTGCTTCTATCATTTTATTAGAAAGTACAGCATTAGTAACATTATTATATAAAGCACCTTGGTCTTGGCCAACAAATATGGTGGGTAAAGCGCAGGAGGAGGACGTTAGTGTTACAAATGGAGAAGTCCCACCATTTATTTTTAAACTTCCAGATCTAGCACAAGTTGTATTTATAGTAAGGTCCAGAGGACTAGTGGTATCTGGGTAATAATAGGAGTATGTGATTCCTGTTAAACAATCAGAGTACGTTATAGTTTCGCCTCCACCTGTAGCCCACCAAGACCCCTTATAAAAATAGCAGGGGTCATGAACTGGAACAGAAGATGTCCATGGACTCATTATCGAAGTAAGCTCAGTCTGATCAAAAGTTGAATAATCAGCCCGTATCTCAGATCCACCAAATTCTCCTGTGTATTTCTCCCAGGAATATGTATTTACGACTGGAATTGGTCCGTATACTGGAGTAGATCCTGTTGGGTTAGAGAGTGACACTATTGTAAATTGCGAGTATGCGGTATTTGCAGTTGAAAATGGTATCTCATCTGGATCTGTACCTGAAATTTCAACAAGATTTATAGACTCGGAGAAATTCATGCTCATATCTATTTCAGGCTCATGTCTTTCATACTTGTTTCTTTCGAGTATGTGAGACTTTACTATTAGGCCTTCGGATAGATTCGCTCTAGCCGGGACATAATCCTTGACCATTTTGAAAAGCGAATTATCAAAGTACTTTAGAAGTCTTATGTATTCGTAAATATTATGGGCATATGAGTATCCCGAAAAGAAACTTCTTTCGTATTGATCAAGACCTGCATATGAACTAGAGTATTGATACGCTGGATCGCCAATATATTGATCTATATTAAAATATCCCAAAGAACTTGATATCGTATTATTTATTTCATCAGAAGGAGAGAATCCAAACTCGAGGTTTCTAGAATTAAGTCTATTTGCGTTATTATAATACTGAATAGTTACATCTGGACTAAGCATAGAAGAGCTTATCTCTAGAGTATTTATAGACCCAGTTATTTTGATATTATTGATCTCATCTATGCCGTCTATAGAATATCTACTATATCCACCAAACTCATTCATTTTGAGAATATAATCTGGTACTCCAAAGATATTCGTAAGCGCTTTTATAGCTTCTCTAGTACCCTTAGTCTTATATAAATAGGGGATATTGTGATATATTCTTTTATAAATCTCCCCTTGTAATATTTTTGGCGATTCTGTAGTTAAACTTGACGTTATGTAGCTTGATATCAATTCAGATCCAGTTGGAGGAAGTAGTGATCCATCTTGATTAATGCCAAATAGACTATAGTATAGATTATCAGAAATATTTGAATTTGTGTATAGAGTACTTCCAAGTCCTATCAAAGCGTCTGCTACGATATCTGGTGATATACCCGTATGAGGATTATTTGTCGCATCGAATCTGTTTGTTACATCTTTATAATATATCCAAACATTATCAAAATGCTGAGCTATCATATTTACAAAGGTGATATATGGTTGATTATTGCCATCATCAAGAATATATTGCGGTATAGTATTTACCAGCAGGTCTTTATTTGTCGTATCATAGTATGAAGCTGAAAATAATATTGAATGCGTCGTAGGAGTTGGTACAATCGATGTAGATCCAAGCCAATTTATAGCCTGAGAAGAAGTCACAGAATATAGTGAATATGGTTGGGCCGATGTAGATTTTGGCCAAGCGTAAGAACTTGAAGCATAATAAAGATAGTACTCGTATGTATCAAAATTCGTAGTAATATCGGTTATGTAGTTTTGCAAAGTTAATACAGATGATGAAACTGCTGCTCCACCGGCAATTGAAAGACTAGCTGAGATCTGTTTATTGTAAGTCTCTATCTGTCCTACTTTCTCAGCAAAATTTTCCACTCTTGAAGTAGCACTAGAAAAGTGTATGAAATTAGAAAAATCAGAGTAGTCAACGTTTATATCCACAGCCTTGTCTTGGTAATAACTCAGCATCTTTTGAAATGAACTAGATACAGTTGTAGTAAAAAGTCCATTGTATGAATAGTATGGAGTAGTCTGTCCTACTTGTTGATTCAAATTAACATTAAAATTAGGACCTCTAAGTACATTCTGTTCAATTACACTTATAGCTTCTACTTGGATATCTATATTATATGCTGACGATTCGGCTATCTTTTCTACTATCCAGAGCTGATCCTTGACATCGAAATCGCTAGGTAGTGGTTCATATAGCTTAATCAACAAATACGCCCCGTCTGCGTCCTCTGTATATGCAACGTTTACTGCGATGATATGCCTATTATTACCGAAATTTAGATAAAAATCGTTAAAGTAATTTAGTCTCGCAACATATGCTTGATATTGATTAAACCCGTTTAGGATATCAGTATTGCTTATATTTTGAGATGCGAGTTTTATCTCAGTTCTGCTAGTCGAGACTTCTTTTATCCAGAAGAATCCACCGTAAGAAGAGTTGAATAGATTTCTGAGAAAATTATATTGTATATTGAGACTTCCTCTCGTATAACCTCTAGAAGCAAGATCTTTTTGCGGATCTAAAGTTAAAGAGCTAAATAGACCAGTAGACGGATTAATACTAGGACTGGGAGTGTATCCACTAGCATTATATACCTTATCAAGCAATGATCCATTCAAATCGCTTATAAAGAATTCAATACTATCATTTGGATCACCGAACTGAGTATAGATAAAACTATTAGTTATCAGAGAGTCATCCTTTTGACTATAATTTTGGGATTCTGTTCCCGATCCCAAGTACGATATATTTACTATCTCTGCCATTATGTTAAATTCGATATATTAAGGTATGTTGATCCTAGTTGAACTAATTGCTCTCTTAGTGAATTGATTTCTTCTATTAATGCTTGTTTTTCTTGATCTATAACACCCGCTCCTATATACTGTTGACTTCTTTGTACTAAGTACGGATGAGAATTTATAGACCCAGATACTGGAATATCAAAAAATAACTGATCATAATAAGAGAAGAAGTCGACCACTGTCACAATAGGGGTTGGAGTCACAGTTACGGGTATTATCAGCTCAGAAAAGTTTGTATCTACTACCTTTTTATAAGTATTTAGACCCCTTACTTCCTTTATAAAAGTTATATCTGTCATACTACCTTGTTATTTTAAATATATTATTATTATCTATATCTATACTTTCTCCAGTCGGTAGATTAATCTTAATAAGAATTTTATAAAACCTCTCAGGCTCTAATCCATTCATGTAAACTGGGAAATATGAACCATTTGAATCACAGCTTATTTTTGTAAATGATGAATCAAAATCGATAATCATCTCTTCTGTCTTCACGTCTTGTATTGCCCAGAAAGATGTTGATGGTAATGCCTTATTTACAGTATATACGGATGACGTTACGAATGCTCTAATTGGATATTGATCTCTTGCGTTTATTCTAAATGTATATTTTGCAGTATCATTTTTAAAAACACTAGGATTATTTCCAATGGTCAATATTGTACTATTATTAGATACTATGGACAAGCTTCCAGTATTATATGTGCTATCATCCCATTTAAATTCCAATGTTGGAGGATATATAGTGTGTGTGTCTATACTAAAAAAATCTAATGCGATATAACTTCCGCTATCTTGTTCTACAGCTAATGGGAGTTTTGCTATAAATCCAAAATTAGGATCTTCATTAAATAGCCAATTATTAACTATACCAGTTACATCGACATTCAAATCCTTACTATCTTTATATCCAAAGTTTTGTAATGAAGATGTGGCAGTAGTCCATGTACCACCCCCAGGAGTATTATAATATTGCGGTGACCCCCAATCAGTAGCCCCATCTATGTATGATCCTGTATTATTCCAACATACGCCATTCTGTGAAGGAGGCGTATCCAAAAATTTTCCAGTACCCATTGCCCATGATTGAGATACTTGATATACTTCAATATTATAATCTGTATTTAGATTTTCAGCAGTTGCAAAAAACAGTCTAAGATTAGATGACCATGTTGATCCGCTTACTAAATTACTAGCGTATTGAAGATCAGAATCACTAAATTGAATTACGGCTCTTCTTATATCGTCTGCTGAATTAGTAGATAATACAGCACTTGGGATAACTGCATTTTTACATGCTATCTCAAGGATCTCATCAAGTCCTGTGTTTTGATTTTTATATGCAGAGTATAATGTTGCGTCTGCGGCTGCAAATATCTTGTATACTGACATTTTTTATTATTTTGTTTAGCTGAATGGAACTACTCTACCTTGAATATCTACATTTGGATATTTAACTTCAAATATACTAGGATCTAAAGACGGATACACCACTTCATTATTTGTTGCTCCTACTATATCATAACTATATTTTGAATATCCATTTACAACTCCAGATTTATTTACAAGTTCTATATTTTTTACTGTTTGAACTCCATCTATAGAATCTATAGCGGTATATAGATTAGAGAGCACTATTGGTTGATTTATCTGCCAGTTATCTATATTAAAAAAATTCTGAACAGCGATTAATGTTCTTGCTAAAACATCTTGGGGATTATAATTTGGTCTTAATACAATATCGTAATTTACTCCAAAATTTATAATATAAGCTGGTTTAATATTTATTGCATCTGTCAGCATTCTATAATTCTGTAGATATGTTTGAAGATTATTTATAAGATTTTGCGAAGGTGCTGCAAGGTTGCCATTAAAGTCCAGTCCAAGAACATAGAGACTAACCAAAATAGGATCTCTATCAGCTGGATCATTTGCCGTATAATTCCCAAAAGTTACATCATCCTTAGTTACATACGCTTTAGATACCTTTCCAAACTGTCCTGGCATACTAAGAGTTCTAGCTAAATAATCTTCTTGAGTGACCGCTCTATATTGTGTTTGAAACTCTGCCATTGAATTCATTCTCAATTCATCAGTGGTATCTCCATCACCACCTCCAGCAGCAGGACTAGGATTATTTGTTACTATTGTATTTTGATAAGACGTATTAATACCAGTCGTAGTAAAGGTAGTAGGCTGAGTCAGTTGATTAGATAGAACATTATCTTGAGCGCCTCCTGCAACTAGATAAGATATAGTTATAGTTGTATTCTTTGGAGCTAGTCCATATGTTTGAGTAGTAACAAAGTTTGTAGGATCATACGCAGTTCCCATCTGACTTAGACCACCTCCAGTAAGACCAACGCTAACTGAATTTGGATCTGGAATATATACTGAGTCTGCATTGGGATTTATACCACCGCCAAATTCTATGCTAAGAGTATTATTTGATAAAAATCTAGACGTAAATCTTCTTGGAATAGTCGTCTTTTGCATCATATATGGCACTTGACTCTTATCAGTAGAAGAATTTAAAGATGCACTAAGTATATAATCTTGAGCGAGATATGGAACTTCATACCAATTATTTCCAGAAGAATCTACTGCTGAAATGATAGAGACTATATTAGAATCATTTATAGATACCGTACTGAATCTTTGCGCTGCTCCAAATGTAAAAGAAGTAGTTTTTACTTGTCCAGATACAGCCTGAGTTGTCTTTTTAAGAAGATAGTGTGATGGATTTACTCCTGATGTGTCGTATACAGAAACTTCAGTAGGATCCATAGAAGAAGACAATGTGAAATCAATTCTTTCTGGAATATAAAAAGAAACATTCCCGTTTATATTAGATTTTACTTGCATTCCAGGCTGTATTGTAAGAGCATATGTCCAGTCTGGAATATATGATCCACCCACTATAGTTGAAGGGACTTGTTGATATACATCAAGATCAACTAATGCCGCAGAGATAACTTTAGGTCTATATCCTAGCATATAAGCCAAAGTGTATAGATTGTTACTTTGTTTTGCATACTGTACGAATGTTTCCTGGATCTGATTATCTAGATAGAAAGATAGTACATCGCCAACATAGGATGCCATCTCAATGAACATACTACCAGGAGAAGCTTGACTAAAATCCGTATAGGTAGTAGGAAAGTACGCCTTTGCATACTCGATAAGGTCTCCCTTAAATGAATCAAAATTTTTATTTATATAGTGAATGTCTTTTACTTGGTTAGCCATCTTATACGTTTTGTATCTTTAGGACCAAACTATCGCTAGACTTTATGTTCTTTAGAGAGTAGGTCAGTGTTATTGAAATTGAGTTATCATCCGGGCTGCCCAGGATATTCAAGGAGTTTACCAAAACATTAGGGAAGTATGCTTCTATCTGATTTGAAATTGTCTGCTTAAGGCTGTCCAGATCATCTTGTGTTATCTGTTCAAATAATCTAGATCTAAGCCCGGCTCCAAAATTAGGATTAAAAGGTCTCTCCCTTCTATCAGTCAACATAAAATTAATTATATTATACTTAGTTTGCTCTAAAGTAGTATATACGGATGTAAAAACACTAGGAGACTGAAAAGGTATTGCTACTCCAAGTGCCGTTGAGGGTTGAAGATCTACTATAGGTATCTGTTTTAGTCCGTATGCCATATTACTTTATATCTCCTTTTTCCAATAGTCTATCCATTAGAGCACTAAAATCCGGAACAACATTCACTTGTACCGCTTCTATATTCCCAGCTCCTCTTGCAGTTGCTAACATTTCATCTACGCTACCAACTCTATCTTCTTTAGGTTGAAATATTACTCCAGGATGTTGTTCTTCTGTATTATAACCATATCCCTCAGCATCATCGCTAGTCATACTTAACATTGTTTCTTGTAAAAGACTATTTAGAGCTTGATTATTTGCAAAAGCTGGCATATTCTGAGGAGTCTGTTTAATTTGCTTTTTTGGTTGATTAAGCGTAAGAGGCACGCCATACATGTCTTTAGTGCTCTCTTTCAACGAAGACTTAGATTCTGGTATAGACTTTAGTTCTCTGAGTATCTTAGGCATTTCATCATGAAGAGCTTTTTGAACTTCTTCTCTGATCATCTTCCTAAATATTTGTGACTTTGTCATATTCTATAAATATTATTTTTTTGAGTTTTGTAGATCAGAATTTAATTTTTGTTTGCTCTGATTCATTATTTGCTTTATTTTTTTCCTCATCTTTTTTCCACCTTTTTGTTTATTAAAGAATGCATTTATGCCTAAGCCATTATTATCGTCTTCATTATCTGGATTATCCACTAAAGCCATAGGATTATCATTTGGAATATTATCCATGCTTATATTATTATCTTGAAGAGCATTCATCGCTTGATTAATAATATCTGTTTCTTGATTAGTTAATGCACTAGTAGGAATATTTATTAAATGTTTCTCAGCTAGAAGTAATTTAACCGCGTTTACTATAACAGTATCATTTGATGCAAAAGTATAATCAGTCTTTACAACTTCAATATTAGCAGCATTTACAGCTATACCATATCTTCTTGGAATAGTATTTGCTAGTACGGCTTTATCAGCAATTTCTTCTGTAAGTATCTGAATTGTATATCCATAGTATGTATTACTAGTATTAGATTTTTGAGCTTGGTAATTTTGTACAAAATCTTTTAATTCTTGATTTATTTGTTTTATGCTATTTATACTATTTTCTAGACTTGCAATTGTGGGATCTAGAGCAGGATTTCTTTGACAAGCTTTTAAATTTTCAAGTATTTGATCTAAATTTGCAGAAATCTGATCTAATACTGCCGCAACTCCCTGTATTAAGCTTATAATGACTGTAATAAATAGGTTTATATCATTTAATAACTTTAAAGTATCTTTTGTAAATTGATTTATGTAATTATAGACTTTTCCAAATGTCGTAGTAATACCAGTAGTTGTATACATATTTGGCATGGGCATTATTAACAAGAAATTTTCGATTATCTTGAAAATATTGACTATATTAAGACAAATTTTAATGATATTTTGAATATACCTAATACCACCAATTATACCGCTTAATATTTTATTAATCTGATTTATTGCGAGATTTATGCTAGCTATTGTTTTAGAAATATCTTCTGGTCTTATGTTATCTGAACCTAGGGTATTTATAGTCTTAAGAATAGATGGATCTAGTGAACTCATTGCTGCAGTAACTAGACTTGCTGGAGATGATAGTCCTTGAATTAATAGACATATCTGTCTGAGTAAAGTAATACTTTTTTGTAGAGAATTTATAGTAGCTTTATCTTTAGACGATATAGTTCCTATCTTTGAATATTTAGTAAGTGTATCGGCTATAAAATTATTAAAATGATCGACTTGCGGATATGCTTTTCTTATTTCTGGAGATCCTAGATAATCATTTCCACCTAATTTTATTAGATTGGGACTAATTTCTGATATTAAACTCAATATTGCAGTACTAGGATCTATGGCAGTAGCCAATGTTGCTTCAAATATATCTATAGAAACTTGAACATCGTAGGCTATTTTTTGTATCTTCCACTTTGGATCATTTGGTGGTGGATTTTGATTTGGATTAAAAGAACCTCCTATAGATTTTGATAAATTTGTTATAGTTTGAATAATAGAACATATGTCTATAGATGCTAGAAGCGCGGTAAGATAAGCAATTCCGTAATCCATTGCTTTTTCTCCCTTAGATCCTTTTTTTGTAGAATTTTTACCAAAAAATATAGTAGGAAATGCGTTAAAAAAATCTTTTATCTCTTTTTTCTTTTGTTTAACCACAGAAGAAAGACCCTTACTTGCATCAGGAAGATTATCAGATATATTAGAATAATTCTCAAAATCCTTTCTTATCTGCTCTAATTGCTTAGATATATTCGCTATGGGTGAATTCTTTGCCATTATACTAAATATACAGTATCAGATGTTATTCCATCTAATCTATTACTAAAATCATTTGTTGCGCTTACTAAGCTATCTCCAACTGTACTAAGTATTGACATAGATGTGGCCACAGACTCTTCTGAGCTACCATCAACGTTGCTTAATCCATTTGCAACTAAAGACAAGGCAGAATTTAAGTTTGAAAGTATAGAAGTCAAAGTATCTCCTAATACTGCTGATTCTCCTAAAGTCTGAGCATTTAGACCTAGTTCTATATATGGAGCATTCATTTTAATACCCTCATTAGAATCTATATTTATAGTTCCAACAGAGGATAGTCCTATAGTAGCTTTACCAAATAGAAAAATTCCATCTTTTCTAGAATGGAATAATAATCTTTCAGAGGTTATTATGACTTGGTTGCCTTTATATGGAAATTCTGGCTTTATCATGGACTGAGTGTGTATTTATCTTGATCGGCAGCAGATGTATAATCATGAGAAGCTGGGATTTGGAATATTGTATTAGTACTAGATACTTCGGTAGAAGCAACAGGATTACCGTATGTTTTTTGTGGAAAATTACTGAGATCATCTATTACTATTCTTTGCCCACTTGTCATATATATAGAAGCCCCGTCTGTATTTATATCCTCTACTGTACTAGCGAATTTATTTTGAGGATCAGTTAATGCCCCTTGACCGTTTCTTATTATAGTTATAGGAGCTCCATTATTCCCAGTATCAGACCATTCATTAAATCCTTTAAATTTAGTAACAGTGGACCCAAATCTTATAGACTGACCAAATCTTCCTTCTAGTATACTATCTCCTTCAAATTGGGTTAACGCTTTTATATCAGATTCAGTGAATGTATAACCTTTTGGAAACTCTGGAGCACTAATTGATGCCCCTTGATAACCCGGTTTTGATTTATAGCTTGAATAGAATTGACTCATTTCTGCTATATTTGGCATTACATTATGATTGACAGCGCCCCAAAGAGCATAAGCTGGCATATAAAAGAGCTTCTGATTATCTTTGCTATCATTTAAACCATCTGATGGACCATGAAATATCGCTACTATTTCACCTACTAGTGGATATTGCTTAACAAAACTAAATATTGGATACGCAAAGTCATTCTCGTTACTATTTTTAGTTCCAGTAACAGATGAATAGATTCTATCAAATCTTATTTTCCCTATATCTGCCGGTGTTTTATAATCGTAATTTGGTGTCTTTGTATTATCTACATAAGGATTCAATACTATTTGAGTGACCCTTCCTATATAAAAAAGAGAACCGCCGCCATTTCCACGTCCAGATCCTTGTGATTGCCCTAGGCTATTTGACACTTTCTTTTGTTTTTGGTGCCTTTATAATACTAATTTCCTGAAACAATTGCTCTACGTCTTTTTCTGTAAGTATTCCAAGATCTTCACCATCTGATTTAGCACTATCACTCGCCTTTTGGAATACAGTTACTAGTTTTAGGATAGTTTCATCATTCTTTAAGCTAGAATCCATAAGACCCTTTAGCATTGGTATAATCACCACAGCATCTCCAGGATTTGATATCATCCCAGCTAATCGAGTGATCTCTGTTTTCAATTTCTGATCTTGATCCTTATGATTATTGTATACTTCTTTGACTAGATCTTCAAGCTTTTTTCCCTCGAATACCGTCTGACTTAAATCCATAGCCATACTTCTTTTCTATATAAATATTAGTAATCGTCGTTTTCTATTTTTCTATTTAGTATTTCCCTATATATAATTTTCATTTTGTTTATTACGTGGGTTATAGAAGCTGATTTTACATTCGCCATCTCTTTAACATAAACGTACAATACTTTTTTATTTGAGATGTCTATATTATCTGATCTTTTAAGTATCTCTACTATAGAATCAGCTGCTTTTATATCATCCTCTTTTTCAAACATGCTGAACATATTAATTTCCATATATTGTATCAGCTCATCTATAACTTCAAGTCTATTTAATTGACCACTTCCAGGAATTATGACTAGACTGTCTATTGTCATTTCATCATTATCAGCATTATCAAGTGATTTTTTTTCTACAAGCTTATTATAGTTTCTTTGACAATACGCAATCAAATACCGCTTAGCTATAGTTCCAAAGTATGAATATGCTTTACCCTTTGATATATCATATAAATGAAGTTTTTGAAGTAAGAAAGATATAACTTCATATTTTAAATCCTCTAGATTTTCAACTTCTGTATGATAGAATTTAAAAGTGTGAATGATATTCTCTGCTAATTTATAAAGAGCGTTATGAATCTCATTATTATATATCCTATTTCTTTCATCTTGACTATCACTCTCTCTATATCTGATAATTGCATCTTGCGTATCTAAGGTAAAGTAATCTATCTTTGACTTTGGTTTTCTTCTCCTCGGTTTTCCTTTCTTTGTCAATAAAACTTCTTCTGTCATGTTTATAGTTTACCAGTGAATTGTTTGATACTCTCTTGCATAGTCTTGATGTCTTCAAACATTATTTTAAGTTCTGGATCAGCTGATACCCACATAGTTGCATCTATCTTTGCAGCTGTCTTATCTATGTTATCAGCCAAGGATAGTACGCTTCTTACGAATTCATCTTCCTTCTTGAGCATGTTTTCAAGTCTGATGTTCTTACTATATAGGTTCCAGATCACATATCCAATGATTGTGAGAGGCCAAATTGCTATTGAAATTATTGTTATCATATTATGCTTTATTTATTTGATTTTCTACATTAGATGCCATAAAGTCTGCCTGATGTATAATGTAGGGTAAATTCCCCTTTATTTTTGATTCTGGAGTATGAGTTATTAAATAGGCTTCATTTCCTGGTTCATATAATGAATCGTGTATTTTTATCGCAATATATTCATTCTCAGTAACTTGTATCCCAGCTTGTTGAAGATAGAATAGACTTCGATCTGCAATCCTCATATGTGTAGTTGCGGGATTATATGTAAAATACTTTCCTTGATTTTTTTGATGCCACTCAGAAGATTGCGGAATATAAAATGGATGTTCATTAGTGCCGAGTTTCCCCAAATCATGATTAATTGCAGAAAATACAAGTTCTTCTGTCGTGTGAGTTTTAATCTGCCCAAATTTATCCCAAACCTTATCTACTACAAGCGCTGCTTCAGTTACTCTAATAACGTGATCTACATATCCACCTATGAAACAATTGTGATGATCTATTTTAGTTGATGCCGGAGAAGTTAGTAGAGTTACTTCTATTCCTTCGTAGAATTTAATAAGCTTCTTTGTCCTTGCATTATCTGGAAGATATTTCTTTATCAAGTCGTAGAATTTTGCTACATTATCGATAAGTTGCTGCTCTGTCAATTGTTTCATCATATACTGTTTATCTTTTTTATAATTTCCTGGGGAGTAAAGAATGCGACTGTTCTTACTTTTTGATCTATTTTATTCTCTTTCCCTAATACATTATAATCAAAACTCGTGAAATAAACATAGTCTAAGTTCTGAGTAAGATCTTTTATTATTACTATAGGATAATGACTAACGCCAGTTAATTTTTCAAGCTGGTCACACATTCCAGGATCTTTATCACATGGAACATCTACAAAACTTATCTGATTCTCAGTTAGCTGATCTTTAAGTCCTTGACAAGATTTACATCCAGCTAGTGTCGCTAATACAATTTTATATTTCATCATCTGGGTCAATTTTATCTAGGATCTCTGCCCATATAGCTCTTTCTTCATCTTTCATATTCTGATATTCTATATCTAAATAAAGATATAATATATCCAGCTCTGATTCTGTAAGATCTATATTCTCCTTATAATCCTCTATATTAATAGTCATTCTTTATTACTTTATTATACTTATATATAGTCTATATTCTTTTCTTTCCTCCTCCTCTCCCCTTTCCCCTAGAACTAATATAAACAAAATTCCGAAATAAAAAAACTTTTTATCACTTTTTTTTAAAATTTTTTTTTGATTAGTATTTTCAGTATATTCTTTTAATATGGATAATTCTAACTTAGTTCAATGTTTATTGGATGTTTATTTAGGCAAAGGCAAAAAACTCGCAAAGGGGGATTATGCGTATTACTGTCCAATATGCAAGCATAAAAACCCAAAACTCATGGTGAACGTGATATCTGGAGCTTATAATTGTTTCACATGTCATCCTAAAACCACAGGCAAAACACCAGTATCATTACTCAAAAAGATATCAGCACCATCAGAAGCAATACTCGAAATGAAGGGTTATTTTGTTAATGATACTACGAAGATAGAAATCGAAAAAGATGTAAAAACCATAATTATACCAGAGGAATTCATCAGTCTAAGTGATCCGTTAGATAAGAGTTTAGATAAAAGACAAGCGTTGGTCTACTTGAAAAAAAGAATGATTACGTCTGCAGATATCCAAAAATATAATATGGGTTACTGTAAGACTGGAAGATACCGAAATAAGGTAGTAGTGCCCTCATATGATTCAAATGGTAGAATTAATTACTTTGTAGCAAGATCATTCGAAACAGATCCTAAGCAGAAGATAGATTCCCCGTCTTGTAATAAATCTGAGATGATTGGCTTTGAATATTACATTAATTGGAATGTCCCAGTAATACTTTGCGAAGGTGTATTTGATGCGATAGCTATAAAAAGAAACGCGATACCTCTATTTGGAAAGACAATACCCAAGGCCTTGATGATAAAGCTTTTACAGCCACAAGTCAAAACGATATACTTGGCGCTTGATGAGGATGCAATAATGGAATCGATAGATCATGCTCAGCGACTTATAGATCTAGGCAAGGAAGTCTATCTCATACAACTCAATGGAAAAGACCCCTCTGAGATAGGATTTGAGGGAATGATACAATACTTACATAACGCACAACCAATGACAGCTTCAAGACTATTAATGTTAAAAATGCAAATATCATTATGCTAAAACCAATAAAGATAGAATCAAGTATAAAGGAGATCAAGAAGATTTACCACGTAAGTGATATTCATATAAGAAATTTTAAGCGCCATGATGAGTATAAGCGAGTATTTGAGACTTTGGCTGAATACATAAGGTCAACAAAGACAGAAGAGAGTATTATCTGCATTACTGGAGACATAGTGCATTCCAAGACTGATATTACACCTGAACTTGTAGAAGAGACGCAAAACTTTTTGAAATTGATGTCTTCCATACTACCCACAATAGTAATCCCAGGAAACCATGATGCTAATCTGAATAATAACCACAGAATGGACAGTCTTACTCCTATTATAAATGCAATGGGGGATAAAAACATTACATACATAAAAGACACTGGTATTTTTAGAATGGCAAATGTTGATTTTGTGCATTGGTCTGTATTTGATGAACCTAAGAAATACATAAAAGCTTCAAAAGTAAAGTCTGACTTCAAGATTTGTATGTATCACGGTCCTGTCAATAACTCACTCACAGACGCTGATTTTTCACTCAGCGGCAATTCAATAAACGTTGCTGATTTTGATGGATATGATCTAGTACTTTTGGGAGATATTCACAAGACACAATTTTTAAATGAAGCTAAGACAATAGCATATTGTGGTTCCCTTGTGCAACAGAATCATGGTGAATCATTAGAGCATGGTATAATGGTCTGGGATTTAGAATCTAAAAGTGCACAGTATGTTCCTATAGAAAATGATACTGCTTTCTATACACTATACATTGAGAATGGAATACATCTAGATATACCTGAGCATCTTCCTAAGAACTTATACCTTAGACTTAGATCAAAGAATACACCGCCTACTTTGATAAAAGAAATAGCCGCTGAGATACGAAAGGATAGAAATATCATAGAACTTTCACACCAAACAATGAATGACTTCTCCGCGACATCTTCCCACCAGAGTACCAACGCAATAAATGTAAGAGACGTGGGGTATCAAAATATGCATTTATCTCAGTATCTTAAAAATAAGTTTAATCTTACTGAAGAAGCGATATTAAAAGTTTGTGAGCTAAATAAGATCGTAAATGATAAGATACCAAAATCTGAAATTACAAGGAACATACAATGGAGCCCAAGAAGATTAGAGTTCTCAAATATGTTCAGTTATGGCAAAGATAACGTCATAGATTTTTCTGGAATGGAGGGGGTCTATGGTATATTCGCTCAAAACGCATCTGGAAAAAGCTCGAGCATAGAAGCATTGGTATATTGTCTTTTTGATAAGTGTTCTAAGACTTCTAAAGCGGGACTAGTAATGAATAATAAATCACGAGAGTTTCACTGTAAATTTAATTTTGAGCTTGATGGAAAGATCTACACGATAGAAAGAAAAGCATCATATAGACCAAAATCAGAAAATGTAAAACAGGACGTAAACTTCTATTATACGGAAGAAAATGGTGCGGTAATATCTTTAAATGGAGATGATAGATACGGTACAAATGCAAAGATAAGAGAGATCATAGGTTCGTATGAGGATTTTGTCCTAACGAGTATGTCTATGCAAAATAATAATACTGGCTTTATTGATATGAGTCAGACTGAGAGAAAGGATTTACTCTCCCAGTTCCTTGATATAAAAGTATTTGAAGATCTGTATTTTTCAGCAAACGAAGATATAAAAGAATTCTCAGTACTCATAAAGGAATATAAAAAGATAGACCATTTTACAAAGCTTAAAGAGCTAGAAGATTATACTAAAGCATATTCAAACGAGTATCGTCAATTACAAAAAGACAAAAAAGACTTAGAAAAATCGATAGAAAAGGAGAGTGGTAAATACATGAAACTAAGCTCTAAGATAGTTCAGATAGACTCAAAGATACTCGACATAGAAGGTTTAGAATCTAGAAAAGAAAATCTAGAAAGATCTAAGACTAAGATTGAATCAGATAGGGCAGTATTAGAAAAGAACTTAGATGATCTAAAAATAGAGCTCATTCCTATAGAAAATGAGGCTCAAAAAGTAGATATAATGATCCTCAATGGCAGCAAGATTGAGCTACAAAGTCTTATAAATACAGAAAAGAATCTTTCGATTCAAGTAGAAAAGCTAAAGACTGATCTCACAAATAAACTCGAAAAGATGAAAAATCTTGAGAATTTGAAATATGATGAGAATTGTCAATTTTGCATGGATAATGTTTTTGTAAAAGACGCAATATCAACAAGAGATTCTATAGAAAAAGATAAAGAAGAAGCGCGCGGTGTAGTAAATAACTTAAAAACCCTGAGAGAAAATATAGAGATTATTAAGAAACTTGTTACCTCGTGGGATAATTTACAAAATAATCTGGATAAAAAAATAAATGAGAAGCTAAGGGTAGAATCCAATATCGATAAGCTTACCCTAGAGCTACACCAGAAGGACTTATCCATAAAGGAGATAGATGACAACGTAAAGCAATATAAGCAGAAAGAAGCTGCCATAAAACTAAACCAAGAGATAACAACGCAACTCAAAGAGATTCAAACTGCAATAGATACTCTAAAAACAGCATTAAAGATTATTTCAGAAGATCTAATGAATTGCAATACTAATATCCAGATAACTCAAAAGGAAATAGAGAATGCAAAGCTAAATATAGAAAATCTAAAATCACTTGAAGAGAAATTCAAGTACTATGAATACTATCTATCGGCAACAGGAAGAGATGGACTGCCCTATGATATAATAAGCTCTGTGATACCAAGAATACAAGAAGATATCAATAATGTTCTTTCTCAAGTAGTAGATTTTAAGATAGTGATGGAGTCAGACGGCAAAAATATAAACGCTTTCCTTGAGTATGATGAGGATAGAAAATGGCCTATAGAATTAAGTTCTGGGATGGAGAAATTCGTGTCTACTTTAGCAATACGGTCTTCATTGATCAATACAACTTCACTTCCAAGACCAAATTTTCTGGCAATAGATGAAGGGTTTGGCGCGCTGGATCAAAGTAATATGGGGAATATATCAATACTTTTAGACTACCTTAAGACTCAATTCAAATTCATAGTTATGATATCCCACATAGATACTATAAGAGACGTTGTTGACGCTCACATAGAAATCACAAAAGGAAAAGACGGTTTCTCAAAAGTACATCACGAGTAAGATATTTATAAACATGATAAAAAATATAATTGCGATTTTTCCGGGCCGCTTTCAACCATTTTCGAAGCACCATTCTGAAGCTTTTAAGTGGCTAGAATCTAAATTTGGCAAAGACTGCTTCATAGCAACTACGGATAAAGTAGATCCAATTAAAAGTCCGTTGAATTTTTTAGAAAAGAAAATGATCATTGATAAGTTTGGATATGGGGCAAATCTAGTTCAAGTAAAGAATCCATATAAAGCAGAAGAGATCACAGCAAAGTATGATCCAAAAGATACAGCGCTAGTATTCATGGTAGGAGAAAAGGATATGAAAGACGATCCAAGATTTGCAATGAATCCTAAGAAAGATGGTTCGCCTGGATACTTTAAACCATATGCTGGAAATGAAAAGAAACTTGAAGGCTTTGACAGACATGGATATTTGATAGTGGCGCCTCATATGAGTTTTGATATACCTGGAATTGGAGAGATGAGCGGTACAAATGTAAGAAAGGCGCTATCGGCTAATGTATCTCCAGAAGACTATAAGAAGCTTTTTATAGGAGTTTTTGGTTGGTATGATCCAAAAATAGCCAAGATGTTAAAAGACAAATTTTCAATAAAAGAATCAAGATATTCTTTCAATAGGATTATATTAGAGAACGCAATACGGACTTTGATAACTGAAGGTGGCAATGTATTTAAGGACAAAGAAGGTCAATCAGAAACCCAAAGGATAAATAGAGCTGATGTGATTCCTACTATCCAATGGCTAGAAAAAATAACCGGGCTTAAATTACTCGATAATGCATTGGGTACCACAGGAAAGAAAGACACAAGTGGAGATCTTGATTTAGCCGTAGATGTATCAAAGCTTAGTAAAGAAGATCTTATAGGCATACTTGCAAAAGCAGGATATGATAAATCTTATGTAAAAAAATCTGGAGACAGTGTTCACTTCAAGACTGCAATAGGAGGCAACCCAAAGAATGGTTTTGTACAGACTGACTTTATGTTTGGAGAACCTGAATGGATGAAATTTTCAATGCTGGGAGGGGCTGATAATTCCAAATTCAAAGGAATGCATAGACACCTTTTACTTTCAAGTATAGCAAAAGCACAGAATCTAAAATGGTCGTATAAGCATGGTCTAGTTGATAGAACTACAAACGAAGTGATAACCAAAGATCCTGATAAGATAGCTGAGATGCTACTTGGGAAAGGTAACACTAGAAAAGATATGGAGAGTGTTGAATCTATTATCCATGCAATAAAAGACAGACCTGATTATGAAGATCTGATAAAGCAAGCAAAAGAAGACTTTGACAAAGAAGGACTAGATATTCCCACTTCACTAAAAGAATCTATGATCACCGAAGCAGCAGAAGCAAGAATACAACACCCAGAAGATATGATATTTTGGGATGGATCAAAAGGGGCTCTAAATGCTCTTAGTATATTAGCAGGTTTAGGGAAAGATTCTAAAGATATCACAATAAAGTGGGATGGATCACCAGCTGTCATATTTGGAAGAAAAGAAGACGGTACTTTTGTATTGACTGATAAAAGTGGATTCTCTGCAAAGGGGTATGATGGAAAAGTGACGAGCGGAAAAGATTTAGAGAAGATGTTCATGGACAGACTCAAAGGCAAAGAAGACACGGCTGGATCATATACTAAGTTTGCAAAAAGCATGGGTAGCATATTTGACGTATTTGAAAAATCAGTACCCAAAAGCGTAAAGGGGTATTTTAAAGGAGATCTGCTATATCAATCAACCCCAGAATTAAAAGGCGGCAATTACGTATTTAAGCCTAATATCACAACATACTCAGTAGCTCAAAATAGCGATCTTGGAAAGAAGATAGGCGATAGTAAAACTGGGGTAGTCATTCATAGATTCTTAGATTATGATGGAAATGAAACTGCGATAAAAGATATAAAACAGTATGGATTTATAGAAGGAAAGGGGCTTTTAGTAGTACCGCCAATGTCAGTTACTACTCCACCAAATATAAACACAAGCGCCGTTAAATCAGCAATGTCAGATGTAAAATCAAAAGCTTCTGAGATAAACTCATTCCTTGACAAACCTATTTTATCAGCCAAAAAGATATCTGATCTTCCAGACTTAATGTACAAGTATAATAATTCTAAAGTTGGAAATACAAAGGGATTAGGTAAAGATTTTCTTTCTTTCATAGCAAATGAGTCTCTGTCTGGTAATAAAAAAGCAAATATGGAAGCTTACATAAAAGAGCATGGGGATGCAATCATAGATGTCTTTAGCGTAGTTTCAAAGATAATGGAGATAAAAAATGACATAGTAAAACAACTCGACGCTCAAGATTCTGGAGTAAAAGCAAATATAGGTGATATAGCTGGAGGTGAAGGATACGTTGTTTCAAATCCCAAAGGTACAGTAAAATTGGTAAACAGAGCAGGATTCACAGCTGCAAATAGAGCAGTAAAAAGATAAAACATGGAACTACAGAAAAAAGCAGAGATACTTGCAGACTTTATAAAATTTTGCAAAGAAGCTCTAGAAATCGAAACTCTTCCAAAGATAAAATTCATATCTGATAACTCTTGGGTAAAAAATAAGCGTACATTCGGAGAATATACTAACGAGACAAAATCTCTAGTCGTTTACGTAAAGAACAGGAACCTCGCTGACATATGTAGGACTCTGGCGCATGAAATGACTCACCACAAGCAGAACGAGATGGGAACTCTGGGACCAAAATCTGGAGAGACTGGAAGCCCGATAGAGAATGATGCACACGATGTGGCTGGAATATGTTTAAGGGAATACGGAAAGATACAACCACTGATATACGAATCAATAAATAAGGATCTTAAAATACAAGCAAAATCATTTATAAAAGATTGGACATATGATCCTGATCATCAAATAGACAATTATGGAGAATATAAAAAAGAATTCAATGTGGCTTATCAATTATATCCATATAAACAATCTGAAGATTTATATAGAGGGTTAAATTTTAATAACATAGAAGATTTCAATAATTTTAAATTAAATACAAAAAATTTTACAGTTTTAAAAACTAAATCATACTCTTCTTGGAGTCCAGATATTAATCAAGCTATAGAATATTCACTTGGGGACAATAATAGTATTGAAATTGTAATTAAAATAAAACCATTAGAAAACACTAATATAAAATTATTAGCTACATATAAATGTAAAGATGCAGATCCAGAATATGAAGTTATTGCGGATAGAGGAAATTTTAAAATATCACTAGAAAGAAGTAAAGTTACGAAACATGGCAAAGGAATCAAACCTAAAAAAAGAGTTCTCTAAAAAAGATGTTACAAGGTTAAGAAATCTCCTAACAGGAAAAACAGGAGACAAGACCCAAATACAGTCAGGATACGAAAAGAAGGCTGAAGATCATTTAGAGGGCGATATTTGGGAAGAAGATGGTAAGACTTGGACTATAAAACGTGGGATAAAACAGACGGTGACAAAGCTGGATTCCGTGAAAAAGCTGTTGAGTCTACCTCTATGTTGTCCAAAGTGTTCAAAACCTATGAAATCCCATGACCTCAATAAGAAGATGTATTCAATCCACCAGATGTGCTTTGATTGCGTTATTGATATGGAATCTAAGATAAAGCTAGAAGGCAAATGGGAAGAGTATGAAAAAGGCATTCTAAATTCAAATAAGAACGCTACCCTAGAAGATATAGAAAAGGCAATAGATTCTTGGTTTGAGATGCAAGATGAGTCCTTTGTATCTGAGAATGGAGAGGTAGAAAGTTGGAAGGGTGGCAATAAGACTCAGGTATATGACGAGATCAAGGAGAACATTAAGAAAATTAAAGCTATTGAAATCTAGTATATTTATAGAAAATACAAATCAATGCCCGCAAAATCAGTTAAACAACAACGCCTAATGGGAATGGTTCATGCCGCTCAGACAGGTCAAATAAAAGCTCCATCAGAAAAAGTAGCTAAACTCGCAAAATCCATGACAAAGAAATCAGCAAAAGATTATGCTTCTACAAAGACAAAGAAGCTACCAGTAAAGGTAAAAAAGACTAAGAAGGTCGTAAAAGAGAACTATGAAAATAAAGTAGGCCCTCTTCATGTCGTACTAAAACCACACCCAGGATGCGATGTTGCAGATCTTGTTCATGAGATAGATCCAGTAATGGGAGCAACTCATAAAGGTATCGATGCTGAGACTATTCATGGGGTTTACGGAGATCAAGATGAGGCTATGAAATGCGCAGAAGGACTTCATAAAGACCACCTCGATGAGATGAAGAAACTTGAAGAGAAAAAAGGCACAGTGGCAAAGAAGCTGACATCGATGATTGATAAGCTAGAATCAAAGCGTAAAGATCACATGAAGCTTGCAAAGGAGAATCCAGATCACGCTAGCGAACATAAGCAGCATATATCTCAAATTCAAGGTCAAATAGAAGACTTGATGGATAAACTTGAAAAAGTTTCTAAATCTAAGAAAGAGGAAGAATCAGAAGAGGAAGAAGACGGGAAGAAGAAAAAGAAATTAAAAGAGGGTGAAGGTGATGATATGGCCACTTTTGAAAATATGCTGAAAAGTCATGATTGGTATTATATGATGAGCGATAGCAATTCTGAATATAGCAAGGGCGCAAAAGAAGAGCTTGAGATAAGAAAGACGATGAATCAATTAGGAGATCAAGCAAAGGAACTATATAGAGCAGCGATGATAAAACACTTTCCAAATGCAAAAGTAAATGAAAGCGCTGAAGGATCAAAACACAAAGTCGGTGATATTGTTGTCCCAAATAAAGGACCCCATAAAGGACAGAAACATAAGGTAATACACGATCATGGAGATGGTAAGTATAACATACAGCCTATATTATCTCATGGCCAAAAGAATAAATATCGTTTAGGAGCATCTGGAGCAAAGGAAGAAGATTTAAACTAACAAATATGAATGTATATGCCAGCAAAGTTCCGATGTCTTGGGTAGATACGAAAGAGGGAAAGATAAAATTTCTCGAATTCAAAAATGCAAAGGACCCAAAAGGAGCGATATACTATGCTCTGAGACAGAATAGACCAGATGAGTTTGAGCTTTCTAAGAACTTTGATGCAGCGATGATCGAAGCCATAAAAGCAAAAAGCGGCATCAAAACCAACATGATCATAGTAAAGGACGTAACGACATCTTACAAAGGAAAACTCTGGATGAAGATACACGACGGGACTGAGATCATAGTTCTAGACGCTATGAATAAGAAACCGATATTCAGAAAGGTAGTCAATGGCAAAGACGATTTCTCAAATATAAAACAAGATATAGATGAAGGGATGATAAAATTAATTTCATTCTTAAAATAAAACATAATGAATCCAACAGTAGCAAAGTTCATATCGACTCTTCTGGCATCAAGAACACAGGCACACATATTCCACTGGCAAGTAGAAGATGATTCTTCTTTCGCAGAACATAAAGCACTTAATGAATATTATGATGAGATTGTAGATCTTGTTGATGAATTTGTAGAAGCTTTCCAGGGTAAATATGGAATCATTAGAGGATATTCAAGTCCAGCAGTATTTAGAGAAGACGATAATTTAGTCATATATTTCAAAGCTCTTTCCCAATACGTAGATAAGACAAGACATTCGATGCCAGATGACACATATCTTCAGAATCTTATAGATGAGATATACCAACTTATAGAGACAACGCTTTATAAACTCCAATATTTACATTGATGTGTTGCGATAGAGGCAAGATAACTTTAGACGAATCTGTAAATAAGCTCCTTATATCTGAGGGACTTGCGTACCATTTGGATAATTCACTAGATTTGAATGAAAATATTTATCGTCCTCAGTCAGCAAACTTTGTAGCTCTTTTCACAGAAGCGCGTCAGCTGCTAAATAGGGGACTTTTATCATTAGGCGATGAAGATACATGGTACCTAACAGAAACTGACCTGGGGCTGACCGGAAACTACAAGGGTATCACAGTTCCTTTAGACTATCCAATGACAGTTGATTTCCTACTTGAGACTAAAGCAAAGTCTAAGCCTAAGAAGCATGCTGCGCTTAATAAACCGCATAGAGGGGGGTCAAAGAAATTTTATGTATTTGTAAGGAATCCTAAGACTGGTGGTATAAAAAAGGTCAGCTTTGGAGACACTACTGGGCTCAAGGCAAAGATCAATAACCCAGCAGCCAGAAAGAGCTTTGCGGCAAGACATAAATGTGCACAGAAGAAGGATAAAACACAGGCTGGCTGGTGGGCGTGCAGATTGCCTCGATTTGCTAAGTTACTTGGTTTAAAAAGTAATTTTTCAGGATTTTGGTAGTATGAGACCTTATAAAGACGTTTTGATAGAAGACATATTGATCAGAGAATTTGATGAGAACATCGATCCAATAGAGCTTAAGTGGCATAGAGATAGTGAAGATCGGTTAATAGAGGCCATAGGAGATACAGACTGGATGTTTCAGATAGATAATCAATTGCCAATAGAGATGAAGGGTGAGATATTTATACCCAGAGGAATTTGGCACCGCACTATAAAAGGAACAGGATCAGTAAAGATAAAGATAATAAAAAAATGATAAAGCTCATTAGCATATTACAGGAAGTCAAAAGAAAAGGACTCTGGGCAAATATCCAAGCAAAGCATAAGAGAGGAGAAAAACCTGCTCATAAAGGTAGCGTTGCTTTTAAAAAGGCCATCAAAGCGGCAAAGGATATAAACTCTATGAAAGAAACTCTAAGTCCTAAAATCTATCAAATAGAAGGCAGACTTGTAGCTGATACTACTCAGAGATCGCTGACAGATATCCTCTCTGACATTAGAGCCATAGTCGGTATAACTGTTGTGCGTGTTACAAATAATCGTCAACCATCAGCAGAAAAGCTAAAGAAGTATGTTGTAGATATTAGTATTAAGATAGATCCGGCCCCATTTGAAAACTTTAGCACAGAGACGATAAAATCCATAGAAGATAAAGTAAAAGCAGTTCCAGCAATTAGAAGAGTAGACTTTACAGATAAGACTAAGCTAGTAAAATCATAAATTATGAACATTGAAAATTTAAAAGGACACATTCCAGATAGCATTATCATGCAATTGCCAGATACGATGGCAAAATTTGAATTGAATACTCCATTGCGTTTAGCACATTTCCTAGCTCAAGCAGGACATGAATCTGGGGGTTTTAAAGTACTAAAAGAGAATCTAAACTATGGAGCTAAAGGTCTTCGTACAATATTTAGTAAGTATTTCCCAACAGATGCAAAAGCTCTAGAGTATGAAAGAAAGCCTGAAAAGATAGCAAATTTAGTTTATGGCAGTCGTATGGGCAATGGTCCTGAGGCTTCTGGAGATGGGTATAAATTCTGTGGCCGTGGTTGTATTCAGCTTACTGGCAAGGATAACTACGCGGCATTCTCAGCAGCAATAGGCGAAGACTGCGTAACAAACCCAGAGCTTATAGCAACTAAATATCCTCTTGCATCAGCCGCATGGTTCTTCCACAAAAATGGACTACATAAGCTAGCAGATGATGGGGCAACTATAGAGGCAGTAACTAAGATTACAAAGAGAGTGAATGGAGGGACTATTGGTTTAGAAAATAGAATACAGCATTTCAATGAATATTATGCTTTATTGAAATAATTATTAACGTTAACCCCAAAATATGGACCCTGATAGTAGAAATGGATACTTGGAACAATACACTAAAACAGAATCTAGCGACTCTTTGTCTAATGACAGCAATGTTTTTCAATCCTTTTGGGTTCGATATTGTACAGTGGTGGCTGATACAAAAGACAGGAAGTTTATGGAGAGCCAATGCCGCTTTGTATTGTATTGCGGGATTATTTTTTATTTTATATATAGTATTACGTCCTAAAAAAGAAAAGAAATGATAAAATTAATTGACATACTATATGAGGCTTTTGAATTTTTTCCTACTTCTGAACAAGAAATAGAAAATGATTCTGTGAAAAAGCTTTTTTCCATTATAAAAAAATATCCTGGATTAGAAATGGAAGACCCAATAGTAATGTCAGATCCAAAATCTAAAAAAGTAAAAATATCAAGAAGTTTACAAAGAGATCCAAAATTTATACAATACTTATCAAATAAATTAAAAGTAAATGTAAGTGATACGTCTGGAGCTAATTGGGATGGACTTTCTATACTTTGGGGAGAAGGATCTAGAGGAGGAAGAGGCACTAAATCAAAAGGACCTGGAACTGAAACTATTTTAGTCAAAGATTTAAATTTATTAAACGAAGAAGGTATTTCAAAAAAGAATGAATCAAAGTTTTCATATCCAAGTTTAATGATAGAAATGTCAAAAGAATTAGGATTAGAGAAAGGTAATTTTGAAATAAAACCCATGGGTCATGAAAATCAAAAAAGACCCTTAAAATTTTCTTCATCAGGTCCTATAATAGATTACTTAGGTGAAACTGTAGCATCTACATTGACTGATATAACAATAGTAAAAGGTAATAAGTCTTACTATATATCTGTAAAATACGGTAATACTTTAACATTTTTTAATTCAGGAGTAACAAAAGCACTACCAGCCTCAGAAATAAAACTTGGAAAAATCACAAATCCTAATGGAGTAGCGATGTTAGAAACTTTTGGAATAAACAATAAATTATTTTGTAAGGTATTCAATGATTATGGAGATGTTGATTTTTCTAAATTTAATAAAAATCCCTCATCTGCGGAATATGACATAGATAAGATTAAAAAACTTATAGAATCAGGAATAGGGTCAGGATATTATATGGCACATATAAAAAAAGCTGGCGCTGAATTTTATAAAGTTGATAGTAGTTATTCAAAAACTGCATCAGACGTTTCTTCTCCAAAAGTATATTATGGTGGAATAGATGGATCTGGTAAAAGAGTTGATATAACAGTAGAATCATCACTATATTCATTTAAAATAAATATAAGAAATAAACAAGGAGGAATATATCCATCTCATATAATGTGTGATTACATAAAAAAATAAAATGATAAGTCTCATAAAATTACTCCAAGAAGAGATCAAAGGCGAGATAATACTTCCTTCAAATCACGAACCTTTCATGTATAGTCCTAATGGTTTTAGCTGTGCAGTTTGCAAATACTATAGCTATGAGAATGATCAGCATATCTGCGGAAACCAGTATTATGAAGCATGGAATGGAAATGGAGTAATGGACATAAAAGATCCAACTAAGTGGTGTAGTGATTGGTTTTCTCCTAAAGAGTAATATATTTATATAAAAGATAACAAGACATGATAAAACTAGCAAGCTTTTTAAATGAAGGACCTGAAGACTTCGGAGCATATCGTAGAATAGTGATAACTTCAGATAAGATCAAACAGATAGAATCTGAGATCAAGAAATTTATGGATCGTCCTGAAACAAAAGAGAAATTCCCAGTAAAATCATCTTTTAAGCCTGGAGTAAAACCTGAGATGCTAGTAATAGATGTGGAAGGAAAAGGTGCAACTGTAATAGCTATAAAGGCCACTGATATAATAAAAAGAATTGACAAGGCCGCTATTATAAAAGTAAGGAATGAAAGAAAGCTAAAGGAGTTCACAGCAAATCCAGCAGAGACTCCAGACATATACTATGGAAATGAAAAGAGAAAGTATTTTAAGCAACCTTCATACGATAACCAAGATATGAATGCCATAAAGTCAACTCACCCCATTGCAGAAGATGTTTGTACAGATTGTGGAGAAGAAATGATAGATGGACAATGCTCACAATGCGAAAATAAAAGTGGAGACGTTTGGGGACAACCTTCTGAAGATCATGAATCTATAATGAAATCTCACTATAAAAAGATATCAAATAAGGTAGACAATATCATATCAAAACTAAAAGATAGAGGGTATGTCAAATAAACTTTTAGAGAGTAATAAAGATATAGATAATCTTATAGTGGCATTAAGACAAATAGAAAAATAATGATAAAACTAACAGACATACTCAAGAAAGTACTCAAAGAAGCTGGAGAAGAACAATCAATAAATCCCAACTTTGAGGAGAATCCCATGGGCTATATCCTTAAAAAGTACAAAAGACTCAATGATAATTTAAAAAAGCTCATGGGCGATAATTTTGAGGAGTATATTGCCGGTGTATTCATAATGTCTGGTAAGCCTACTACGTTTAAAATACTCCTTAAGAATGCTCAATACTTCTATATGACATTTATGGGAAAAGCATATGAAGCATCAGTACAAGGTAAGCGATATTACCTAATGAATATAGGAGAGATTCAAAGAGCAACTATGGCTATATCTAGACTTCAGAGATATGGAGCTAAGACATCAGCACAAGGACCAGAAAGTGAAGAAGGACCGAGGTCAGATGAATTACCGACAGAAAAAGAAGAACCAGGATTAGCAAAATCAGAAGAAGTACCAGCTGAAGCATAAAAAAATAAACAATGGCGAATAATCTTAAGACATATGGTGATTTAAAAAAATTACTAAAAAGCATTACTCTTAAACAAAAAGGAGATAAAATAATATCAAGAGGCGTAGAATTTGGCATAGATCAAATTTTAGGATTCATACCAGGAGCCTCTAATGCAAAAACAACTTTTGATTTTATAAAAGCAGCAATGCATAAGCCAGATGATAAAAAAACAAAGACGTGGTTAGATAAATTAGATATAGACGATAATACTTCTACAATAGTCGATGATAGTGTAGAAAATGGATTTATGAAAACATTAAGTAGTACAATAGATAAAATGCCTGATGATCAGAAACTAGAAGATGATTTTAATATGAATCAAAAATTAGTAGATTATTTAAAAGATAAGTATAAAGGCAGAACTATAACTGGTATACAAGAAATAGATGAACCTGTAAAAACAACACCACAAAAAATACAAGGATCATTCAATACGCAAAATATAAAAGCACTTGGAATAGATCCATCAAAATTTAATATGGTAGTGGGTTATCTAAAACAAGGAAAAGAAGTTAAAGATCTAAATCTCTCAGCTAAAGAATTATTAGCTGATTTTTTATTAAAGCTTTTAAAAACAGATGATGATAAATTATTAATAAAAGTTTTTAATGATATAAAAAGATTAAAGAGTAAATAAACTCAAAAGATATATTTCATAAAGTCGATTTAAAAGGTTATAATGTTATCAAGGACTTATAAATAGAATCGGTCAAATTCGATATATTTATAAACAAAAGTTTTTATGCCCGAACCAATTACGAGGCAAACCACAATCAAAGATAAAATACGAGAAGAATTCGTGAAATGTGCCACAGATCCAGTGTATTTCATGAAGAAATTCTATATGATCCAACACCCACAAAGGGGAAGGATGCTATTTGATCTATACCCATTTCAAGAATCTGTACTAAAGGTATTTTCTGGAGACCAAAATGTAATTATAAATAAGTCAAGGCAGTTAGGAATATCAACACTGGTATCTGCATATGCCCTCTGGCTAATGCTATTTCATAAAGATAAGAACGTACTAGTCATTGCAACAAAGCAAGAGACAGCTAAGAATATGGTTACTAAGGTGCGATTTGCTTATGATAATCTACCAGTTTGGTTAAAGATAGGCGCAACAGAAGACAATAGACTTAGCCTAAGACTTACAAATGGTTCTCAAATTAAAGCTGTATCTGGAGCAAGTGACTCTGCTCGATCTGAAGCCGTATCATTATTGGCGATGGATGAAGCTGCCTTTATCGATAATGCCGAAGACCTCTTTGGATCTGCTCAGCAAACCTTGGCAACTGGTGGTAAATGTCTAGCGCTATCGACTCCAAACGGTGTAGGTAATTGGTTCCACAAAACTTATATAAAAGCACAAAAGAAAGAAAATAGCTTTGTACCAGTATCACTTCCTTGGATAGTACACCCAGAAAGAAGTCAACCTTGGAGAGATAAACAAGATCAAGACCTCGGAGTAAGAATGGCTGCGCAAGAGTGCGATTGTGACTTTTCAACTTCAGGTAATACAGTAATCATTCCAGACATCTTAGCTTGGTATGAAGAAAATATGGTCTTAGATCCACTTGAAAGACGAGGGCTTGATAAAGCAATGTGGGTATGGGAGTATCCAAGCCCTCTAAAGACATATCTGCTATGCGCAGACGTAGCAAGAGGTGATGGAGCTGACTATTCCGCATTCCATATCATCGATGTAGATACACTGACCCAGGTAGCCGAATACCAAGCGCAGTGTGATACAAGAGAATTTGCAAAGACTATACTTGCTGCTGCTTTCGAGTATAATAATGCTTTAGTGGCTGTGGAGAATGCTAATATAGGCTGGGACGTTTTACAGTCTTTGATAGAGAGTGGATACCAAAATTTACACTACTCACATAGAACAGACTTTAGTTTGGATCAAGAAAAGAGATTAGAGAGATATGGCGCAACAGATTCTCTAGTACCGGGCTTTACAATGTCATCCGCATCAAGACCTTTAATAATAGAAAGGATGAGAGACTTTATAGAGACAAAACAAGTCAAAATCAGATCTGTTAGACTTTTAGAAGAGCTTAGGGTATTCATATGGAAGAACTCAAAGCCTCAAGCAATGCAAGGATATAATGATGATCTTGTAATGTCCTTTGCAATATCAATGCACATGAGAGATTCTTCTATACGTTTTAGAAGGACAGCGGAGAGTTTAACATACGCTGCATTAGACGGAATGAAAAAGATGGGAGAATCTCCAGTCTATAATACAAATAACTTTATGACTCAAAACCCATTTCAAATGGAGATCTCTACAGCAAGTGGAAATTCTTTAGAAGATATATCATGGTTATTGGGATAAAAAAATAAAAATATGGCAGAAATACAACAGAATCTATTTTCGACACTCCGCAGACTATTCAGTACGGACGTTATAATCCGCAATGATGGGGGCAATATGCTTTCGGTCATGGATACAGATAATATCCAATCCAATGGTGTTATTCAGACTAATTCTCTTATTGATAGATTCCACAAAGTTTATACTACATCTACTGCATACGGGGTCAATCTGAATTTAGCAATGAATTATCAATCTGCTAGGGTACAGATCTATGCTGATTATGATTCTATGGATACAGATGCAATCATAGCTTCAGCATTGGATATTATAGCTGATGAATCCACACTCAAAAATGATCAAGGTCAAGTTTTAACAATACGGTCTTCAGATGAGAATATACAAAAAATCTTGGAGAATCTTTTCTATTCAGTTCTTAATATTGAATTTAATCTATGGTCTTGGATACGTAATATGTGTAAGTACGGGGACTT
>Ga0114964_10000300_pt1 | contig 38233 bp, 23 predicted proteins | sample C_131016_MF_Meta_FD_92638 | JGI IMG/M metagenome (GOLD analysis project Ga0114964, IMG submission 92638) | Freshwater microbial communities from Lake Croche, Canada to study carbon cycling - C_131016_MF_MetaG | ecosystem: Environmental > Aquatic > Freshwater > Lake | place: Lake Croche, Canada... | reverse complement strand
ACTATTCCACCAAGACCGTCATTGATGCTTCCCTTGCCAACTATTCCACCAAGACCGTCATTGATGCTTCCCTTGCCAACTATTCCACCAAGACCGTCATTGATGCTTCCCTTGCCAACTATTTACAAAATAACTTGACAAGCGATATATCACTTAATGGAAATGTTCAGCTTGGCAATGGGTCCAAAACAATTAGTATCAACAAAACCCCCAATGCGCTCTATTCACTCGATGTGAGCGGCTCCGCGTATTTCACCAACAACATTGATATGTCCGGTGCTGTCAACGCAATGGGATTTTACATCAATGGCGACATTTTTGATTCGGCATCGGATGGTCTTTCTACAGATTCATATAGTACGTTGACCGCATTAGAAACCGTTGTGTATCCTTTTAGTGGTTCATATAATACCATTGTAACATCATCCGATGGAAAATACATTACGGCAACTTCGTATGGCGGCAATGCCGCATTTTCTAATAATTACGGCTCCACCTTTACTGACATATCAAACTCCGTTTTGGGCACATTCAAGTTTCAGCCGGCAATGTCTTCCACCGGCCAATATCAATATTTGGCCGCAAACGGAACAAATTATAGGACAAGTGACTATGGTGTTACCTGGGCAATTGATAGTACTAGTTCATTTACAACAGCAGTTTCTGGTTCTGGAAAATATGTATTAAAATATTTAAGTGGTACTACTATGAATATTTCATCCAACTTTGGTTCCACATATGCTGGTGTAGATATTGGTGCGGGGTTGACTAATATAAGAACTTGCGCAATGTCAAAAACCGGTCAAATAATGGCGATTGGTTCCAATGGTGGCTACGGTGTAAAACTATCGCAAAATTTTGGAAAAACATGGAATATGATAAGCACTGGTGCAACTGTGTTTTCAATTTCAATTTCCGCATCTGGAAGATACATTTTGGCTGGAAGTTATTTGTCAAATAATTTTGGAATTAGTTTTGAAGCACTTCCAGCGCCCGCCAATATAACAAGTAATATATGCGGCACAACAATGTCCGCAAATGGTCAATATATGGCAATTTCAAATACAACTACCGGGTTTTATTCACTCGACTATGGAAAAAACTGGGTACAACGAGCTTCGAATGGTAGTAATGTTACAAATGGTACAAGTATGGCAATGACATCAAATGGTAGCATTATTTATCAAGCGACATCCACTGGTGTTATCAGGTTGTCTGCTTCAGAAACCATGGTTGCGAACTCCCTCTATGTTACCAACAACATTGATATGTCCGGTTCTATTAACGCATATGGTATATTCAACAATGGCGACGTTTTTGATTCCGCGTCGGATGGCCTTTCCACCAATAGATATACCAACTTTTTCACCGCAGAAACACAGATACCGGTACCTAATGTATTACAATGTCAGCAAGTATTAACATCGACTGACGGTAAATATATTACAATCGTAAGTTATGTGAATGGAGTTTCTACATCAAATAATTACGGTGCTACATTTACAGACATATCAAATATTGTTGGAAACATAAATAAGTTCCAAGCAGTCATGTCAGATACAGGTCAGTATCAATATTTATCTGCAAACGGGCCTCCTTGGAAAACAACCGACTATGGTACTACATGGGTATCAGACGCATATGGTTCAACATATGCTGCCATTTCGGGGTCTGGTAAATATGTACTTAAACGGGCTGATGCGTTCAGTGTTAATTTATCATCCGATTTTGGACAAACATATGCTAGTATTCGATTAAATGCTACAGGCGTGGGTATTAGTTCAATGGGTATGTCAAAATCGGGACAACTAATGATAGTGAGTTGTTATGCGGGTTTGATTCAAATATCCAGAAACTTTGGAAAAACATGGAGTAATATTACAAATATTCCAACTCTGGTAACAAGATATGCGTTGTCAGCATCTGGAAAATATATTTTGGCGGGGAACTCTCTCTCTAAAAACTTTGGAATCAGTTTTGACGCGCTACCTTCTCCAGCGAGTAGTATAACAAACTCAAATGTTTCCGGTTTTGCGGTATCGCCAAATGGGCAATATATGATTTTGGCAAGTGCTACAGTTGCGTGTTATTCAACCGATTATGGACAGACATGGACATCACGTGCGAATAATGGTACTTCTGCTGGAGGTGGTGTGGCAATGCCATCAAACAGCGAATACATTTTACAAGTAACTTCAAATGGTCTTTTTAAATACACCAATTATACAGACAGAGATATTTCACTTAATTTGGTGCTTGGTAATACAGCATCGACATCCACGTTGAACAACTATTATACCAAGACCGTCATTGATGCTTCCCTTGCCCTCTATTCCACCAAGACCGCCATTGATGCTTCCCTTGCCCTCTATTCCATCAAGACCGTCATTGATGCTTCCCTTGCCAACTATGCTCTGACATCTTCTTTGTCCAGTTATGCCACCACTGCTTCTTTGTCTAGTTATACTTTGAAGACTACAGTAGATGCCTCCCTGGCCTTTTATTCAACAAAGTCCATCATTGATACCTCGCTCAACCTCTATTTACGTAGTGGCCAAACCAGCGATGCGTCATTGAACGGCAACGTCCAACTCGGTGACGGTGCCAGATTCATGGGAATCAATAAACTACCAAATGCGTTATTTGCTCTCGACATCAGTGGTTCCACCAATATGTCCGGAAACTTGTCATTGACCAAAGCAGCCAGTGTCCCCATGGGCTCTTTTGATTTGTCTGCCGTGAATATGTCCGTGTTCAACGTGTCCGAGAAGTTTACGACGGTTGCGCTGAGTGCGACTCCCACGCTCGATTATAGCACGGGCGGCATATTTTACATGCCTGGTGTAAATGGTGCGCTCTCAACCATAAGTATAACCAATGTGCCAACTACTTTGAATCGCAGTATCTCGGTGACTCTCATTTTAGCCCAGACAGGCAATGCCGGCACATTTTGTTTCACTACCGGTACATTGAATGTCAACGGGTCGGCCATTACCTATTTGAAACCGGACGCGACGGCTCTTGCGGCACCATCCGCAAATAGATCCGTCATTATCAATCAATTCATCATTATTTGGAACAGTGCTACACCAACGGTTATTGCCTATTTGTCCAGCATGGGATAAAGTATGACAGAAATCATAGGAATAATTATTTTCATTATGTGTATAAATATATACACAATCAAAGAATTAAAATGTCTCATTTTAATTATTTAATGGAGCGGTTCCCGACGGGTAGTAACAATTTAAAATAAAACCTCATATGGGTTCTATTTAAAATCATCACCGGTATATATATAATGAGGTCGTTCAATGCTCTGAAAAGTAGATCAATTAATAATGATACATTTTCAAAAAATCGTGTTGCTTTCGCACTCAACCAAGCAGCTACTATGGGTGGCACTTTAGGAGGTGGTGGCGGTGGTGGAACAGCAACAAATGTCGATTTGACCGCGGTTGGAACTAATATTGTCCCCACAACAAATGCGTCTTTGAATCTGGGGTCATCCGATAAACGTTTCGCAACCACTTTTACCAATGATATCAATCTGAATGGAAACATAATTCCGGTTGGAAATCTGGTTTCTCACATTGGCGATCCAACCCACTGGTTTGGAAACATCTATGCCAACCACATTACTTGTGGAAACAGTTCAATTTCGATTGGTGGGGTAACTATTTCGGCAAACAATGGGGCAATTTCTATACCCGCCGGTGCTACCATTGGCGGCGTCGCACCCGGGACCATTCAAATCAAAGGTGCCCTGGCAAACACCGGATTATTATCAACTACCAATGCGACTGGTGATGGATATGTGATTGACAGTAATTTGTGGGTTGCTTCCAAAACCAATTCTACCTTGGCGGATGGCTGGACCAATGTCGGGGCTTTTAGAGGCCCCCAAGGCTCGCAGGGCAATCCGGGTATCCAAGGTATCCAAGGCAATCAAGGCAACCAAGGAATCCAAGGAAATACAGGCGCCAAAGGCGACACGGGTGCCACGGGACCCCGTGGACCTACCGGGTTTTTGGACGCAACCGGCGCTACATTTACGGGGACCATTACATTGCCCGACCTGATTGTCACTGGAAACTCTGCATTTGGGAAAACAACCCCCGCATATCGCGTCGATGTGAGCGGGTCTCTCAATGCCACCTCTATTTTACAGAACGGGGTTTCACTTGGGTTAGTTTATGCCACAACAAGTGCTTTAGGAAGCTACTACGATAAGACCGCAATTGATGGCAGCATCAATTCGGTACTGGGGTCTTACGCAACAACCACTTATGTTGGAACACAAATCGCCAATTTGATAAATGGTGCGCCAAATACGCTGGATACCTTGGCGGAAATATCGACGGCTTTACAGGGGGATGCCAGCTTTGGAACTACCGTATATGGTCGAATCAATTCGTGCGATTCCAGTGTGAATAGTATCAGAACCAGCTTGACTAATTATGTCTTGAAGACCGCCGTCGATGCATCTCTTATCAACTATACTTTAAAGACCGCCGTCGATGCTTCTCTGGTCAACTATGCATTAACATCTTCTTTGTCCAGCTATGCTACTAGTGCTTCATTGTCCAGTTATACTTTAAAGACTTCCGTCGATGTGTCTCTTGTCAACTATACTTTGAAGACTGCTGTCGATGCATCTCTTGTTAATTATGCATTAACATCTTCTTTGTCCAGCTATGCTACTAGTGCTTCATTGTCCAGTTATACTTTAAAGACCGCCGTCGATGCTTCTCTGGTCAATTATACTTTAAAGACCGCCGTCGATGCTTCTTTGGTCAACTATACTTTGAAAACCACCGTCGATGCTTCTTTGGTCAACTATACTTTGAAGACCACCGTCGATGCTTCTTTGGTCAACTATACTTTGAAAACCACCGTCGATGCTTCTCTGGTCAACTATACTTTAAAGACCGCGGTTGATGCTTCTTTGGTCAACTATACTTTAAAGACCGCTGTCGATGCTTCTTTGGTTAACTATGCCTCTCTTTTGACCGACATTTCGTTCGGTGGCAACGTCCAATTTGGCCGCACCGCAGCGATGGTGAGCATCGGTGTAAATAAACAACCATTGTCGGCATTTGCGCTTGATGTAAGCGGTCCCACTTATTTTTCAGGCAATGTGACACTCGACAAGCGCTCAACCGATATTAGTTACGCCTATTTTGATATGTCCGCCGTGACCATGAACGTCTACAACATGTGCGAGAAGTTTGTGACTCCCACATTTTCAGCAACTCCCACATTTAATTATAGCACAGGAAGCATTTTTTATGTTACACCGGGTGCTTCTACTGCTATAACATCTGTCGGTTTTACAAATGTCCCTGCTATTACTGGAAGAAGTGTTACAATGACAGTTATTATTGATAATGGAAGCGGAACATATACATCTTATATATCGGCAACTGCAGTAACTGTAAATGGAACCAGTATCACATATAGAACCCAAGATGGTACTGCTTTTGCTGCGCCAACTGCGCCCTACCTTGTCGTACATCAATTCATCATGTTATTTACCAGCGGTACGGTTTCCGCCACAAATCCCCGCATCATTGGTTCAATGGCAACTATTAAATAAAATCTCCATATTATAATAATATGTCTCTCGTTGCTCTAAAGCGAAAAACCGCCGCGATGAAAAATCTCAGCACCGGCCAAAAAGGATTCTCGATTAATGGCACTCATCGTAGTCAAGGATATGTGGGCCAGACCTCGTTGTCTCGTTCCCTCATCAACACGCCCCATGGCCAGACGGGCGCATTTGAGGGCAATGGCGGTTGCTGTGGTAAGTTTCCTACCACAACCAATATTCGTGCTTCCGAAACATTTAGCTTGGAAGACGAAAAAGTTGTGAAAAAATCCGTATTGAGTACTGCGGGTATGCTCTCCAACCGCAATCGCTGGCTCAAACGCTCGGCTCCGTATACTTCCACGAAGTTGACCAGCGGCTGGACCAATGGCCAGGGCGATTATATCGCTTTTTTGAAGAAGAAGGCCGCCAAATGCGACCCGACCCAGGTGGACAAGCTGATTGATACAAAAGAAATCAATTCAGTCGCGGCCAGCAAATGTAAGAGTACCCATATTACCCGCAAAGATGGCGCGCCCATGTTCAACCAAACCACGGTTTGTACATTCACCAAACCTGTTTCCGATTATACATCGATATCGCAGGGAGAGCATTTGTTTAAGCTCCATGATAAATGCGCGGACCAAGATGCAGTGTCATTCAAAATAGTGTCAAATACTCGACGATCGCCTTTGATTGGATCATAATGCACCTATTGTATAATATGCACCTATCATAAACCTAAGTTTATAAGTATTTAAAAATACATATAAATAACTCCGACTTGCTGGAATCGAACCAGCGACAATTTGATTACTTTTATTATACATCTACAGTCAAACGTTCTACCAACTGAGCTGTATGCCGAGCGTCCGCTCGGCATAAGTACTTTATAAAATGCGAACGCATTTTATAAACAGCTAAAGTCGGACTCCCTAAAGGGCACTCGGCTAATGTTACTTAACAAATAAATATATGCTTTTTCTTTAAATACTATTTTATACAATTCATTATTGTATTGTTATAAGGTCAGCCATCTTGTCAATGCCCGCCTTCCAGATATCGGAATTGTTCCACGTGCCATTGGCCTCTGTATAACAATTGTGTATCCACGGGTAAGCAGCATCATTCGGCTCCGTCGTGCTGTTCACAAAAAACACATTGGTCTTTTGGAAATACACGGAAAACATGATTTTAAATTGTTTTACCGCGTGGGTCGGCCACCGACAAAGCACAATGATCGGTTTCGGATCCGCAACTATTGCCAAGAACCGTTCAACGCGCCTCTCATATTTGGCTTTTACAGTGGCATAATATTTGGGCCATTCGGGTGTGATACATTGACTCCGTTCTTCGCCAATATCTCCCTCGCCCACTTCGGTGAATTGGCACGGCGTTCCATCGGCAATATTGATGTGGGGATAGTCATGTGGAAACTGGAATCCATATACGTCGACTAACCTTGAACGATTATGATTATAATAAAGGCCAGTGTGATATCGTTGAAACCTCTCTTTAAAACATGCGTTAAGTGCTTGAGGTGAAGAAACCACCCAATCGAATGGCAGGGCCTGTTCTCTTAATCCAAGATTTCGCAAAACGGCGGCGGGGCTACAATCGTGACCTAGGGTTAGAATGTTGTAGGTTGTTGTCATTATTGGGTATATGCGATTTGAGTTTATATTCAATTTGAAAAAAACAATGAACTGGATTGTGATAGTCCCCCCTTGTAGAGGGACGTCATGGCGGTTTGTCTTTCTACAAGGATGTAAGTACTTGTAGAAGGCTTGGTAATACAGTTGTAGAGAGCCAGGGTCGCCCGTCCTCTCTACAAGGCTTTTAATACCCGCTCTACATCCGCATCTACATTTCGAATATGTATGCGCTCCCAGTATTCCGAGTCTGGTTCTTTCTGTTTCGCCAACACCCAGTTGATTTTTTTTGAATCATCGATAATCAGAGAGGCAATTTTGGCGGCCCTCTCATAATGAAACTCCGAAGTAGCAATATACACTTCATCGTATTCCGTCAAATCCATGGCCCGGACTCGCAAGAAGTTCTCCGCGGTATTGGTTGCAGTCGTGTCCAAGATATAATTCCATTCGGGCGCGCCATAAGCCGGTTCTTTTTTTGAGATTTGCAACGCCATTTGTTCGGCCTCGGTCAAGACATTGGCGGAAGACGCATGTTTTATGCCCCCGCTCAGCAACCAATCGACTTGTGAATAATTCGAGGCTAATTCGACCGCCGCTTCGATTCGCCCATTGAGCAAATGGGCAATGTGGCATCCGAGCAAGATGATGAGGATACGCATTTTACAAGATAGTGTTTAAGGGGTTTGTGATATTATGCTTTTAATAATCTTGGGAAAAAGATTTCAATTTCTCATGTTATAACACTTTTTTAACCTACATGAGAACAATAAAAATATGGCCGATACAACTTATGAAATGCATGAATCCATGGTAAAAGTCGGCCGTCGTCTTGTCACAATCAAAACAATATTGGTTCTGAATGTATCCAAGATAATATAGGACAATAGTGCCTAAGAATGTGATTACAGCAACAAGATGATAGAGGCTGATGGGTTTATCAAGTTTATTATAAAACACATAGCCTCCATAGAATACGACGGCAAGAACCGCAATTTTATCCACAATAACAGTAGTGTCCGTGTAATTTGTGTGATGTATAATAGAGGTGATAAATAATGTAAGAAACAGCGCCGAATAAATATAATATTCGTATAAATAACAAACTGCGACATTTATTAAGAAAACCCCGCTAGTATATGCAAGTGGACTGGGGGAACTTAATGGGTCCATAATATATACTATGAGCGGCCGACAAAAACGCGACGCTTTTGCCGTTGTCCATTTCGGGTCAATATACACGAAAGAAATAAATATATACGCAATCCATATATTTATTCAATGCCTGAAAAACCAGAACAAAAGGTCAATTTACAAGACCTAATCGACGAATATTTGCTCTCTCTTGATGAAATGGAACTCATCGCTTATAACATTGCCAAGTCGCATTTGGGGACTCTGTTTTCGGTTGAAAAGAGCAATCATTACTTGGAGTGGATTAAAGCACGAAGTGCTTAGCAAAACATTCTGCCTCTATGTTATATCCCCCAAAATGGTCAAAATAATTATACTCGGCCGGTGTTGTCGAATCACCCATGACACAATCGACATTCAATTGAAAACCGAAACATCCTTATTCGAATGGGTATGGAGCGACACCCTAACCGAAATCAATTATATTATTCAGAGATTAATTGACAACAAACCGATTATCATCAATCGTATTGATGGCAACGATTATATGGATGGCACAAGCATTCGAACCAGCCATTATGTAAACAAAGATTATGCCGAAATTGTGAAAAGGCGTAGTCGGCGGTTCATGGGCGATATTACGGTCGGTCAAGACATCTTATTTGTGCGAGACGACGCATTGACCACCATCACCGTCGATGAAATTGAGCAGTTCTGTAGACTAATTCAGACAATCAATCCATCTTTGTCATTCAAAATGTTGTTGTTGTCAAACACTGAAATTATTCATCCCAATGTATGTCATAAACTTTATAATAAGCCTCTCTATAAGACATATATCAATGAATGTTTTGCAGTCGAAGATGTCACGGAAAATAAAAACGTTGGTGACCTAAGCGATGATGAGAGGTAAGACCTTTGGTCCACCTAAGACCTTTGGTCCACCTAAGACCTTTGGTCCACCTAAGACCTTTGGTCCACCTAAGACCTTTGGTCCACCTAAGACCTTTGGTCCACCTAAGACCTTTGGTCGTCCACTTTGTAATAAGACGCCTCGTTTGATTGAATCACGCGAATTAGCGTGTCGAAATCTTCTGGGTCCATGATGTTGCTACAAACCAGGGTGGGTGGACCTGTAGTTCCCACCCAGTGCTTGTAGGGAGGGTAAAACAGCTTGTAATTCTTCACGACACCCGTCAAGTCGCATTCGATTTTCTCTTTGTCATCCACATAGGTTCGCAAAATGGTCTTGCCAATAATATTGTTGTTTGGGAAATAGTCAAAATCGTGGATAATGATAATCTTCACAATGTCCAAGAAAAAATCAAAACAGCATTTGCGCGACAGCCATGGTGTTGAATCGAGGAAAACCACTTCAAAATCAGTCAGATTATTAGCAATTATGTGGTCAACCCATTTATCGCCCGTTTCATAACAATCTTCATTGTCGGCATCTACATGTTGTAGCAGGTGCTGGTCGTCAGCCAAATGCGTGTATTTGTTGAGCCATTCCAGGTTGGATTCGAGGGAAACCAGTTTGCGGTTGGTGCCGCGGATATGGTCGCGAATCATTAGTGTGCTGCCGTCTCCGCAACCGCATTCCAGAATATCGCCGGTGGTGTTTTTTAGTATTTCTTTAAAATAGGGCTGGTGTGTGTAGAACCCGTGGACCGACATTAGATTGTAGGTTATATGCGGGTTTAATAATATATTGATTTTACAATATATTATTTGTTATACGCTTCGCTTACGTGTCGTTTTGCTTCCAGGTCTCCGTGTCTTTGTTACCAGGCGTTGAGACCTAGTCTTGGTCGCATTCTGCTTTGACGCCTTCTGCGGAGATAGCTCCTTTTCCATGATTGTGTATTCCCCTTCTTCGTCTACTTCATAGTCAACCGCTTTATATCCATAATTTTTACTGTATATTTGTTCTAGCTTTTCACTGCCATCTTGAATCTCAACCATTAATCGAGCTTTAAACAATTTAAACTTGTCACGAATAATTCCTTCAAATACATGGAATAATATTTTGACGGGCGATGTTTTGCGGTTTCTATCCGCGCTGTAATTCCTACATAAATCCGTTATATAAGCGCCATCATAGCCAATTTGTATAGAACCCGAGGCTTCGTCTTTGGGAAATCGCACGTGTCGAACAAATCCAATTACATTTATTAAACGGCCGCTGATAAAGGTTCTTAATTGTTCTTCGGTTGCGTCTAAACACGGAGTGTCCGGGTTGGCTGCGGTGCGACGAGCGAGTAGTCGTGTAATAATCTCGGTTTTCAACGCTTCATCGCGGATTGGTAAATAATAGATTTCGGATTCGTATGCGCCATGTCTGTGTATTTGTATTTTATCCCTGGTAAAAGCGGACATATATATATTATGACCTTATAAAGACTTTTGCGTTATCTTCAGACTTTTGCGTCGTATTCAGACTTTTGCGTTATCTTCAGATGATTGTGCCATCTTCAGATTTTTAAACATCTTGTAGGAGCTGATTTTTTCGTCTTTCAAAGGCGCCTTCGGCGCCACTTGGTCCAATCCAATCGGCGCAAACGGATTCTCTTCCTCAATTTCCAGGTCATCAAAAAAATCCGTCATCTTGGTAATTGGTTTTGAACTAAATAACAGCTCATTTGTTTGGGCGATGCTCTTCTTTGGTGGTTTCTGCGTAATATTGAACTCGCTGATTTTGCCAAGACGCACATATTTATTCGCAAACTCGAGAGGCTTTTCTTTTGATTCCTCCTTATTTGTTACCTTCGTTACCGTAGGGCCTACGACTATAGGTGGACTTACAGTCATAGGTGAGCCTACGGCTGAGGGTGGACTTACAGTCGTACGATGCTCCTTCAGCGATTCAAATATATTGTCCTTGTTTGCCAATTCCTTATCCACCAGTTTGGTAATGTCATTCACCTTCATCTTTTTTGACTTCATCGCCTCTTCTTCTTTGCGAAGGACGACCACCATCTTATTCGCGGGTCGGTCCACCATATCAATGTAGAAGTCTCGGCAGCGATTCATCGACACATATTTCTTCGCTACATACTGTAGAATCTTGTAGGGGATGATTTGCGCGTCGCTATAATATTCGAAGGAAAGTCGGTAGGGGTTGTAATAAAAGAGGACGTTGCCGCGTTCGGTGGACTCATAGAGGATGCGCGTTTTCCAAAGACGTTCGGTCTCGTTCTTTTCCTCGGCAAAAAGGGTCTTGCGCGCGTCGTAATCATAGAGGTCCGGGCCAATATTTGAATTGGCATCGGCGTCGGCGGCCTCTTTGTAATACTTGATGTATTTCTGGTATTTCTGGTCATAGTCGAGGGGCGGAACTTTTGGGGTGATCTTGATTTGGCCCATGGCGTATTTGGTGTAGAATAGGGCGCTTATATAGAGGCGGTAAAAAAACGCATATACAACCATAAAATAGATATTCATCGTGTGGATATTGTATTTTGCCAATGTGTTTATATTTTTTTGGGATGAAGAGTTAGAAGGTACTCAAATCAATCATTAGACCTTTTGGTTTGTATCCTTGCTTTGGTCCTCCTGAAAGGGCCTTTGTAGATGAGACCTTTGATAAAGTCTCTTCTACAACCTTGGGCTTATCAGTCGTCCCTTGTGCCTTCGGCCGAAGCATCAACCGCCGATATTCAAACAACTCCGCGATTTCCTTCTCCAAGAACGGCACATTAATTATTTGATACGTCCCATTGGCATTGTCCGGGTGTAAGCACACCAAGCAAAGCCCCACCACTTTGGCCCCGTATTTGTCCTCAATAATGGTCTTGTACGTATTCAGTTGGAGCGCATAATGCCAGAAGTTTGTGTCCGGTAAATGACGCACACACGCCGTCGTCGCCGTCGACCCATACGCGTTTTCCTTGACGATTTCCTTACACCGCTTCCAGTCATAGATGAGCAAGGTTCCGTCGGGATTCCGATAAACCATATCGACCGACCCCGCGATTTTCAGGTCTTCGTGGTAAATCATCCACTCGGTCCTATACGGTAGCAGGTGCGGGTTTTCTTCCAGGAACTGGCGGAAGTAGGCATATTCGATGCTGTCGTTGGTCACAGTGACCTGGTTGTAATAGCATTCGATGTCGTAGTGCATGTTGGTGCCCGACGAAGAGGCCCCGTCCCGATTGGCATTCCACATGGCCTCTATTTCTTCCGCGGTCATCATGTAGTATTTATACTCGGGGTCCGTTTTGTGTTTGCGGCTGTTCACAATTTGGTTGATGATTTTCTTGGAATCAAACTTGGGGAAATGGTGGTGGTTCCACGTGGTGACGGACATGTAGTTGCTGTCGCCGTCGACGGTGTAAATGTGGGTGGATTCCTCAAACTCGATGCGGGCGTCGCGCGGGTGGGCGTTGAGCTTGGCCAAGTAGTCGAGCACGGCGGCGGAATTGGTTGAGACGGGCATTTTATAGATTAGTTGGATGACAAGTGTTTATCTCTTGTTGCGAAAACTTCTTGAACATTCAATTTTACGGCGACCCTTGGCCCCTTTCTTTTTCAAAGTGATTATTCCGCGCGAACGCGTTTTCTTTTTGCCACCCCGGGTTTCACGTTCATTCATAGCTTTGAAATCCGCCGGTGCACAACTATTAACTACTGCGATGAAAGGCACTGATTCATGATTATATAATCCTATTTTTTTACCATTTACTTCAATATCCGCAATATTCATATCAGGGTCTAATATTTGTCCGTTCCATGTTAAATAAAAATGGCCATCGAGAATCTCTTTTATGTCTCCAAATCTATCAATAATATAATCATATATATCTCTAACTTTTGCGGCATTCACGTTTCGATCTGGGTTCGATTCTTGAAACAATGGACCCGCTTCAAAAGTCGCACAGCGTTTGTCTTGCTTGAATCTTAAATGGTAATGCGGCAAATCTTCATTTGCATGAGACATTATATAGTAATTCACATAAAAAACGGTTGGTCCTTTGGGCCCCTCTATTCAAACTCATATTCGACGATTTTCTTCACATTCTGCTTGATTCGTTCAAACAACCATGCGCTAAACCGCTTGTACTGGACTTCGTCCCGTGTCGTCAGCAACTTCATATACATCATCTTGTATTTTTGCGCCTCTTCTGTCCGCGCATTCAGCTCCGGTTTGCTCAGTTCCCATTTTGTATATGCCCGCAAGAATTTGAACGCCATGTTATCGAACAGTTCATTGGTGAATCCCGGTTTTGTCTCTTCCCACGCGTCTTCTTTCCACACATAAAAGCGCCCCCGACGGTGCGAGAACGCGGTTAACGGCAGATTGGGGTCATCGCGCAAAGCATCGTCCATGAGCTCGAAAATCCCATTGATGATTTTGTTCTCGAGAGCCTTCTCTACATGCGTGGGCTGGACGACCAGCTCTTTTAGCCACGTCTTGTAGGCAAGCGTGGGAATGCGGGTCTCATTCAAATAATCCACCAAGTTGATTTTGCGCTTTTCACGGGCAGAGGTGGTTTTCAATGCGCGCAGTTCGGTTTCGAGCCTGTCACATTTGGCGGACAGATTCTTGATGAGTTCATACATGATTCGGGCATTTGGGACACGGTCATTTGGGACATCGGCGGCGGTTCGGTCTTTGATTAATTTACAGCAGAGCGAGTGCTCTCGGTGTTGTGTTTTTGTTCGAAAATCGACGTAACACAGATTACAAGTTTCTGACATGATTGGTTAGTTTATTATTTCATTCTTTTTTATTTATGATTTCAATTTTTGGTGGATGGGGACCCGAAGGGTCGGGGGCCTTTGGTTAAGACCTTGGGTCAAGACCTTGGTCGGGTCCCTTTGGTCGGGGGCCAAGGGGGCCTTCGGCCCCCCAACCTTAAGGTCCCCTTCGGTCCAAGTCCCGCATATTTGTCCCGCGAAATATATATATACAAATTACAAGATGAGTAGTTATTACGACAATCAATTTTTATCCGGCCCCTCCGTCCAACAACACGGCAGTCATATGGTTATGAAAAACGTCAACAAGACGCTCAAAGAGCGCATCGTAAATATTGACACTAAATACCGCACCGATTACGACTATTTAGACCCAGCCAATGTGAACGTTGTATTTGGTGAGAGGTTGTCCGAGATTGTCAGCTTAGAGGTCGTGTCCGTTGATTTGCCCATCACCTATTACAACATTCGCGGACAAACCGGTATTAACAACGATGCCAACAATGCTGTAAAACTAGTCAAGCTGAGCGATAGTTCATCCAAAGTGATTACTCTAACGCCTAATTATTATGCAACACCCGCCTCTCTTTCAACCGAAATAAATACTCAAATTGCCAACTCCGGGTGGGCCGTCGACGTCTCTTATAGTGTGGCTAACAACAAGTCTTTGTTTCGGTCGCGCACCAATGCGTCATATTCGCTCGTCACCAACGTGGATTACTCGGGCAATGCGATTGCGTCGAATGCGCAGACCAATTTGGGCTGGGTCCTCGGGTTCCGCGACGTGTCGTATGCTTTGACCACGGCGGGGCTCGCGTCCGAGTCGATTGTGAATGTGCGCACTCCGCGCCACCTCTTTTTGGCCATCAACGAGTATTCGCAGGGCAATTCGAATGCCTTTGTGTCGCCGCAGGAGTTCACCAATCTTAATAAGAATATTATTGCGAAGATATGTATTCCCAATACTGTGACCTTTGGTGACAACTTGTGCGCGAATGTCAAGAACGGGTTGATAATCACCGAATCGAGGAAGTATTTAGAAAAAGTCAATATCCAGCGCATGAACATACAATTGTTGGATGATGCCGGGCGTGTAGTCCATTTGAATGGCGCGGACTTTTCATTGTGTTTGAAGGTGGTCCATTACTAAGGCCGAATGCTTGTCGACCTCTAAGACAGTCAGTATGTCGACCTCTAAGACAGTCAGTATGTCGACCTCTAAGACAGTCAGTATGTCGACCTCTAAGACAGTCAGTATGTCGGCATATAATATATATGGTTGGTTCCAGCATTTTACCTGCATGTTTTTACAACGGTCAATTGTATTTCTTATTCGGCAAAGAAAACGACCTCGCCGACACTCCCGGATGGTCCGACTTCGGCGGCGGGGTCGAGCCCGGTGAAAAGGAGTTTGACACCGCATTGCGAGAGGGCGGCGAAGAATTGACTGGATTCCTTGGTGGACCCGACAAGTTACACAAGTTGGCCAAGCAGTTTCACACAGTTCGCATGCCCTCTTATGTTGTCCATGTTATCCATTTGCCCTATGATACTCATCATATGTTGCCCGAATATTACAACAACAACCACCGATTCTTGTGGGAGCGCATGGACAAGAAGATGTTGAATGACACCAAGCTGTTTGAGAAAATAGAGGTGGGATGGTTTACACCGGAAGACATGGTTGCCCGTCGCTCCAAGTTTCGCGGTTTCTACCAGGAAATTGTGGACAAAATCTTGGCGGACAAGGCAGGGATTCGTGCCTTTTTGCGCAAATGTATGGATAAGCGAAAGACAACTATGCGTGATACATTGACTACACGCAGAACAAAGAAACGCGGATAAAAGCTTAGATCAGCTTATACAAATAATCATTATTATTTGTCTAATGTTAAGGCGGCTCCCTTCGGACGCCGCCTCTAATCCGTTGAAAAAAGGCGGACGTCTTTTTATTAATAATACTACTAATAAGCCTTATACACAATTTAATAATTAAAATTGGACATTAATTCTCTAATGGAGCGGTTCCCTACGGGTAGTAAAGATTTAAAATGACACCCTGTTGTGGGTCCGCTTTACTTAACCATTTTAAATATTTACCGGTATAAAGTAGTGGTATCGGTATCAGTATAATATTAAAATCATAATATATACTAGATATGTCATGGAAATCACAGGGCAATGCAAATCGAATAGAAAACAATAGCACGCTCGCTGTGAATAGTCTAATTGCCGACAATTTTATATTAAAAGATATATATCGTGGTCAGTGGGATATTTGCGGTGGGTTGATGGTGAAAGATGATTCGATTCTAATGGGAAATGTTTTCATATATCGAGACTTAGATATAACCGGCAATGTAAACATTGGGGGCGCAATGAATGTTTTAGACACGAATATTACCGGGAATGTGTATGTCTCCGAAAACGCCTATGTGCGCAAAAACATTTACATGGATTTGTCGGGGGGGACAACACTCCATGGTGAAAATCGACGGTTTGGATTCAACATGACAACGCCCCAATCCACCATCGACATTTCCGGCGATTTGGAGCGAACCATCGATATGCATTCCTCTCTTTTTTCCAACAAAAACGTGGTTGCGCGAAATAATATGAACCAGGGTTTAACAATGAATATTGATGGATCGGGGGCCTACATTGACTTCTATGTGGACAGCTCAATTAACAGTATGGAAAATTACAATGCCCGTTTATTGTGCGAACCCGGCGGCAAGTTTACCATTGATGTGACAAACTCATTTCAGTTTCGCCCCCACATTATTTTCTCCGAAGTAGCAACAGATGGTCTGATTGCGGATGAGCGAATTGTTATTTATGATAATCCAGCATCTGACCTCCAATATTTGAAAGATGTCTATGACGCGCCTTATTTGAAAACGGGGTCGGCGATGTTTTTGGTCGCCGGTGACAATTCATCCAACGTGTTTTTTCGTACAAGTACGCGAGAAGGGCGTGGTCTCACCTTGGGTGGCGGGTATTTTCCCGGGAACCGCGTTAATGGCACCGTCGCCTTAATCGACGCGAGCAATATTAAATACCCCGCATTAAACATCGTGTCCGGACCCACGTCGAGCGGGTCCATTGTCCCAAAAAACCTGCGCACCTCGGTCGGCGTCAATAAATATGATGTTCATCAGACCGCCGGCGGTGAAAACCGGTACGGAATGGATGTCAACGGCCCTCTGCGCCTGGCACACCAAGAAATAATTGTCGCCGCCGACGTGGCATTCCAAGTAGTTGAAATCGCATTTTATGGAGATGTTGGAATCGCAATCGGAACACCCATACAAAATGGAGTCATATATGAGCAATATTTTCTGAAAACAGTCGATGGTGGCTATACATGGTCAGCAAACCGTCTAGTTGGTATAGTTGATCCGAATATAGTTCCATTTGCGTTACTTGAAGGCGGAAGTACTACATTTCGATCAATTTATATGAGTACATCTATGAATTACCTGATTGGCGGAACTGGACGTTATATGTTTTATAGTTCAAACGGCGGTTCAACGTGGCAATCAATTTCAGTTAGTCTTACAGAGGATGGAAATAGTTTTGATATTGAATCGCTGTATTTGACAGCAGATATTCTGATGTTGGGATTCACTATTACTATGGGTGGAAATAATTTTGGCTACATTGTTCACCAAAACAATGATACTGGCAATTCTAATATTGAAATTACTGCCGGTACAAATCCATCATACTATACTGGTCTCTCATCCGTAAATACAATTTGGGGTCAGGCCAATCGTATATTTATTGTTGGTAATAATGGCATTCGAACGGCAAATATTGAGGGAAGTGATCCAGTATTTGATACGTTAGTCGGATCAGCGACACCTCTCTACGGTGTCAACGGATATTATTTTGGGGGATTTTATCATGTAGTTGCGGTTGGTCAAAACATAATTTGGTATACACATAACAATGGCGTGTCATGGTCATCAACATCTATTAATGGTGTGCTACGTTCTGTCGCCGTTGTAAATGCAAATTGCGCAATAGCCGTGGGAGATGCCGGTCTTGTCATGTATTCAATTGATGGTTATGCCACATGGGCCGCGGTTTCCACAGAGACGTTGAATACAATGGGAAATGGTGGAATTGTGGTTGGCGTTGACTTTACTAATATTAGCGCGACAAGCGTTGATAAGTTTGTTATTTCCGGTACTATCATATCGTATGCGGTTGGAACAGTGGGCAGAACCAAGTTGTATCATTTGTATGCGCCGTATTTTCTCAATCGCCCGAATCATACAATATTAGAGGCATCCGGAAACATAGTTGTGTCTGGCGATATTTGGATTCGGGAATCAGGGAGTCTTCGAACCAACAATAACGCATTCTATTTGTTGCCAGATAATACGAGTGATATTTATGTGGGGACAACTGCCCACGGAAACACAAATGTGCGCAATCGGTTTACAGTTTCTGGAACAACACAAGTTGTGGATATGAGCGCGCAAAATGCGGACTTTTCTGGAAATATACGAGTTCGAACAATTCAATCGAGGGTGGGTTTATATGCCGGAAAAATAGAGGCGGATTTTATTGTGAATTCGGCGCTCGATATTAGTGGTAATGCTTTTGCGACGCGACTGGGTTTAGGCACAACGGGGGCCAATATGGCATATCAACTCGATATTAGTGGGAGTGGATATGTGTCGGCGAATGTGGATGTCAGTGGAAATATGAGTATACAGCAGAATATTTTTAATTATGGAACGATTTACCAATGGTGAAGATGATGTCATAGACATCATCGACCAAGCACCGCAGGTGCGACTGAAAGAAGACCCAAAGGGTCTTCTACTTAAGCACAGCAGGTGATTATAGCTTCGCTTGAAGTGCTTAGATATAAACACCATTTATGCGCGAGCGCTTTCGTCAATAGATATGTTTTTTAATACATATCTATTTTATAATGTCATCATTACCTACAACAACATGGGGTACAGAATCTGACGCAAATCGAATCAAAAAAACATATGTGAAAGGCTACATGGATGTAAGTGGCGGCGATTTAAGTGTTCACAATACCGCATTCAATGTATTTAATAGTGATGGGAATGCTTCTTTTCGTATGAATCCTCAAAAAATTACCGTTAAAGATGGTGTTGGGCAAGAAGTCGATATTAGTTTAAGTTTTTTAACTTTTTTAAATAATCTTGTTCCGCCCGATGGAGTGCCAATCAGTATTCCAGACAAGGTCAAATATATATATACTTCAGGAACCGAGACGCAAGTTGGAAAAACGGATGCGTCCTCTAACTTTCGTGTGTATGGCAATACGTATGTTGAACAATATTTGTTTGTTGGCCTAGATGCGTCGTTTGGTCAAAAGTTTTTCTTGACAGGGGATGCATCGTTTAACAGCAACTTGTATGTGAAGTCGAAGAGTAGGTTTGGCAATGATTTGTCCCTTAATGGTAATTTTACAATGTATGGTGATGCTTCGCTTAATGGTCGCCTGATGTTATCTGGGGATGCGTCGTTTAACAGCAACTTGTACGTAAAGTCAAAGACCCGGTTAGACAATGATTTGTCCCTCAATGGAAACTTTACGATGTATGGTGATGCCTCGCTCAATGGCCGTCTGATGTTATCTAGGGATGCGTCGTTTAACAGCAATCTGTACGTTAAGTCAAAAACAAGTCTTGGCAATGATCTGTCTCTCAATGGAAACTTTACTATGTATGGCGATGCTTCGCTCAACGGTCGTCTGATGTTATCTGGGGATGCGTCGTTCAATAGCAACTTGTACGTGAAGTCCAAGACCCGGCTGGACAATGATCTGTCTCTCAATGGAAACTTTACGATGTATGGTGATGCCTCTCTCAATGGTCGCCTGATGTTATCTGGAGATGCGTCGTTTAACAGCAACTTGTACGTGAAGTCGAAGACGAGTCTCGGCAATGATTTGTCCCTCAATGGAAACTTTACGATGTATGGTGATGCCTCTCTCAATGGCCGTCTGATGTTATCTGGGGATGCGTCGTTTAACAGCAACTTGTATATAAAATCAAAAACAAGTCTTGGCAATGATTTGTCCCTCAATGGAAACTTTACGATGTATGGCGATGCCTCTCTGAATGGCCGCCTCTATGTTTCAAATGATGCGTCGTTCAATAGCAACTTGTATATAAAATCAAAAACAAGTCTTGGCAATGATTTGTCCCTCAATGGAAACTTTACGATGTATGGTGATGCCTCGCTCAATGGCCGTCTGATGTTATCTGGGGATTCCTCGTTTAACAGCAACTTGTACGTGAAGTCCAAGACCCGGCTGGACAATGATTTGTCCCTCAATGGAAACTTTACAATGTATGGCGATGCGTCTCTCAATGGCCGCCTGATGTTATCTGGGGATGCGTCTCTCAATGGAAATCTCTATGTGAACTCTAAGACTAGGTTGAGTAATGATCTGTCCCTTAATGGTAACTTTACGATGTATGGCGATGCCTCGCTCAATGGCCGTCTGATGTTATCTGGGGATGCGTCGTTTAATAGCAATCTCTATGTAAAGTCGAAGACCCGGTTGGACAATGACCTGTCTCTCAATGGTAACTTTACAATATATGGTGATGCCTCGCTCAATGGTCGTCTGATGTTATCTGGGGATGCGTCGTTTAACAGCAACTTGTACGTGAAGTCGAAGACCCGGTTGGACAATGATTTGTCCCTGAATGGAAACTTTACGATGTATGGCGATGCCTCTCTTAACGGTCGCGTATATGTTTCAAATGATGTATCTTTCAATAGTAATTTGTACGTGAAGTCGAAGACAAGTCTTGGCAATGATTTGTCCCTCAATGGAAACCTCTTTGTCTATGGCGGGGACGCTTCGCTCAATGGCCGTCTTTTTGTTAATGGTGACGCCTCTCTCAATGGAAACATGTTTATTACCTCTGGTAGAAAAGTGGGCATTGGTAAGATTCCCGGCGCAGCATATTCGCTGGATGTATCCGGAAGTGTCAATATTGCCAATGGGGTTCTCTATATCAATGACAGTGTATTTAGTAGTGGTAGCGCATCTTTAAATGGCAATGTCAAGGTGGGGTCGGACAATGGATTTGTCACGGTCGATAAACCCCCCTTTTATTACGACCCCAGTATGACCATTTTTTACGACTTTAATACAATATCTGTTAATAATAGTACATCATTAAAAAACTTGGCCACTGGGAATTATGATGCTACTTTGAACAATGGAGCAAGCATTGATAATACAAATTATAAATTTGCTGATGGCTGCTTGGCAACAAATACAGGATTACAAGCAGATCAATACCTTATTATTGATTCAAACACAGCATTTTTTAGTTCATCATTTTCATTTTCAGTTTGGATTAAACCAAACACTGTAAATCCATCAGCCAGACAAAGTATATTTGATTTTGCGAATACTGTAAGTATAAATTCAAATACAATTGCTCTTGCCATATCTACAAGTGGATTTTTAATTCCAATTATAAATGATACCGAAATTACATTATCAACAAATAATACGGTTATTAATAATGGATGGAATCATATTGTGTGGAATGTTTCTTCGCAAAGTAACGTAATTACATCAACGGTTTTTTTAAATAATATGCAGCAAGGCGCATCAAATATATTAACTGGAACTTTTAATATCGGAACGCGATCTCGAGCATTTATAGCCAATTCAAATAGAGGCAATTCAGTAGAAGACTATGCTGGTTACATAGACAACTTTCGTTTTTACAGTGGGAAAACCCTTTCTTATGCCGAGGTCTATCAGCTCTATACAGGTCAGTCTTACAAACTGGATGTGAATGGCGGCATCTTGGCCAATGGAAGAACCGCTATTTTTGAGTCTATTGGAACTTTACCATCCGCAAATAAAATTGTTGGAGCCTTGACATTGCTTCACGGCGATGCTTCTGGTGGGTCCTCAATTGTATTTCCCTCTGTGAATCAATTTACTAACGATTATGCTTACATCCAGTATCAGGAAAATGTTCCGTATCCCGGAAATACATCTACAGAATCCGGATTGTTTACAATTGGAATTGAGAATGATGCGCTTACTGCGTTGGTTAAAGACCGCATGTGTTTGTGGTCATCTGGAGGTAGTGGTCATGTTGGGATTAATACAAAAAATCCTGCGTACACTTTGGATGTAAATGGGAATGTAAATGCGACCAGTTACAATGCGACTTCCGATTACCGTGTGAAAACGAATGTGATGGCACTTGATGGGTCTTTTAATGTCGATGTTTTGAAGCCGGTTACCTATACCAATACACGTCACGGTCGCCAAGATATCGGGTTTATTGCGCACGAAGTCCAGGAGCATTATCCTTTCTTGGTCAATGGAGAAAAGGATGCTGAGCAATTTCAGTCGCTCAATTACATTGGGCTCATTGGTATTTTGACCAAGGAAATCCAGGACTTGAAGCGGCGGTTGGCGGAAACAGAGGCGAAAAACACAACCATTATAAAAAAGATGGATGCTCAAATGGAACAAGTATATTCAATGTTAACCTCGGCTGATAACCATAATCAAACGGTTAATAAAAAGATAGATGCCAATATGGAACAAGTGTATTCGATGTTTGTCTCTGCGGAGGCTAAGGTTGCCTCTATTGAGGAGAATGTTGCCTCTATTGAAGAGACGGTTGCCTCTATTGAAGAGACGGTTGCCTCTATTGAAGAGACTGTCACCTCTGTCGAGAACGCAGTTCATTCCGTCGAGAACACGGTTCTCTCTGTCGAGAACGCAGTTCATTCCGTCGAGAACGCAGTTCATTCTGTCGAGAACACGGTTCTCTCTGTCGAGAACACGGTTCTCTCTGTCGAGAACACGGTTCTCTCTGTCGAGAACACGGTTCTCTCTGTCGAGAACACGGTTCTCTTAGAACAAGCCCGGCTCGCAATTTGCGAAACCGATGTCGCCCTAAGTAAATCCGCCATCAAGGACTTGGAAGAGAAGTTCCAATCTTAGAACAATTGTATTTGATAAAAAACTAGATGTTTATTATCAAAATCTTTGTTTAATGTCGGCCGTAGGCCTTAGCAAAGCGACCTACGGCCGTAGGCCTTAGCGAAGCGACCTACGGACCGTCACGCTTAAAGGCCTTGGCCGACCTTAGACTTAATAAGTCGTTACACTTAATAAGTCGTTACACTTAATAAGTCGTTACACTTATCCCTAAGCGTAGCGACCTTCGGGAGGTCGCTTCGCTTATTGTCGTCTAAGCCATAGGCTTAGACTTCCAAGTTGAACACCAGCGTCGTATCATCCGCCAGGTCACTGTCATAGTATCGCGGACTATTAACACACACCTTGTCTCGATTATTCAGTGTTATCGCACTTGGAATCGGCGTCGGGCCAACCTTGGGATTTGTTCCGATTCCATATCCTTCACTAAAAATCGAATTATTCGGGGCTGGATACCACGTCGTGCCATCGTTACTGTATATGATGGTATTTGTCCCTTGTCCGGTCGCTATCCAGCGCGCATCATTCCACGAGACTCCATTGCCTTGTACTGAAAACATGGCGGTTCCCAAACCCGTCCATGTGATTCCGCCATCTGTGCTCGTCGCCATCGAGTTGCCCCCTTGTCCCACAGTCACCGTAGTCTGCCCATTCCAGAACGCTCCTTTGGCTCTTGTTGAGAATGGCTGATTCGTTGTGCTAGTCCATCCTGTTTGGCCCGATTTGACCGTAGTATATTTTACATGGTTGCCCGATGTCGCTTGTCCTAGTGCGAGCCACTGATTGGTCGTCCATTGAACATCGCGCACTTCTATGTCCAGGACGGTTGTTCCAAGTCCGGTCCACGTGATGCCATCCGTGCTATATGCCAGCGTATTGGTTGTACCGCGCCCACCCGCCAACCACGTCGTGCCATTCCACTGAACACATTGACCCGAGGCGTCGATGGCTGCGGTGCCAAGTCCGGTCCATGTTATGCCATTGGTACTGGTCGCAATCGTATTGCCGCCTTGTCCAACCGCCGTCCATCGGGTTCCATTCCATGCCACGCGATTCGCCGCCTGCGTGAAAATTGTCTTGCCAAGTCCTATCCACGCCTGGCCGTCCATACTGTATGCGAGTGTATTTGTGGAGCCTTGACCACACGCTATCCACATTCGCCCATTCCACGCCGCATGCTTGGCGACCACATCAAAGATCCCGTTGCCCAGTGAATGGTAGAAAATCCCGTCCTTTGAATAAGCCATCGTATTGTTGCTGCTGGCATCGCGTCCGCACACGATTACCGGTTGGTATACTGTGAGTGTGCCTATATGAGGTTTGGTCCAGACAATTTGTTTGCCCGTGACGGCGCCGCCCTGGTCTGTCCAATTGATTCCATCATAACTGACACGAACCCCGTTGGTCGGGTTGCTCGTTTTTACGACAAATCGCAATCCATCATATGTCGCGCCATAATGGTGCCAATTCTGGTTGGTGCCGCCCACCGGCGTCCATGTGGTGCCATCGTTCGAAGTGAGGATGGCCGCGGTAGCCGTGCTATTGGGATAGGTCGCAAGAATCATGGTTGTCTCGTCGGCGACGGCAATCGCCTCTACTTGACCGTAGGACCCCAGATTGCGCACATTCCAGCTGACTCCGTCTTGGCTCACTGCGATTTGCGTGTCCGCTGTGGTATTGACGGCCGCGATAAAGTAGGCGCCCATCCATTTTACGGGACCGCCGCCCACCAAGGTTGTCGCCAAGGTCCAAGTGAGTCCATCGTCACTATAGATTATTTGTGTGGATGAACCGACAATGGTGGAGACAGCCCATCGGCCAAGGTTGGGGCTCCAGTCCATTCCGGTGACGGTGGTGCTTCCTGTGATGTAGGCCGTCGCAACTGGCAGCCAGTTGTATCCATCATAACTGAGTAGGAGCTGGTTGCCGCCCATGAGCCAATGTTCGCCGTTCCATTCGATTCCGGAGGCGTCCATATTAGCCGTGGGAATGGGGAACGCGTTGACCAGGTCGTAGCCAATATAAGTTTGTCCGCCCGTGGTACAGAACACCACATATTTGCCGTTGTATCCGACGGCGCCGATTGATTGGTTCAACATTTGGAACCACGTGGCCCCGCCGTCGAATGATGCGCTGCCGCCGGTGATGAGCGTGTTTTGCGTAAACCGAATATTATGTTGTTGTCTCGAAGTAGTTACGATGGATGTACAGGTTGACAGCGCGGGTTGAGCACTGGTCTTCCAATTGATGCCGTCATAACTATACAATATTTTGCCGCCGGTGCTGGTTGTTCCCGCAACAATGAACTTGCCCATTGCCCAATAGACGCGGTGATTCGCGGTTGCCGACGTATTGTTGAGGAGGGTGACGCCGAGTCCGGTCCACGTTGCTCCAAAATCGTCGCTGTATGCCATTGTGTGTGTGGCGCCATTGCCCACCGCCACGGTGCGCCCGCCATTGTATGCGAGTCCGGTGACGCGGGTGTTGATAGGACAAGATGCTGTCACGGTCCACGCGGTGGCGTCGTCGCTCGTAGAATATGCGATGACTCCGGCACCTGCTGCTGTCTTGCCGCCAATGATCCATTGACTGCCATTCCACATAATGGCGTAGATGTTGGCCGCGAAACTGGACACGCTGATTCCAATCCACCCGGAGGTGCCAGTGACACTTCGCGCCAAGTCATTTGTGCCAGCCGATGCCGCGGCGAGCCAATATTGGCCGTTCCATTCAATGGCCGTTCCGCTTACCAGCTGGGAATTGCCGCCAAACATGGCATTGCCAAGCCCGGTCCAGTGGATACCATCATAACTGTAAGCAAGAGTATTGCCGCTGGGGACAGCAGGTTGTGTTCCCGCGGCGACAAAAATGGTTGAACCTCGGGGGCCATATCCTGCACTGCGGATTGATACTGTGCTTGTGATTATGGTGTTGCCGGCAGCGAACCATGTGGTTCCATCTTCACTGTATGCGAGCGAATCTGTGCCTCCTGCGACGAATATGGTGCCGCTGTATTCGAGAGCGTTTATCTGGGTCAAAGGGATGGCTGTGGTGGTCGTGAGCCAGTTGATGCCATTGGCGCCATAAGCCATCGCATTGCCGCCAACCCAGAATCGGTGCTGGTTGTTCTTTCCAATTGTGTAGTTGGTGGTCATCGTTGTGTATCCATTGGTGCGCGCCGAATACGATGAGTATTTGTCGGTGATGTAGCATCGCGTCGTGGTTGTGCGCGAGTACAAGTTGTTGGTGGGGTCGTGGCGGTCGCTCACTTCATAGGTCGATACGGGGAATGTGACCAAGTCAGTGCTGAATATGAGGTTGGGTCCTTGGGGGCCGGTTTGGCCGGTGGTGCCTGTGGGACCCGTTGTGCCGGTTGGACCTGTCGGGCCAGTTGGACCGGTTGGTCCGGTTGTGCCGGTTGTGCCGGTTGTGCCCGTGTCGCCTGTATTGCCTTGAGGACCTTGAGGACCTGTAGGCCCCGTTGTGCCCGTTGTGCCGGTGTCGCCCGTTGTGCCTTGAGGGCCTTGAGGACCCGTAGTGCCCGTTGTGCCCGTTGTGCCTTGGGGGCCAGTTGGACCAGTGGGACCTGTGTTGCCAGTTTGACCTGTTTGGCCGGTATTACCTGTCGTGCCCGTAGAGCCTTGAGGTCCTGTGGGGCCGGTTTGGCCGGTTTGGCCAGTGGTGCCTGTGGTGCCTGTGGCACCTGTAGGACCCGCTGGGCCCTGGGGCCCTGTTGCACCAGTTGTACCGGTTCGACCGGTTTGGCCTGTTTGGCCTGTTTGGCCTGTGTCGCCTGTTGTGCCGGTTGTGCCAGTTCTGCCCGTAGGACCCGTTGCGCCTGTTTGACCAGTGGTGCCTGTGGTGCCTGTCTGGCCTGTGGGGCCGGTTTGGCCCGTTCTGCCGGTGGGACCGGTTGTGCCTGTGGTGCCGGTTTGGCCCGTCGGTGCGAATCCGGTTGCGCCAGTTTGACCAGTTTGGCCGGTAGTACCCGTTGTGCCCGTGGTGCCTGTGTCTCCCGGCATACCATAACCAGTAGGGCCTGTTGAGCCAGTTTGACCAGTTTCGCCGGTTTGGCCGGTGGGTCCTTGAATACCAGTCGGGCCATTATCGCCGGTTGGGCCAGTTGCGCCTGTGGGGCCAGTGGGACCGGTGTCTCCAGTTGTGCCCGTATCACCGGTCGAACCTCTTTGACCGGTGGGTCCAGTTGAGCCTGTGGCACCGGTTTGACCTGTGGCACCAGTTTGACCAGTGGCGCCAGTTGCGCCAGTTTGGCCCGTGGCGCCTGTTGCGCCCGTTGCGCCAGTTGCGCCCGTGGATCCAGTTTGTCCAGTGGTACCAGTTTGACCTGTTTGGCCTGTGCCGCCGGTGCCACCAGTTTGACCTGTACCACCTGTGGTGCCCGTTGTACCGGTGTTTCCCGTGTTTCCTGTAGGACCTGTGATACCAGTTGCGCCAGTTGAACCTGTCCAACCTGTGTTTCCTGTTGCGCCGGTTGCTCCTGTGGGACCCGTGGTTCCCATTAGACCCGTGGGGCCTGTATATCCAAGACCTCCGGGAGGGCCCGTGGGACCTTGGATGCCTGTGTCGCCAGTGGCACCTGTTTGGCCAGTTGCGCCTGTTGTGCCCGTGGAACCCGTTCTGCCCGTGGGGCCCGTGTTGCCGGTTGGGCCTTGTAAACCCGTGTTGCCAGTTGGGCCAGTTTGGCCAGTTTGACCAGTGGGGCCGGTTTGACCCGTGGGACCTGTGTCGCCGGTACGACCGGTTTGGCCTGTGCGCCCAGTGGCGCCCGTTGTGCCCGTGTCACCGGATGGACCAACTTGACCGGTTGCGCCCGTTGTGCCGGTTCGACCCGTTGTGCCAGTAGGACCCGTGTTGCCGGTGGGGCCTGTGATACTAAGACCTGTAGGACCTGTGTAGCCGGTTCGGCCAGTTGCGCCCGTGGCGCCTGTATCTCCGGTGGCACCTGTAGCGCCGGTTGTGCCGGTAGTACCTGTTCGACCTTGTAAACCAATGGGTCCTGTGTCGCCCGTTGCGCCAGTTTGGCCGGTGGTGCCGGTTTGACCTGTTCTGCCAGTGGCGCCCGTAGGACCAGTGGGACCTGTGTTGCCGGTTGCACCGGTGGTGCCGGTTTGACCGGTTCTGCCGGTTTGGCCGGTGGCACCAGTTTGGCCGGTTTGGCCGGGTCCTGCAGGGCCTTGTGCGCCCGTATATCCAGTAAGACCATCTCGACCAGTTGTGCCGGTGGCTCCGGTTTGTCCAGTGTCACCTGTTTGGCCGGTGGGGCCTGTTGTGCCTGTGTTTCCGGTGGCGCCAGTATCACCTGTGTCGCCGGTGGGACCGGTGGTGCCTGTGGCGCCGGTAGAGCCGGTAGATCCTGTTGTGCCGGTTGTACCTTGTTGGCCTGTGGGGCCGGTTGTTCCTGTAGGGCCAGTGGTGCCGGTTTGGCCAGTTTGTCCAGTGTCGCCGGTTGGACCTTGTTGGCCAGTATATCCGGTTTGACCAGTTGTGCCAGTGGGACCTGTATTACCAGTTGTGCCAGTTGAACCTTGTTGACCAGTGGGGCCTGTTTGACCGGTATTACCGGTTGCGCCCGTGTTGCCGGTTGCACCGGTTGCGCCTGTAGGGCCAGTCGTACCTGTTTGGCCCGTTGCGCCAGTTTGGCCCGTGGTGCCGGTGGGACCAAGAGAGCCTTGTGCACCTGTAGCGCCGGTTTGGCCTGTGTTGCCGGTTGATCCGGTGGTGCCCGTGTCGCCCGTGGTGCCTTGATTGCCTGTTTGGCCTGTAGGTCCTGTGGCGCCAGTTTGACCGGTTGAGCCAGTTGTCCCGGTCGAACCGGTTGAGCCCTGTTGACCGGTGGGGCCAGTTTGGCCAGTTTGACCAGTTGTGCCGGTTGCGCCTTGTTGACCAGTGATACCAGTTTGACCCGTTGGGCCGGTTGCGCCAGTTGTGCCTGTTGCGCCAGTTGTGCCAGTTGTGCCAGTTTGACCGGTTTGGCCTGTGGAACCAGTTGTACCCGTTTGGCCGGTTGCGCCAGTGTTGCCGGTTTGACCAGTTGAGCCCGTTGTGCCCGTGGAGCCAGTTGGTCCTGTTTGGCCAGTTGTGCCTGTGCTTCCTTGTTGGCCGGTTTGGCCTGTTTGGCCTGTTTGGCCCGTGGTGCCAGTTGTGCCCGTGTCGCCCGTTGCGCCTTGTGTGCCTTGAAGACCTTGTTGTCCAGTAGGGCCCGTTGTGCCTGTTTGGCCCGTTTGGCCAGTTTGACCCGTGGTGCCTTGATTACCGGTAGGACCCGTTTGGCCGGTTGAGCCAGTGGCGCCGGTGTTTCCTTGTTGGCCGGTGGCGCCTGTCGTTCCGGTCGAGCCTTGAGACCCCTGTTGACCGGTTGCGCCGGTGGTGCCTGTTGAGCCTGTGGAGCCCGTAGAACCCTGAGGTCCTGTAGGACCTGTAGGACCTGTGGCGCCAGTTGGGCCGGTAGAACCAGTCGAACCTTGTTGGCCAGTTTGACCGGTTTGGCCGGTCTCTCCTGTTTGTCCTTGTTGGCCCGTCGCGCCGGTTGTGCCTTGCGTGCCGGTTTGGCCTGTATTACCTGTCGAGCCTTGTTGACCGGTTTGACCGGTTGCGCCGGTTTGACCAGTTGAACCCGTGGACCCGGTCGAACCAGTTGAACCTTGTTGACCTGTTTGGCCAGTTGTGCCTGTGTCTCCGGTGGACCCTTGTTGGCCAGTGAGGCCAGTTTGGCCGGTGGCGCCGGTTTGGCCGGTGTTGCCTGTTGTGCCTGTGGCACCAGTTTGACCCGTAGGACCCGTGGCACCAGTTTGACCGGTGGGTCCAGTTTGGCCCGTGGCGCCTTGTTGGCCAGTAGAGCCGGTTTGGCCTGTTGTGCCGGTCGAACCTTGATTACCAGTTTGGCCAGTTGTGCCCGTGTTGCCGGTTTGACCGGTAGGACCTTGGGGTCCTGTGGGGCCAGTGGTGCCAGTATCACCCGTTGGGCTTGTTTGTCCAGTGGCGCCGGTTTGACCTGTGGGGCCAGTGGTGCCCGTTTGGCCGGTTGCGCCTGTAGTGCCGGTCGAACCTTGTTGGCCGGTTTGGCCTGTTTGGCCTGTAGTGCCGGTTGTGCCTATAAAACCAATATATCCAGTTGGGCCGGTTTGACCGGTGGTGCCAGTCGAACCTTGGTTGCCAGTTTGGCCAGTTGTGCCTTGTTGACCAGTGGCGCCAGTTGTGCCGGTATTACCTTTGGACCCAGTTGGGCCCGTTGTGCCAGTTGGTCCTTGTGGGCCTGTTTGACCGGTTGAGCCTGTTGAGCCGGTTGTGCCAGTTGGGCCTATAAAACCAATATTTCCAGTTTGGCCGGTTGTGCCTGTGGGGCCTTGATTGCCTGTTTGACCCGTTGTGCCGGTTGTGCCGGTTGAACCTTGTTGACCAGTTTGACCGGTGGAGCCTGTAGAACCTGTGGAGCCAGTGTTGCCGGTCGAACCATTACTACCATCACGGCCAGTTGCGCCGGTGTCACCTTTAGAACCGGTTTGGCCGGTGTTGCCGGTATTTCCGGTTTGGCCTGTTGCACCTGTTGTGCCGGTGTCGCCGGTATTACCTTGGGAACCTTGGGGACCCGTGGGGCCAGTTGGACCGGTTTGACCTGTTGTGCCGGTGTCGCCTGTTGTGCCGGTTGGTCCAGTTTGACCGGTGGACCCTGTTTGTCCAGTTTGTCCAGTGTTACCAGTTTGGCCCGTAGGCCCTGTATTACCAGTTTGACCAGTTTGACCGGTTTGTCCTGTTGCGCCTTGTTGTCCGGTTTGGCCTGTATTACCAGTTTGACCTGTTTGGCCAGTGGAACCCGTGCTGCCTTGTTGACCTGTTTGGCCGGTTTGGCCTGTGTCGCCGGTTGAGCCCCTAGAACCTGTAGGGCCAGTTTGGCCAGTTGCACCGGTGTTGCCTCTGGGGCCAGTGGCGCCCGTGTTGCCAGTGGAACCCGTTTCGCCGGTTATGCCTGTGGCGCCGTCTTGACCATCTCGACCAGTGGCACCTGTATTACCTTGTTGACCAGTTGCGCCTGTATTACCAGTGTTGCCGGTTTGACCAGTGTTGCCGGTTGTCCCTGTTTGGCCTGTAGGACCAGTTTGGCCTGTGGGGCCTGTAGGACCAGTTTGACCAGTTGGACCGGTTTGGCCAGTTGGCCAGTGGTGCCTGTTGAACCTTGAAAACCGGTTTGGCCAGTTTGGCCTGTTGGGCCTATAAAACCAGTATATCCTGTGTTGCCGGTTAAGCCGGTTGAGCCGGTTTGACCGGTTGAGCCTGTTTGACCTGTTGTGCCTGTCTGACCGGTTGAACCCGTTTGGCCAGTAGATCCTGTTGTGCCGGTTTGTCCTGTTGCGCCTGTTTGGCCGGTGTCGCCAGTTGCACCGGTTGTGCCGGTTAAACCAGTTTGGCCAGTAGGACCTGTGTCGCCTTGAGCGCCAGTTTGGCCTGTTTGACCGGTGTTGCCAGTTTGGCCGGTGTTGCCTGTAGCACCGGTTGAACCATCATTGCCTTCTCGACCAGTGGGACCAGTAGAGCCTTTGGAACCAGTTTGACCCGTGTTACCAGTTGAGCCTGTTGAGCCAGTTGCGCCTGTGTCGCCTGTGTCGCCAGTTGTGCCTGTTTGGCCGGTTGTGCCTGTTTGGCCGGTTGTGCCAGTTGAGCCAGTTGAGCCAGTTTGACCAGTTGTGCCGGTGTCGCCGGTATTGCCGGTATTGCCTTGTGATCCAGTTGGACCGGTTGTGCCTGTTTGGCCTGTGGCGCCTTTGGACCCAGTTGGGCCGGTATTACCGGTGTTGCCTGTTTGACCTGTTTGGCCTGTTTGGCCTGTTGCGCCAGTGTCGCCAGTTGACCCTTGGGGACCTGTATTACCAGTTTGACCAGTTGGGCCGGTTGTGCCAGTTGGGCCTGTTGTGCCTGTTGTGCCGGTAGGGCCAGTTTGACCTGTGGAACCAATGGATCCGGTTTGACCCGTGTTGCCAGTGGCGCCGGTTTGACCTGTATGCCCAGTGTCTCCGGTTGGACCCATGGGACCGGTTGCGCCCGTTTGACCGGTTTGGCCGGTTGTGCCGGTTTGGCCAGTTGTGCCAGTTGCGCCTTGGTCACCGGTAGGACCGGTTGTGCCCGTGGATCCGGTGGACCCATCAATACCAATTTTACCTGTTGGGCCGGTAGGGCCGGTATTACCAGTTTGACCCATGTCGCCGGTGTCTCCGGTTGTGCCTGTTTGACCGGTTCCGCCCGTTGAGCCATCGATACCTTGTTTACCAGTAGGTCCGGTGGGGCCTGTTGTGCCTGTATTACCTGTATTACCAGTTTGACCAGTTGCACCGGTGTCACCCGTGGGGCCGGTTGTACCCGTTTGGCCAGTGTCGCCTGTTTGACCTGTTTGACCCGTTTGGCCAGTATTGCCTTGAGGACCTGTTTGGCCGGTTTGGCCGGTCGACCCAGTTTTGCCCGTGGTGCCGGTTGCTCCTGTTGCGCCGGTTTCTCCTGTATTGCCTGTTTGACCGGTTGCGCCTGTTTTACCAGTTGAGCCGGTGTCGCCTGTTGGGCCTGTTTGACCGGTTGCGCCTGTTTGGCCTGTTTGGCCTGTTTGGCCGGTCGCACCAGTTCGACCAGTGGGTCCTGTGTCACCTGTATCACCAGTTGGGCCTGTATTACCAGTTTGGCCTGTTTGGCCTGTTTGGCCAGTTGAACCGGTAGGACCAGTTTGGCCTGTCGAACCTGTTTGGCCGGTAGGACCGGTTGAGCCGGTTGACCCTCTAGAACCGGTAGGACCAGTTTCACCGGTTGCGCCCGTGACGCCAGTTTGGCCGGTTGACCCTGTGGAGCCTTGGGGTCCTGTAGGTCCTGTAGGTCCTGTGGGGCCAGTTTGACCTGTGGAGCCAGTAGGACCAGTGTCGCCTGTGCTGCCTGTAGAACCTTGATTGCCAGTATTTCCAGTTTGACCTGTTGTGCCCGTGTTACCTTGATTACCAGTAGGTCCTGTGTTGCCGGTTGCGCCGGTTGCCCCGGTTGTGCCGGTTTGGCCAGTGGATCCGGTGGATCCAGTTTGACCAGTTTGACCTGTATTACCTGTGGATCCAGTTTGGCCTGTTTGGCCTGTTTGTCCTGTTTGGCCGGTTGAGCCGGTGTCGCCGGTTTGGCCGGTTGAGCCGGTTTGGCCGGTTTGGCCTGTATTACCTGTTTGACCGGTTTGACCGGTGGCGCCAGTTTGACCGGTTGAGCCTGTTTGACCTGTTGGACCTGTTTGACCTGTTGGACCGGTGTTGCCCGTGGTGCCGGTTTGACCGGTTGAGCCAGTTTGGCCTGTGGCGCCAGTTTGGCCAGTTTGGCCGGTTGCGCCAGTTTGGCCTGTATTACCTGTTTGACCAGTTTGGCCTGTTGCTCCGGTTTGGCCAGTTGCGCCAGTGTTGCCCGTAGCGCCGGTAGGGCCGGTGGCGCCGGTTTGACCAGTTACGCCGGTTGCGCCGGTTGCGCCAGTGTCGCCAGTTGGACCGGTTTCGCCGGTGTATCCGGTTTGACCCGTGGCGCCTGTTTGACCCGTGGCACCTGCTAAGCCTGTTGCGCCCGTTGTGCCAGTTTGACCGGTTTGACCTGTTTTACCCGTGGTGCCTGTTGTGCCGGTGGACCCTTGGGGTCCGGTGGGTCCGGTTGCGCCGGTGTCACCTGTGCGACCAGTTGGGCCTGTTGGACCATCTAGACCATCTCGGCCTGCGGGTCCCTGGTCGCCTTGGGCTCCAATTGCGGTCGGTGCTATTGAAAAATTGGTTTTCACATCATCCGCCAGGTTTGCCAGCGTGATTGTGTTATTGGCAATCTTTGATGCGGTGATTGTGCCATTTGGTATTTTTTCAGCGGTAATTGCCGAATCCGCAATCAAGGCATTTGTGATGAATCCCGGGGCAAAATTGGCGGCGGTTAGGGTGCCTGGCACCAAGTTGGCTGCTGTAAACGAATTGATTGCCAGTTTGTCCGCGGTGATTGCCCCCAATTGGATGTGCGCATTCGTGATGGTGTTCGATGCGATTTTGGTTCCATCGATTGAGCCATCTTGGATTTTATCTGTTGTGATTGCGTTGTCGGCGATTTTGTCCGTCGTTACCGCGCCATAAGCAATGCTATTTGTCGTTACTGCCGCATTTACAATGTTTTGTGTATTGACGATACCACTGCGATTCATATTGAATCGAATTTTTACCCACTTTGCCGTGTATTCATCGATGGTATCGTTTCTCGGCGTGACCGCCGCAATCAAAATATCGCCATCCGAGAAATACGCTAATCCATCGCCACTGAGGTCGGTCGGCGTCCATTGTTGGTAAATCGTGAATGTACGCGGAATCGACGGCTGGACCGCCTGGAACGACGCATCGATGGCTGGGTCGATTACATTGAGTCCCATCATGACCAAATACCCACCACTCGTATAGTTGGCGACCGGGTCTTCATAGAGGACGCCAGTCGATAGAATGTCGGCGGGGACACTTACAAAAACCGCGCGTAAAACGGAAGAGAGGGCATCGATGCTGTCCGGGTATGTGCCCAAGAAACGCAAATACTTGAACGGAATCAAATTGGCGTCGATTTGGCCCGAATTGCCGCGTGATGTTTGGATTGCGCTCACCGTGTTTATTTCACCGGAAGATGGGTCCTGGTGCGTATATGCCACGCCGCCAGTGCTGATGTTAAATGACATGTTCATTTGTTTTCCGGTGTTCTCGTCGGTAATAATAATGGTGTTGGGGCTAATGTGTGTTTCGCGGGCGTATATGTTATTAAACCTTCGGTCCTCCGACCCTAGATCGTAGATTTGTTGGTCTATGGGGACCATTGCGTTGTTGGATAGCTCGATGAGACCGAATCTGCCAGAATTGAAATATCCCGCACTAAAACTATTAGCGGGTGTGCCGACGGAGAGATTGGGTTCGGCGGGAACAATTGACTGGTATACGATTGGGCCAATAACGCCATCGGGACCGGTAATGCCTTGGAGACCGGTTGGGCCGGTGGTTCCTTGACCGTAATCACCAAGTGTGGGCGATGGTCCGGTTGGACCTGTTGGACCCGTGTTCGATATGGTTGTGTTCGATATTGTGGTATTGGATGTCAGACATTGGCCACTCGCAACCGCGAAACTTCGGGCCTTTTTCCTATCTAAATACCCATTGTATGACATATATATTATGTGTAAATAATATGATTGATAGTTTCATATTATTCTTGTGAATATTATTTTATGGGTCTTTGATGGATATCTTGTAGTCGATATCTTTACTGGTATAATATCTGCCGAATCATTTTTTCCTTAATTTTGGGATTTAATGCGATTCCATAATTTTGTGCGATGGACGCCGTCATGATCGCTATCGAATATATATCCCATTCTTTATAGTGGCTTTTTAACTCTTCTACTACTTCTCGGACCTTTTTACCCATATATGTAGTTGCCTTCTGGTATTTGGCCATTCGGTATTCTGTAGTTTGTACATCTATGATCGCCGCAATTTCATCCGTTTTTATATTTATTATTTTTTGAATTTCTTGGATATCCATTTCTGTAACCAGTGATTCAAATGTGCTATATTTTTGGACTAAATACGACACGACAACGATGTCAATCGACCACGGCAAATAATCCGTCGAATATATGTAAAAGGCGTCTTTGTATTGTTTCTCCGTCTTGACATCATTAATGATAATGGATATTCCAAAATCGATTACAATCGGTTGAAGTGTATCCAGTTTAATGATAAGATTTGACGTTTTTAAATCAAAATGGCATATTCCCTGACCCGCCAATTTATTGATAATTAGAATAAGCTTTTTGTAGACTTCTAGTACAAATTGCGGCGAGTGGTCATGTTCTTTTAAATAGTCGCTATAATCTTTTCCCTTGATAAAGAAGGTTTTGGTTGTCATGTAGTTTTTGCGTTTGTACGGGTTTTCGCGAATAAAATCGCATTTATTGATTTCTGTTTCGGAGATTTCAGCTAAATCTAATTTACAATGCGATATAATCGGTGAAAAATAATTGGCAAATCTTTTTATTTTTTTTATTTTATTTGATATTGCTATCTCGTTTTGCTGTTTTTCGTCGTCCAAATGTATTTTTGTCAAATATTTTTTATCTTCCATTCCGCCTTGGCAGCTGGGGCCGGGATGAAATAGGCATCCGTGACCGCCTTGGTTGAATAATCGGATTGTTTCTTGAGGTTCCATAAGCATAACTTATATATTATATAGCGGTCAAGATTATTGTAAACTTGTTTACACCTTTTTACATTTTACACCATTGAAGATTTACACCATTGAAGATTTAAAACGGCACATTTTCAATCTTCAATTGAGCGGTATCGGTAACGATTTGAAACAAAGCACCCCTTCGGGGTGCGGTTTTAAATCTTCACCGGTATAAACCGGCACGGTTTAAATCTTTAAAGGCGCGGTATCGGTAACGATTTGAAACATAGCACACCGTAGGTGTGCGGTTTTAAATCTTCACCGGTATAAATGCCGACCCATTGGGTTCGGCATCTTTGAATGTAATTAGGTAACTGTTACTAAGCCCGCAGAGCGGGCGACGGTCGGCCACCGCAGGTGGCCTTTGTAACCGATAAATTACCTTTTATATATCCGATAAATCGCCGAAGGCGATTTCAGGTTATATAAATCGGCAATTGAAAGGTTAAAAGGTTTAACTATGAATATTTTTCTATTGTATGATACGTGTCATCGTCGATGATGACCATCGATTTGTCCGCGGATTCTTTAAGTTGTGCTGCAGCGGCGGCGTATTCGGTGTGGTATCCATATCGTTCATAGTTTGCCATGATTGTATGAAATACATATTCAATGTTTTTGGTGGGGTAGATGAAATTGTCCAAGATTTGCCCATAGTCTCCATACGTGCCGCGAATCTGGTCCTTGTATTCATCCAGCACTTCCAGATAGAACATTTCTTCGCCGTGTCCGTATCCCGCCATGGTTGTTTCAACGAATATTTCTTTTAGACGTGAGAGGATGGCGATACCCGCGCTGGGGGCTGTTACAAAAAATCCACCACATGTGATCCAACGATATTGGTTGTAATATTCGTGTTTGTTCTCAGACTCTTTGAATCGTTTTTCGCAGGCATTGAGGATTTGGATGTGAAACTTGGAGGACTTCCATTCATCGGCGATGGTGCGAAGAATACGGGGGATCGTTGTTTGGGTATAATTTTCGCAGATGCGTAGACCATGAGGTGCGCTTGCGATTGGTGCGCTTGCGATTGGTGCGCTTGCGATTGGTGCGCTTGCGATTGGTGCGCTTGCGATTGGTGCGCTTGCGATTGGTGCGCTTGCGACCGGTGTTTGGTGTAGAGGTGTCCCCAAGTATGCGTCGATCCATCCAAAATGCGTCGTATTGAACGGGTTGATGGATATGGTTTCCATCACAAAATCAAACTTGTTACAACAAATGATGTGCGACTCGGCACAGGTGCGTTCATCTCTGGTCGGCCAGTATTTGGCGCGATTATGTTTGACTTGGTCCAAGAACTGGTAGGTCCATAAATCTTCTATTTCCATTTCGATATATTGGGTGATTGCGTCGTATTTGTGGCGGCGGGCGCGAATCGCGGGTATTGTCGTTTTACTGCCATAGATTACGAGATATACTGGGATTTGAAGTAGAGGGTCAATGAGATGGAGACATTCCTCGGTGGTGCGGCATTTGGGATTGTATTTGTGGAGGTCGAAGCAGGCCGTTACCAATGTACAACTGGGGTATTGGAACGAAGACATTGTGTATTATCTTTGTGTTTTGTTTTTATTTTGTATTTTTCTACAAATATTTACCAGTAAATTGGTTAAAGAGTATTTGTTATTGATCTATAATGCGAATATTGGTTCTTGTGATTGCGTCTGATTTTCCAACGTATTATGTTGAAATGCAGAAGGTATGGGTAAGACGGATTGCCGGTAGGCAATCCGTCGACTACACCGCCTTCGGCGGTGTAAGAAGGTGCATGACCTCTGGTCATGTTAGGTGCACCGCCAAAGACGGTGTTAGGTGCACCGCCAAAGACGGTGTTAGGTGCACCGCCAAAGACGGTGTTAGGTGCACCGCCAAAGACGGTGTTAGGTGCACCGCCAAAGACGGTGT
>Ga0114964_10000299_pt1 | contig 38300 bp, 36 predicted proteins | sample C_131016_MF_Meta_FD_92638 | JGI IMG/M metagenome (GOLD analysis project Ga0114964, IMG submission 92638) | Freshwater microbial communities from Lake Croche, Canada to study carbon cycling - C_131016_MF_MetaG | ecosystem: Environmental > Aquatic > Freshwater > Lake | place: Lake Croche, Canada... | reverse complement strand
TTGCAAATAATACAATAGCAGCCACTAACTTTAACGTTGATTTTATCATTTTTAATTTAATTGTGTTAATTGTGATTTATAGTTTTCTATTATGGTTTTAAAATCATTTAATGTTTCTTCTACACTTTTTTTAGAGTTCCCACCCGCAGCATTGGCATGTCCACCGCCGTCGAAATGAGACCTTGCAAATATATTAACATCAAAGTTACCTTTGCTTCTAAAACTCCATTTTCTTTCCTCTTCTCTGTCAATGACGATGGCAGCAAATTTAATTCCCTCTATGGATAATAAGTAGTTAACTAGCCCTTCTGTATCCCCCGTTTTAAGTTCGAATTTGTAGATATCTGTTCTAGGAATGGCCATAACAGCTGTTTTTAACGCAGGAAATACTTGCATTCTGTTCAAAAAGGCATTCCCCATAAATTTCAAACGGCCTTCGGTAGAATTATCATATATGTGTTCATGTATACTTGCGTGCTGCAACCCAAGTTCCTTTAAATGTGCCACTATTTTATGAACAGAGGCGGTAGTGGAAGGAAATCGGAAAGATCCAGTATCTGTCATTAATCCAGTATACAAACAAGCTGCAATGTCTAAATTAATAAGGTTGCTGTGCCCAGATTGGACAATGAAGTCATAAATCATTTCACAGGTAGAACTCATCTTTACATCACTAATACCATATCCAAATGATGGTATATCAGGTTGTTGATGGTGGTCAATTAAAATTTTTATTGCATTTGCCTCCCTAATTATTGGCTCTAAGTGTTTTGTTCGATGCAGTATATTAAAGTCTAAACAAAATACATAATCAGCCGCTTGAATAATTTTTGTAGCCTCTGCTTTATTCGCTTCAAAATCTATCACCTCATTGGTTCCTGGCATCCAATCTAAAAATGCTGCCCAATTGGTGGGAGAAACAACAGTAACCTCATGCCCAAGCGACTTTAGAAAATGAAATAAGGCTAAACTTGACCCCATGGCATCTCCGTCAGGTTTTTGATGCGCAGTAATGACAGCCATAAAAGGTTGATTCAGAATAGGGTAAAATTGTTCAATTGGTTGCATAGAATTGCAAATTTAGCACAAATCAGATGTTTTTCAGTAATTTTGCGGCTTCAATTACAAACTATAAAATAAAAATATGACTAACAGAACTTTCACAATGATTAAGCCGGATGCAACTTCTAAAGGGTATTCTGGTGCAATTTTAGACCAAATTAGTAAGGCTGGATTTAGCATTAAAGCAATGAAATGGACAAAATTAACAGTAGAACAAGCTGGACAATTTTATGAAGTTCATAAAGAACGTCCTTTTTATGGTGAGTTAGTAGCCTTTATGAGTAGTGGCCCTATTGTAGCAGCCATTCTTGAGAAAGAGAATGCAGTAGCTGATTTTAGAAAATTAATTGGTGCAACCAATCCTGCTCAAGCAGAAGAAGGAACCATTAGAAAGAAATTTGCAGCCTCTATGGGAGAGAATGCGGTACATGGTAGTGATAGCGATGAAAATGCACAAATTGAAGGGAATTTCTTCTTCTCCAATACAGAAAGATTTTAATCTATAAATCTGCCCTTAAGGAAATGTAAGGGCAGATTTATTTTTCTACTATTTTTTTTATTTCTTGGCGCCTCTTGAAATAGGTTTGCCATATTTTTTCTGCATGATTTCTTTTCGGTTCTTACGCACATTTACTTTGCTATTTTTGGCCGATTTTTCATGAAAGGAAGCCCCTACTTCTTCTTTCTTGGGAAGTTTTATCTGAATAATCTTCATGCGAACTTTAGGCTTCTCATCTTCTGTTAATATTTCAGAGATTTCTAGCGTTTCAGGTAAATCCAACATGGGAATAGCCTGTTTCATTAAACTTTCAATTGCTTTTTGAAAAACTATTTCTTTTTCAGTGATAAAGGTAATAGCTATTCCTTTTTTATCGGCTCTCCCAGTTCGGCCTATTCGATGAATATAGTTTTCCGGTACTTCTGGAGTATCAAAATTAATTACGTGAGTTACTTCAGCAACATCAATACCTCTTGCCATTACATCGGTGGCAATAATATATTTAAATACCCCAGCCTTAAATTGTTTAACTGTATTGAATCGGTGATTTTGTTCTTTGTTAGAATGTATTACCCCTACTCTTTCAGGGAATTTTGTTTCTAGTTGTTCATACAATTGATCTGCCAAAGACTTGGTGGCTGCAAATATCAACACTTTAGTCATCGCTTCATTAGCACTCAATAACAATTCCAATAAATTTACTTTGGTATTAAAATTAGGAACTGCATAGGCAGTTTGAATAATATTTTCCAATGGAGTACCTGTTGGTGCCGCTTCTACTCTTATGGGTGCATTAAAGTAATCATTCATTAATTTTTCAACATCATCAGTAATGGTGGCTGAGAAAAGTAGGTTTTGTCTTTTTGCAGGAAGCAATTCTAATATGTTTGTTATTTGTTTTCTAAATCCAAGATTAAGCATTTCATCCATTTCATCAATCACCAATTTCTTAATCATCTTGGTTTTAAATGCCCCATTCATTGCCAAATCAAATAAACGGCCTGGCGTGGACACCAATACATCTACTCCTTTTTCTAATTCGAGTTGTTGTGTATTAATATTTACACCTCCATATACACCTACAGTAATAACACTCATGTAGGTGGTTAATTTTTTCGCAGCTTCAACTACTTGCACCACTAACTCTCTAGTGGGCACTAATATTAATATTTGAGGGTCTTTACTTTTATCAAATTTCCACTGTCTTAGACAAGGCAATAAATAAGCAAAAGTTTTTCCGGTTCCTGTTTGTGCAATTCCACATACATCTCTTCCTGACATTACTATAGGAAAAACTCTATGTTGAATTGTAGTGGGTGTAGTAAATTTTAAATCTTCTACAGCACGTAATAAGGGCGTATTGATATTTAAATCTTGAAAAGTCATAGTACTAAAATGAAATGCGAAGGTAGTTTATTTAAAATGGACGGTGGTTTGAGGATGGCCGTCGCTTTGCTCCGGCAACTATCCTTCCCTTGTTTTTCAAGCAAAATAAAGAGGATTGCCGTCGCTTTGCTCCGGCATCCTCTTTACCCTCAGTGCAAAAGCATAAAAAGAGGATTACCTCACTTCGTTCGGTTATCCTCTTTACCCTCAGTGCAAAAGCATAAAAACAAAGCCTGATGATTTTATTTCATCAGGCTTGTTGATATTTAACTTATTCACAAATTCAAGCGAGCTTGATTTGCTCATTCGTTAAATATCAACAGCCTCAACTTGCGTTGAGGCTGTTGTTTTCTTTTTTGGTCGGGTGAACAGGATTTGAACCTGCGACCACACGCCCCCCAGACGTGTACGCTACCGGACTGCGCTACCACCCGATTTACTCCATTTCAGCCTATTTAGCTGATTTTGAACCTTAAAATTCAGGATTTTGGGTGTAAATATAACCTAAATAGAAAAATCGAGGTATATTGCATCAAATTATTATTGACCTGATGACAATTCTTCTAAGACAAGTCAAAATTGCAGATCCAAGGTCTCCTCATAACGGGTTGGTTAAAGACATTTTAATTCAAGACAATCAGATCATTTCCATTTCAGAAAAATATACAGGTAAATCAGATGAAGTAGTTGAAATGGCTAATGCTTCTGTTGCACCTGGTTTTGTAGATCCTTTTGTGCAATTCTGTGATCCAGGGATGGAACATAGAGAAACCTTAATAACCGGTGCTGCTGCTGCTCAAAATGGAGGTTTCACAACTGTTTTTGTACTTCCCAATACACAGCCAGTTATTGATAATAAATCTCAAGTAACTTATATCAAGCAAAATACTCAAGATTTACCTATTCATATTTTACCCATTGGATCTCTAACTAAAAAAGCCGAAGGAAAAGATTTAGCAGAAATGATTGACATGCATTCCAATGGAGCAGTTGCCTTTAGTGATGGCTCCTATCCTGTTCAATCAACCCTCCTATTTTTAAAAGCTCTTCAATATGTAAAAGCATTTGATGGAGTGGTCATTCAAATGCCAATTGATAAAAGCTTGGGGAGTTTAGGTTTGATGAATGAAGGAATCTTATCCACTCAATTAGGATTGCCTGGTATCCCATCCATTGCAGAGGAATTAATTATCTCAAGAGATATCGAATTACTAAAATACACCCATTCTAAATTACATATTACTGGTGTAAGCACAGCTAAAGGAATTGATTTAATTGCCACTGCAAAAAAAGCCGGCTTACAAATAACTTGTAGTGTAACGCCTTATCATTTATTTTTCACTGAAGATGATCTGAAAGATTACGATACCCTATTAAAAGTATATCCTCCTCTAAGAACAAAGCATGACCAGAAAGCTTTATTGGCAGCTGTTGAAAATGGAGTGGTTGATTGCATTAGTTCACATTATATGCCTCAGGACTGGGATGGAAAAACTATTGAATTTGAAAATGCAAAAGCAGGTATAGCTTGTATTGAAACTAGTTTTGCAACCATACATCATTTATTACCTAAGTTGACTGAACAAAGAATTGCAGAATTATTTTCAATTAATGCAAGAAAAGAATTTTGTTTAAGCCCTGCTTCTATTGAAGAAGGCAGTGCTGCAGAGTTTACCCTATTTTCAAGAAAAGAAATAACAACTATTTCAAAAAATGATTCTAAAAGCAAGTCTGCTAATTCTCCTTTTTGGGACATCAAATTAACTGGTAAGATTCTTGGAACAGTTTCAAAAGGAACAATTCATAAAAATAAATAAAATAAAAATGGAAAATAAAGTTACAACGCACATAATAAAAGGATTAATGCTTAGTGCATTATCTATTGTTTTTAGTATGGTAGTTTACCTATTCAACTTATATGACATTTCTTGGTTGAATTGGGTGAACACTGCCGTTTTAATGGGAGGATTAATCTACGGCAATATTTTATATGCCAATCAAAATAACCATCAAGTTACTTTTGGAAATTTATTTGCTCATGGATTTAAAACAACGGCAGTAGTAATTGTGATTACTACCATTTATACAGTAGTTGCGTTTAAATTTTTATTTCCTGATATGGTGGATAAAATTCTTGACATTTCTAAAAAGCAAATGGAGAAAAATCCAAAAATGACCGATGAAATGATAGAACAAGCCATGACCATGACTAAAAAATTCTTTATGCCATTTGCCATTGGAGGAACAATATTGGGTACAGGCTTTATGGGTGCTATTGCATCTTTAATTGGTGCTGGTATTGCTAAAAAAATCCAGTAGACCCATTTAACAATCCTACTGCTTAATTAGTTAACATGCAAATTTCTGTTGTTATACCCTTATTGAACGAAGCTGAATCCTTACCTGAATTAATGGAATGGATTCATAGAATAATGGATACCCATAATTATTCCTACGAAGTAATTATGATAGATGATGGAAGTGATGACAACAGTTGGGACACTATTACAGCTTTAAGAGTTCAATACTCTAGTTTAAAAGGGATTAAATTTCAACGCAATTATGGAAAGTCTGCTGCATTGAATGAAGGATTTAAATTAGCACAAGGTGATGTAGTTATTACCATGGATGCCGATTTACAAGATTCTCCTGATGAGATTCCAGAATTTTATGAGCTGATTACACAACAAGGATTTCATTTAGTGAGTGGCTGGAAGAAAAAGAGATATGATAATACATTTACTAAAAACATTCCTTCAAAAATATACAATGCCGTAGCAAGAAAAAGTTCTGGTATTGTTTTACACGATTTTAATTGCGGCATTAAAGCTTATCAATTAAAAGTGATAAAAAGCATAGAAGTATTTGGAGAAATGCACAGGTACATACCTATATTAGCAAAATGGGCTGGGTTTAAAAAAATTGGTGAAAAGGTAGTAGTGCATCAAGCTAGAAAATACGGTACCACTAAATTTGGATGGGAGCGTTTTGTAAATGGTTTTTTAGATTTGATGACCATTCAATTCCTATCAAAATTTGGGAAAAAACCTATGCAACTTTTTGGTTTGGTGGGTACCTTGTTTTTCCTAATTGGATTTTTTGCCTTTGGCACCATTATTTTTGATAAATTCTTAAATCCTGAATATTCAGTGACCAATAAGCCAGCATTTTTTATTGCTATTACTACAATGATTATTGGCGTACAATTGTTTTTAGCTGGTTTTATTGCTGAGTTGGTGAATAGAAATGCTCCTGATAGAAATACTTATTTAGTAGAAGATAAAATTGGCTTCACAAGTTAATCAGCTACCTCAATTTCAATGAAAAAGAAAGTTATCATTATTGGACCTGCTTGGCCCTTAAGAGGTGGTTTAGCAACTTTTGATGAACGATTAGCTAAACAATTTATGCAGGAAGGTTTTGATGTTACTATTTATACCTTCTCTCTACAATACCCTAATTTTTTATTTCCTGGTAGTACTCAGTTTTCAGAAGAGCCTGCGCCTACTGATTTAAAAATTAAAGTTTGTATTAATTCAATCAATCCTTTCAATTGGATTAAAATTGGTAATGAACTAAGAAAATTAAAGCCAGAATTTATTGTGATTCGTTTTTGGATGCCTTTTTTTGGCCCTTGCTTAGGCACTTTACTTAGAATTGTAAAATGGAATAAATATACACACAATGTTTGCATTGCAGACAATATCATTCCGCACGAAAAAAGACCTGGTGATACCCTTTTTACAAAGTATTTTATCAAGCCAATTCATAGGTTTATTACGATGAGTGAATTGGTGAATAAAGATTTAGTTTCATTTACGTCCACCCCATCCATTAATATAGTTCATCCTATCTATGATACTTTTGGAGCAATTATTACTAAGCATGAGGCAAGAAAACATTTAAGCTTGCCTGAAGAAGATAAAATTATTTTATTTTTTGGATTCATCCGAAAATATAAAGGGTTAGACCTTTTGTTGGAAGCGATGAATGATGAAAGAATAAGAGCTGCCAAAATTAAATTATTAGTAGCTGGTGAATTTTATGAAGATCCTAATTTTTATAAAGAGATTATCAAAAAATATCAATTAGACGATACCTTATTTTTAAGAACAAATTTTATTAATGATAGTGAAGTAAAATATTATTTATGCGCTGCAGATTTTGTAATACAACCTTATAAATCAGCTACTCAAAGTGGCGTTACACCATTGGCTTATCATTTTGAAAAACCAATGTTAGTAACCAATGTAGGTGGATTAGCAAGCTTAGTGCCCAATTTAAAAGTGGGTGTAGTTGCCGAACCCAATCCTACGGCTATCGCAACTGGTATTATGACCTTGTATGAATTAGGCGAAACCCATTTTTTAAAGCATCTTTGTGAAGAAAAAAAGAAGTACGGTTGGGATAAATTAACTGGTGCAATCACACAAAATTTGATGTAACATGCTATTTCGAAGTAAAGCTCCTTTAAGAATTGGATTGGCCGGAGGAGGCACTGATGTGAGTCCTTATAGCGATGAATTTGGTGGCATCATTTTAAATGTTACTTTATCACTTTATGCACATACCACCATTGAATTGATGAATGAACCTAAGATTATTATAGCGTCAATTGATAAAAATGAAACTCAAAGTTTTGATTTAACAAATAACCTACCTATTGATGGCACTTTAGATTTAGTAAAAGGGGTTTACAATCGTATTCAAAAAGATTATCCATTTGAACTTCGAGGATTTAAGATTTCTACCAAGGTAGATGCTCCAGCTGGAAGTGGATTAGGTACCTCCTCTACTTTAGTTGTTTCTATATTGGGGGCTTTCAAGGAAATGCTAAAATTTAAATTAAACGAATACGAGGTAGCACATTATGCATATGAAATAGAAAGAACTGATTTAGCATTGGCAGGCGGTAAACAAGATCAATATGCAGCCACTTTTGGCGGATTTAATTTTATGGAATTTTCAGCCAAAGATAAAGTAATTGTCAATCCACTTAGAATACGTCAAGATTATGTTAACGAATTGGAAAATAATTTAGTCTTATACTTTACTTCTTCTACTAGAGAATCTGCTACTATTATTAAAGAGCAACAGAAAAATGTTTTGGAGAGAAATAGTAAAAGTATTGAAGCAATGCATCATCTAAAAGATCAAGCAAAAAGAATGAAAGAAGCTTTGCTCATGGGGAAAATTGATACCATTGGAGAAATTTTAGATTATGGTTTTCAACAGAAAAAAGACATGGCTTCAAATATTTCTAACGCAGCAATCGAAAATATATATGAAGAAGTAAAAAAGGCAGGTGCGACTGGTGGTAAAATTAGTGGCGCTGGTGGAGGTGGTTTTATGATATTTTATTGTCCAAAAAATACCAAATATAAGGTGATTCAAACTTTAGAGTCATTAGGCGGTACTATCAAACAATATAGTTTTACCGAACATGGTTTAACCACCTGGACAATAACCGAATAAACTATTTATCTTTACAAGTATAATCTTACATAAATAAAAGGTATGAACGCTAAAATTATTGAAATCATCAATGCCTCCATTGAGGTCAAAAGTAAACTTGTAAAAGAGGCTGCTTTCTCTGCTAAAATTGAAAAAGCAATTGCTATTATAACCGAGGCGTTTCAAAAAGGAAATAGTGTCTATTTTGCTGGAAATGGTGGAAGTGCTGCAGATGCGCAACATTTGGCTGCAGAGTTTTCGGGTCGTTTTTACAAAGATCGCAAGGCATTGCCTTCTGAAGCATTGCATTGCAATACCTCCTATTTAACTGCGGTTGCCAATGATTATAGTTATGATGTAATATATTCCCGTTTATTAGAGGGATTGGCTAAACCAGGTGATGTATTGGTTGGTATTAGCACTTCAGGTAATTCGGGAAACATTGTAAAAGCATTTGAAAAATGTAAAGAACTTAAGGTAACTACCATTGGATTTACTGGGGCAAACGGTGGCAAGATGAAAGAACTGAGTGATTTACTTTTAAATGTGCCTTCTAATGACACACCTAGAATTCAGGAGAGTCATATTCTTATTGGTCATATCATTTGTGAATTGGTTGAAAAAAATATATTTGGTTAATGGAAGCCATCGTATTAGCAGGTGGACTTGGTACAAGACTAAGATCAGTCGTCCCAGATTTACCAAAATGTATGGCGCCCATTAATGGCACCCCCTTCCTATCCTATTTAATTGATCATCTTATTTTACAAGGGGTTACCCATTTTGTTTTTGCTTTAGGGTATAAATCAAATGAATTTATCCATTTCTTAGAAGCAAAACTTCCAAATAATAATTTTAGCATAGTGGTTGAAGAAGAGCCCTTAGGAACAGGCGGGGCCATCAAGCTAGCTATGAGTAAAACGACTAATAAGGACATAATAGCATTAAATGGTGATAGCTTATTTAAGGCTAATTTGAATGAGTTGATGCAATTTCATTTAAAAAAGACATCAAGTTGTACCTTATCGCTTAAACCGATGCAACAATTTGAAAGATATGGCTCAGTTGAGATGAATGACATTGCAAAAATTACTTCTTTCAAAGAAAAGCAATTTATTGATGCAGGATTAATCAATGGAGGTGTTTATGCAATTAATGTACATTCCTTTTTATCAAAATCTTTGCCAAATAAATTTTCCATGGAAAAAGACTTTCTAGAAAAATATGCTGCTGAAGGTAAATTCTTTGGTCATGTTCAAGAAGCTTATTTTATTGATATTGGCATACCCGAAGATTTTAACAGAGCTCAAAAAGAATTACTATAAAATATTTTTACAATAGAAACCGAATACATGTTTGATATAAAGAATACCGATTTTAGTTGGACTTTGTTTCTTGATAGAGATGGGGTAATCAATTTTGAACAGCACAATGATTATGTAAAAAAATGGGTAGACTTTAAATTTTATAAGGAGAGCTTACTAGCTCTTCCTATTTTGGCAAAAAAATTTTCAACCATTGTCATTACTACCAATCAAAAAGGAGTTGGTAAAAAGTTAATGTCTGAAGCTGATTTAACCCATATTCACCAAAATATGTTGCTTGAAATTAATAAAGTGGGTGGAAGAATAGATCATATATTTTATTGTACCGATTTAGATAATGAATCCATTAATAGAAAACCTCAACCAGGTATGGCATTTCAAGCCAAGGAGAAATTTCCATCCATCGATTATTCAAAATCAATTATGGTAGGCAACAGAACCAGTGATATGGAATTTGGAAGAAATGCAGGACTACATACTGTTTTTTTAGCCACAACGCATCCAGAAACCGCCTACCCGAACCCTTTAATAGATTACAGATTCAATCATTTGCTTGAATTTGCAGAGGCATTATAATAAAAAAAGCGCTAAGAAATATCTAAGCGCTTTTAGTATTTTGAACCTATTGTACTAGTCTAATTTAAGTACCGCTAAGAAAGCTTCTTGTGGAATTTCCACATTACCTATCTGACGCATTCTCTTCTTTCCTTCTTTTTGCTTCTCTAATAATTTACGCTTACGGCTTATATCACCACCATAACATTTAGCAGTTACATCCTTACGCATCGCAGATATATTTTCTCTAGCCACTACTTTAGCACCAATAGCTGCTTGTATAGCAATTTGAAATTGTTGTTTGGTTAACAGTTCTTTTAATTTTTCGCATAGTCTACGACCAAAATCAGAAGCCTTGCCTCGATGTATTAAGGCACTTAAGGCATCTACCTTCTCCCCATTTAATAAAATATCCATCTTTACGATATCTGCATCTCTAAATCCTATTTGAGCATAGTCAAAAGAAGCATAGCCTCTTGTTTGACTTTTTAATTTGTCATAAAAATCAAATACAATTTCCGTCATCGGCATTTCAAAAATTAATTCCACCCTTGTTGGGGTTAAATAACTTTGATTCATTAAAATGCCTCTTTTGCTTAAGCAAAGGGTAATGATATTTCCAATATAGTCTGGCGAGGTAATAATTTGAGCACGTATATAAGGCTCTTCGATATGTTCAATTTTTACCGGATCAGGCATTTCTGAAGGGTTATTCACAATTATCTTTTCTCCTCTAGTGGTATAGGCTATAAAACTTACGTTGGGTACGGTGGTAATAACAGTTTGATTAAACTCTCTTTCAAGGCGTTCTTGGATAATTTCCATATGCAGCAATCCTAAGAATCCGCATCTAAATCCAAAACCCAATGCTTGAGAAGTTTCTAATTCAAAAGTTAAAGAAGCATCGTTTAATTGTAACTTTTCCATACAATCTCTTAGCTCTTCAAACTCATCGGTGTTTACAGGATATATTCCTGCAAATACCATCGGCTTTACTTCTTCAAATCCATTGATCATTTCTCCTGGGTTATTGGCCAAGGTAATGGTATCTCCTACCTTCACTTCTTTCGCTACTTTTATTCCAGTAATAATATAACCTACATCCCCTGCTCTCACTTCGGCCTTAGGGGTCATGGCTAATTTTAATACGCCCACTTCATCTGCATTGTAATCTCTACCAGAAGCGACAAAGCGAATTTTATCATTCTTCTTTAAAACGCCATTCATAATTCTGTAGTAAACAATAATACCACGAAAACTATTAAATACACTATCAAATATCAATGCTTGTAATGGCGCTTCCGGATCTCCCACTGGAGCTGGAATACGTTCTGCAATAGCTTGTAAAATTTCTTCAATACCAATACCAGAACGTCCACTGGCGAGTAAAATATCTTCTTGCTTACAACCTATTAATTCAATAATTTGATCGGTCACTTCTGGAATTTTAGCACCATCCATATCAATTTTATTAATGACCGGAATAATCTCTAAATTATTTTCCAATGCTAAATATAAATTGCTAATGGTTTGTGCTTGTATACCTTGAGAGGCATCCACTAATAATAAAGCACCTTCGCAAGCGGCCAAGGCTCTACTTACTTCATAACTAAAATCAACGTGCCCGGGTGTGTCAATCAAATTATAGGTATAGATGGTGCCTTTGTGCACATAATTAATTTGAATCGCGTGACTTTTAATGGTAATTCCTTTCTCACGCTCTAAATCCATATCATCTAAAACCTGATTCATCATTTCACGCTCGGTAATTGTTTTAGTATGTTCTAATAAACGATCTGCCAAGGTACTTTTACCATGATCGATGTGTGCGATGATACAAAAATTTCTAATATTCTTCATGTAAGTGAAAGTAGTCTTTTAAAATCTATTTAAGTGCATTGATAATGGCTTCAAATTCAGTAGCAACTAAAGAAGCACCGCCAACCAATCCTCCATCGACATCAGGTTGTGAAAATAATTCTTTTGCATTGGCAGCTTTAACACTTCCTCCATATAAGATCGAAATTTCTTGTGCGATTTCATTGCCATATTTATTCGCCAAACAAGATCTAATGTAAGCATGTATTTCTTGAGCTTGCTCACTGCTTGCTGTTTTACCAGTACCTATTGCCCAGATAGGTTCATAGGCAATCACTACTTTAACTATTTCAGCTGCTGATAAATGAAACAATCCATTTATTAATTGAGCTTCAACAAATTCATTTTGTTTACCCGCTTCTCTAATTATCAAAGGTTCTCCGCAACAAAATATAGGGGTACTATCAATGGCTAAAACAGCATTTACTTTTTCTGCTAATAAGGCATCTGATTCTGCAAAATATTCACGACGTTCAGAATGACCTAATATAATATGTTTAATGCCAACAGATGCTAACATAGGAGCACTAATTTCCCCTGTATAAGCGCCATTAGATTTTTGATGACAGTTTTGTGCTGCCACTAATAATTGAGGATGATTGGCTAATTTTTCAAAAGCAAGAGAAATATAAATAGCAGGAACGGCAAAAATGGCTTGTTGATGTGCTTTTAATTGGATAGATGCAGCACCTATTTCGTTCAATAAAGTACTGGCTTCAACATTAGTTAAATTCATTTTCCAGTTGGCTGCTGCGATTTGTTTTCTCATAGATGATCGAATGGGTTAAATATTGCTGTTATTTTGCGCAGCGAAGGTAATCAAATTTTATGGCTAAATAGATTGGGTTTCCATATACAAATGCCTTAAAATTGACTTTTCAGATTCAGTTATTGAAAAGCCTTTCAATTTTTGCCAATTATTGATATCACTTATTGCTTTTTCATATTGATAGCCAGGAAGGATTCCCCAGGTAAAATTGGGCAAATTTTTAGGTAAAAGTCCATTCCCAAATATATTGGCGCTCACCCCAATATAGGAACCTGTATTGATACTTGATTGAATAGCAAATCTGCTATAATCTCCCATGAACATACCCATTTTTTGTCCCACCGTGACCCATTCTTGCTTGAACTCATTCCACATTTGAACCTTACCCGCTGTATTTTTAATATTGCTATTGCAAGTACCTGCTCCAATATTACACCAATGTCCAACAATACTATCCCCCAAATAACCTTCATGCCCCTTATTGGAATAACCTAATAGTACCGAGTTCTTAATTTCCCCACCAGCCAAACAATAAGGCCCAATGGTGGTGGCACCATAAATACTGGTATTCATCTTTACCACCGCTTTATGCCCCAAAACAAATGGTCCTCTAATTGAACTACCTTCCATTACAATGCCCTCTTTCCCAATATAAATTGGCCCTTCACTTGCATTTAAATTTGCACATAATACAGTAGCTCCTTCTTCGATAAATACATTTTCTGGATGGACTACTTTATTGCTACTGTCAATGGCTTGGCTTTTCTTTTTGTTTTTAATCCATTGAATGTCTCTTTCAATCCATTTGCCATGTAAGGCAAGTAAATGAAGTTGATCTTGAACAAAAGCCACCTCCTTATAAGTGATTGGTGGAAGGTTGGCCAATAATATTTTTTGAAATGATCTTTCCTTAGATTTAGTTGCAATCCATTTTCCACTATCGCTCATTAATTTTTCTCCATCTTTAAGCGCATTGATCTGTTCAATAAGCGCTTCCGAAGGAATACAAGTAATATTTATAAAATAAAGTGAGTCTTCGTTTTTTAAAAAAGAATTGTCTTCAAATAATACTTGCAAGTAATTAACAGTATATACGCCGCATAAATCATTCAATGCTTGTTCCCATCTTTCTTGAAAACTATAAATTCCCACTCTTAAGCTTGCCAAAGATTGAGTTAAACTAAAAGGGTAAAAATTGCCCCTATCGGCTATATCCACTAAAATGTATCTCATTTTTGGAGGTTTAAGGTGTAAAATTAGATAAATAATTTATCAATTATTGGAACTTCCTAACACGTGTTCCTTTTATGCTTATTTTTGTAGTCTAATATTATAATTTATGCAATTCGGTACTTTCAATTATCCAGCTCCAGTAAATGAACCTGTTTTAAGTTATGCACCAGGTTCGGCAGAAAAATTAGCTTTAAAAGAAGCCATTAGCTCTTTAAAGAAAAAAACTTTAGATATACCAATGGTCATTAATGGACAGGAAATAAGAACAGGTATAAAACAATCCATTCATCCCCCTCATGAAATAAAACATACCCTTGGTCATTTTCATGTAGGTAGTAAAAAAGAAGTAAATGCTGCAATCGCTGCTTCCTTAAAAGTAAGAAACGCTTGGGCCAATATGAATTGGGAAGCAAGAGCACATATATTTTTAAAAGCGGCTGATTTGCTTGCTACAAAATATCGTTTTGAAATGAATGCTTTAACGATGCTTGGTCAAAGTAAAAATGCATTCCAAGCAGAAATAGATGCTGCCTGCGAATTAATTGATTTCCTAAGATTCAATGTTCATTTTTTAAGTGAGATCTATCAACAACAACCCATCTCTTCACCGGGCATGCACAATAGAATGGAATACCGTGGATTAGAAGGATTTGTTTTAGCTATCACTCCATTTAATTTTACTGCAATTGGTGGTAATCTACCTGCTTCTGCTGCCATGTGTGGAAACGTGGTGGTATGGAAACCAGCCAATACACAAATATATTCTGCGCAATTATTTATGCGTATTTTAAAAGAGGCAGGTTTACCAGATGGTGTAATTAACATCGTTTATGTAGATGGGCCAACCATTGGTGCCACTTGTTTTGCGCATCCTGATTTTGCTGGTGTTCATTTTACAGGAAGTACGGGCGTATTTAATTACATGTGGAAACAAATTGGAGAAAATATTTCAAACTACAAATCATATCCAAGAATAGTGGGTGAAACTGGGGGGAAAGATTTTGTGATGGTTCATGAATCTGCAGATGTTGATACAGTAGTGACAGCTTTGGCACGTGGTGCATTTGAGTACCAAGGTCAAAAATGTTCGGCTGCTTCTCGTGCCTACTTACCAAGTAATCTTGCCCCAGCTATCAAAGAAAAATTGGTTAAAACCATTAAAACCATGAAAATGGGAACGGTTGAAAACTTTTCTAATTTTGTGAATGCAGTCATTGATGAAAAATCTTTTGACAACATTGCTACTTATATAGATCGTGCAAAAAAAGATAAAAAAGCAAAAATATTAGTGGGCGGTAATTACAATAAAAAACAAGGTTATTTTGTTGAACCAACTGTGATTGAAACCACTGATCCTAAATACACCACCATGTGCGAGGAGATTTTTGGCCCAGTGTTAACTATATATACTTATCCTGCCGCTGAATTTGAAGCTACTTTAAAAATACTAGACAGTACTTCTAAATACGCACTTACTGGCGCTATTATTGCTCAGGATAGAAAAGCAATTGAATTGGCTACTGTTAAACTAAGACATGCAGCTGGTAATTTTTACATCAATGACAAACCCACTGGGGCGGTTGTTGGACAACAACCTTTTGGTGGAGCTAGGGCTTCTGGAACCAATGATAAAGCGGGAAGTATGCTAAATTTATATAGATGGATAAGCGCTAGGACAATAAAGGAAACTTTTAACCCTCCTACTGACTATAAATACCCATTTTTAAAAGAAGCATAAGACACTGAATTTAAGGTGATTTAATATAAGAAATCAGTATATTTGCTGCTCAAAATTAAAAGGACTGTGGCCCAAAAATTTTCAAAAGAAACCTATCTCTATTGGTACGAACTAATGCAATTAATCCGTCAATTTGAATTGAAATCGGAGGAAATGTATAAAATGGCCGGTAAAATCCGTGGATTTTATCATGCTTATGTCGGACAAGAAGCTATTGCAGCTGGTTGTATGACTGCGACCAATCAAGAAGACCCTTTTATAACTGGCTACCGTGACCACGGATTGGCCTTGGCTAAAGGAGTGAGTCCAAATGCCGGTATGGCTGAATTGTACGGAAAAGCAACGGGTGTTTCTAAAGGAAAAGGTGGCAGCATGCACTTTTTTAGTAAGGAGCATTATTTTTATGGAGGCCATGGAATAGTGGGTGCCCAAATTGGTACCGGAGCTGGATTGGCTTTTGCTGAACAGTATCGTGGATCAAAAAACGTAGTCGTTTGTTTTTTTGGCGATGGCGCTGCAAGACAAGGTATGTTACATGAAGTATTTAATTTGGCCATGCTTTGGAAATTGCCAGTCATATTTGTTTGTGAAAATAACAATTATGCCATGGGTACTTCTGTTGAAAGAACAAGTAATGTGATAGATATTTATAAATTGGCAGATGGTTATGAAATGCCTGCCGATAAGTTAGACGGAATGTCACCAGAAGCGGTGCATGAAGGAATTGCTAGAGCTGCTAAAAGAGCTCGTGAGGGAGATGGTCCAACTTTACTTGAAATGAAAACCTATCGATACAAAGGGCATTCTGTATCTGATCCTCAAAAATACCGTTCTAAGGATGAAGTGGAAGAGTACAAAGACCAAGATCCAATTACAAAAGTATCAAAGACAATCTTAGAGAATAATTTTGCTACCGTATCTGAGTTAAAAGCTATTGATGATAAAATAGCTGCCATTATTGAAGCCTCTGTTAAATTTGCAGAGGAAAGTCCGTGGCCAGATGATAACGAATTATTGAAAGACGTTTATATTGATTCTTCTTATCCATTTATTGTTGATTAATATTTAATAAAAAAACATGAGCGAATTACACCAAGAGAAACATCCATTTTTAGATTTTGTAAAAAACAATCAAAAAACACTTACTTATGTAATTACATTAGTAGTGGTTTTAGTTGCTGGTTACTTTGGATATACTGAATTATATCAAAATCCAAGAGAAGCTAAAGCTGCAGATGCAATGTATACTGCCGAGAAATATTTTGCTGTAGATTCATCTAATTTAGTTTTAAATGGAGATGGAACAAGTAAAGGCGTATTGTATATAATCAAACAATATAGTGGTACTCAATCTGCTAACTTAGCAAAATACTATGCTGGTATAAGTTATTACAGACTAAATGATTTTAATAAATCTATCGAATATTTAAAAGATTTCTCTACTTCATCTAAGCAAGTTCAAGCCATTGCCTATGGTACGATTGGAGATGCTTATTCTGAATTAAAGAAAACAGATGACGCTGTTAACTATTACAAAAAAGCAGGAAGCCATTTTCCAGAAGATGAAGCTATTTCATCTGAATATATGTTCCGTGCTGCAGCTTTATTAGAATTAAACGGGAAAGCGGATGATGCGGTTGCTATTTATAATGATATCAAATCAAAATATCCTAAGTCTGAAAAAGGGCTTATCGCAGATAAATATATCAATAGACTTAAGGTACAGCCTTAATCAACCACCTAAAAGAACTCCTAAAAAGGCATTCTCCACCAAATGTGGAGAATGCCTTTTTAATTTAAGCAATAATTTAAAGCACAATTGTTATTTTTGAGCTATGACAGTCCAATTATTTGTTCCTTGTTTTATGGATCAACTTTACCCAAATGCAGCCTATAATACAATTAAGGTATTAGAAAAAGCTGGATGTACTGTAAAATACAATGACAAACAAACTTGTTGTGGCCAACCAGCATTTAATGCAGGTTTTTGGGCGGAATCAAAAGATGTTTGTACCAAATTTGTGCAAGATTTTTACGGCACAGATTATATAGTTAGTCCGAGTGCAAGCTGTACAGGTTTTGTAAGAAACAACTATGGTAAATTATTTGAGAATAATGCATTTCAAAGTCCAGCAAAAAAAGTAACTACTCGAATGTTTGAATTGTCTGAATTTTTAGTGAAAATTTTAAAAGTGACAGATTTAGGTGCCAGCTTTGAAGGCAAAGTAACCTACCACGATAGTTGTGCTGCTTTAAGAGAATGTGCTATTAAAAAAGAACCAAGAGAATTACTTGCTGCAGTAAAAGGCTTAGAATTAGTTGAAATGAATGAAGTAGAAACCTGCTGTGGGTTTGGCGGAAGTTTTGCGGTTAAATTTGATACCATTAGTGTATCCATGGCAGACCAGAAAATAGATAACATTATAAATACAAATGCGGAATATTTAATTAGTACCGATTCAAGTTGTTTAATGCATTTAGATGGACGCATGAAATTCAATGGTAATAATGTGCAAGTACTTCATTTAGCAGATGTGCTTGCTAGTGGGTATTAACACCCCCATTATTGTAGTTGTTTAATAATTTATAACTTTCTACATTTTTAAAATATTTCCCTATGACCTATTGGTTAATAAAATCAGAACCCTTTAAATATTCTTGGGATCAATTCAATAAGGACAAGCGTACTTTTTGGGATGGTGTTAGAAATTATGGAGCTCGTAATAATTTAAGATCAATGAAAAAAGGTGACCTTGCCTTTTGGTATCATAGCAATGAAGGAATGGAGATTGTTGGCATAGCTAAAGTGGTAAAAGAAGCCTACCAGGATCCTACTACGGAAGAAAAAGCTTGGTTGGCAGTAGACTTTGCACCACATCAAAAATTAAAGCATCCTGTTAAATTAACTGACGTGAAAGCCAATACTAATTTATCCAATATGGCATTAGTAAAGCTAGGTCGTCTATCTGTACAACCAGTTACAGACCAAGAATGGAAGGAAGTAATGAAAATGAGTGAAGGGAAATAATTTGTTATTTAAAAAAGGTATAGCCAATTAAAATGGCAATCACCACCCCTATAAAATCTGCAAATAGTCCAGCCCATAAAGCATACCTTATTTTTTTAATGCCTACACTACCAAAGTACAATGCTATAATATAAAAAGTAGTATCTGCAGAGCCTTGAAATATAGAAGCTAATTTTCCAACAAATGAATCTGGCCCTTGGGTTTGAAATATATCTAGCATCATCCCTCTCGCCCCACTACCACTTAATGGTTTCATGATGGCAACTGGTAAGGCACCTATGAATTCAGTATTCATTCCTGTTGATTGAATCAGGTAGGTGAATAAATTAATGATGTATCCCATGGCGCCGCTGTCTCTAAACACACGAATGGCCACTAACATGGCAACTAAATAAGGAATAATTTTAATAATTACATCAAAGCCATTTTTAGCCCCCTCTATAAATGCGTCAAAAACGGAAATTCTTTTATACGCGCCCCCTGCAATGATTCCAACTATAATCACCATCAATAAACCATTTCCTACCACTTTCGAAAACATTTCTTTATGCGCCATCGATAAAGAACTTATTCCTGCCATAATGCCAACTAATAAAATGATCAAGCCCAATAGCCATCCAATTAAAACCTTATCCCATTTTAATTTTTGATACCAACCTACCATCATAATTGAAGCTAAAGTAGTTCCAATGGTAGCCAAAACACAGGGAATAAAAATACTAGCTGCATCTTGCGAGTTGGCAGCTAAACGATAGGAAATGATGGTCAATGGAATAATGGTCAAGCCACTTGTATGTAAAACCATTAACATTATTTGAGCATTGGTCGCTTTTTCTTTTTCAGGATTCAAAGATTGCAAGCTTTCCATGGCTTTTAGACCAAATGGAGTGGCAGCATTGTCTAATCCAAGCATATTGGCACTAAAGTTCATCACCATATGTCCCATTGCAGGGTGATTTGGAGGTACCCCTGGAAACAATCTACTTAAAAAAGGATTCATCCATTTTGCCAGTTTTTGTATGGCTCCCGCCCTTTCGGCAATATTCATCAGGCCTAAAAAAAACACCATGGTGCCAGCTAATGGAAAGGCAACATCTATGACAGAGGATTTAGCAGAATCAAAAATGCCGTCAGCCAATAGCTTAAAAACGCTTGTATCACCCAAAATGATCAGCTTAAACAAGGCAATTACAAAAGCAATTACAAAAAAAGCCATCCAAATAATATTCAAAGCCATATTCAATTGTTTGTGCTACTAATATAGCCCATTTTGGGATTAGAATTGTATTTTTGCGCTCTTAAAACAATACAATTTATGGCTTTACAGGCAGGCATCGTGGGATTACCAAATGTAGGAAAATCGACCTTATTTAACGCAGTAAGTAATAGTGCAAAAGCACAGGCAAGTAATTATCGTTTTTGTACCATAGAACCTAACGTAGGTTTAGTAGATGTACCAGACCATAGAATGCAACAATTGGCCGATTTAATCATTCCACAAAGAATTGTTCCTACACAATTAGAAATTGTTGACATAGCTGGCTTAGTGAAAGGGGCTAGTAAAGGAGAAGGGTTAGGTAATAAATTTTTAGCCAATATACGTGAAGTAAGTGCCATTATACATGTGATTAGATGTTTTGAAGATGAAAACGTTTTGAGAGAAGAAGGGGTTATTAATCCTATAGCAGATAAAGAAATTATTGAAACCGAATTACAGTTGAAAGATTTAGACAGTGTTGATAAAAAAATTCAACGTTGCGAGAAGATGGCCAAGACGGATCCAAAAGCAAAAGTTGAATTGGAAGTATTAATAAAATGCAAAACTCATTTAGAACAAGGCAAAAGTATTCGTTCTTTGAATTTGTCTAAAGAAGATGCCCTAGCCATTGCAGATAGTTTTTTATTGACAGAAAAACCGGTGATGTATGTGGCCAATGTGGATGAGAAATCGATGCATACTGGCAATAAATATTCAGAACTATTGGCGGCCATGGCAAAAGCAGAAGGTGCTGAAGTGATTATCATGTGTAATAATATTGAAGCTGAAATTGCAGAATTAGAAGATCCAAATGACAAGGCCTTATTCATGGAAGAATATCAAATGAAAGAGCCCGCATTAAACAGGTTAATTCAATCCGCCTATAAATTATTAAATTTAGAAACTTATTTTACAGCTGGAGTGCAAGAAGTACGTGCTTGGACAATTGAAAAAGGATGGAAAGCGCCACAAGCAGCTAGTGTGATACATACCGATTTTGAAAAAGGTTTTATAAAGGCAGAAGTAATTGCTTTTGATGATTTTATTAAATACAAAAGTGAAGCAGCTTGTAGAGAAAATGGAAAACTTAGAATTGAAGGCAAGGAATATTTAGTAAAAGATGGCGATGTGATGCATTTTAGATTTAATGTTTAAACCAACTATAATTAATATAGTATGAATTTTACTTTTAGATTTATAAGTTATAGTTTATTGATTATCCTTTTAAATGCATGTAATGGAAATCAGGAAGCTGAAAACAATGAAGCAGCCATTGCAGCACCTAGTGCTTTGCAATATGAAATCGTAAAAGTTTATCCTCATGATACTAGTGCTTATACCCAAGGACTAGAATGGGATGGCAATAAATTGATAGAAGGTACTGGTTTAGAAGGGAAAAGCATACTCCATATTTTAGATACCAATCAAAAACAAATTGGTAATAAAATAAAACTAGCAAAGGATATTTTTGGAGAAGGAACTACCCTATTTAATGGAAAAATTTACCAACTCACCTGGAAGAATCATAAAGTATATGTGTATGATGCCAAAACATTAATAAAAGAGAAAGAATTGTACTGGCCTTATGAAGGTTGGGGATTAACACACAATGATACTTCACTTATTGTTTCCACAGGAGAAAGTAATATTTACTTTGTTTCCCCTATTACTTTTGCCATTCAAAAAACCATTGGGGTATTTAATAATTTTGGATATGTAAACAACATCAATGAGCTTGAGTATGCTAATGGAAAACTGTATGCCAATATTTATGGACGAAATAGTATTGTAGTCATCAACCTAAATAGTGGACTTGTAATTCATACCATCGATTTTAGTAATTTATTAGCTCAATCAGGCGTTAAATATGACCCGCTAATTGTAGATGCTGGATATGTGTTAAATGGTATTGCGTATCAACCAAAATCAAATACCTTTTTTATAACTGGAAAATGTTGGCCAGTGTTGGTTGAAATGAAGATAAAATAAGGCTTATTAAGACAAATATTACCTAATTATTAGAATTGGTTAGTTTCGATCTTCTTAATTTCATAGACAATAGAACTTGCTTTTCTGTTATTTCTTAAAGCAATGAGATTTGAAATACAACCTATCATTACAGCACGTATCATACCCAATACCCCCGATTTTTTATAGCGTTCACTTAATAAGCTAACATAAAAACTATCAAACCACATGGGGTTGATACTAACTATTTGCATTTTATATTTTTTTGACAAAAATTCCATTGAAGTTGGAGAAAAATGATACAAATGTCTTGGGACATCATAAGCAGCCCAATATTTTTTATAATATTGAGCATCAAAACTAGTGTAATTGGGAACTGCTATAATTAATCTTCCATTGGGTCTTAGTAATTTATAAAAAGTACGGAGGTAGTCATTTAAATCATGCACATGTTCTAATACATGCCATAATGTAATTACATCAAATTTATGCTCATTTAATGTATATAAATCTTCAATCGGAGCAATGTGAAGTTGATAATTTTTTAAAGCTCTTTCTCTAGATGCTGCATCTGGTTCTAAAGCTGTTACCTCCCAACCTTTTTTTGTCATTGCATTCGCAAATGCACCTGTTCCTGCACCTACTTCCAACAAACGTCCTTTGAATCCGGTAAATAATGACTGTACCCAATTCGTTTTTTGAGTTAAAGTTCTATTTCTAACTTTATGGTATAACTTATTAATAATACCATGGTTATCATCTGTATGAGATATATAGTTAGTGAAATTATAGTAAGGCCCTATTTCATCTTTATTTGGAACTGGATCGGTATATTTCAAGTTACAATTACTGCATTGTATAATTTGAAAACTTTCTTGAGTTAATGAATAATCCTTGGTATACAATAAAAATCCAATATCCTCTTTATTACAAATGGGACAAGGTGAAAATTTATTATTAGAATGTACCATCTTACAAAAATTTAAATAAAATTGCAGCAATGGCAAATAAAGTTAATAGTATTGTCCATACATACCATTTTATAGAAAACTCATTTTTTTTGTTAACTAATCCCTCCTGTATTTCGATTGGACTTATTTCAATGTCTTTGAAATAGGAATTTGAATTAAAATGAGTAGACCAATAATAAGTGCCATCCTGCTTTGATAAAATTCCAAATTTGCCAAGTTCGAATGGCATTTGATCTATGTTAAATAGTTGATCTATAAATTGATCATATTGAATGATCGCCTGGTCATAGGATACAGAAAGTTGCTCAGAAAGAAAATGGTAAAATAATTTACTAGGTTTAGCATCTGACCTTTCAAAAATAATGCTTTCAATGGGAGATTGCAAGGTTGAATTAACCCATACAGCTTCTTGCTTATGCCATTTAATAATACCTATAGTGGGTAATACTAATTCACCATTTTGAGCAAAATATTGAGTTAAGCTTTTATGCATATATTATTTATGAAACGAATATACAACCCCGCCGATTAATTGTATGCCTAAAGATGGATAATCTGCCCAACGTTGGTAAGGTTTGTCAAGTAAGTTCTCTCCTTTTGCCCATACTTTCCATAAATTAGTAAACTTATAGGAGAATCCTGCATTTAGTACAAACGTGTTGGCAGCTTCAAAAGATAGGTGCTTATCACTAGTAAAAGTAGCACCCGACCAATAATCTACTCCTCCATCAAATGACCATTTCTTATTGGGTGACCAAGTTAATGCAGAATTAAATTCCATTGGAAGCCTACCCCATGGTTTATCATTGTATCTTATTGAACTGTATTGGATGTATTTAAAGTTATTTTGAAACAAAAGTTTATCACTAAATTGATACCTCAAATTTCCTTCCAATTCAATTGCTATGGCTCTATATTCAAATATAGATTGATATTGTAACCCTATTTTTGCTGAATTTAAAACTCTATTAAAAAAAGGTAAATTTCTATAATCATTTAATGCTATTCCAAAACCATATTGTAGATTCTTTGAGGTATTAAATTGAAATGCTATATTTTTCTTTTCTAGGGTGGTTACTTTCATCTCATTTGGAGCAGCTATCCACGGATTTGTTATTGCCAAAAGTGAATATTGATTATTTACTAAAATTGTATTCCATCCTGCGGTCAAAGTAATAGTGGTATCTTTTAATTTTTTAGTAAAATTTAATGCGGGCGTAAATGTATAATCCCCATTAATTATGGTTGGGCTTATACCCAGTTTTATACCTGCACCCCATTTAATTATTTCTATAGAAGGATCCATTTTTAAAATGGCATTATTTATCTTATAACTACTGGGTAATTGGTATTGATTATAATTATAGGAGAAATTAAAATTAAATTTAAAATTATTATCAAATTTTAAGGAAAGGGGGTTATAAATTTCAAACCAGGTATTGTTTGCCGTTTCAGTGCCTATAAAATGTTCTACTTTAAAAGTGGGGCTAATTAATGAAAATAAGTTTTTCTCATTTGAATTTACCCATTTAAATGCACCACCAAAATAAGAAAAGGATTGATCAAAACTAGAATTAGGCAAAGTGGTTGCGTCATCTACCAAGCCATAACGATATCGTTGATTTTTTTGATAGAATAATTGCGATTGTATATGGTTGTTGTTATTTATAATTACATCGCTTAAATAGTTGATACCAATGTCTCTTGTAGATTGTAAATGTAAAACACCTTGTGAAGATTCATAGTTGATACCCACGCTATGTATATGGGCTTTGTCATCAATTATCGTTGTATTTAAATCTATAAGTTGATGTAGATTATTACCATAACCCACTTTCATAGTGGCTAAATTTCTTAAAACTTGAGTTGGATAGGATTTGTAAGATCTTGGTACTAAGGCAACTGGTTGGTATAAAAAAGATAAATTTTGACTAGGTACTTGGTAATTTACCTGTATAGAACTGGTATCATTTTGAGCCACTGCACTTGTAAAACTTATTTTTGCTACATTTTTTAATTGTGGTTTGAAGGCAGATAATATACTAACTACTTTTTCTGGAACAGTGTCAAGTTTATTGTTAATGGCAACAGCACTAATTTGCTCATTATTATCTCTAAATATTACTTTATCAATATTATTTAAACGTACTCCTCTTTTTGGTTTAATTTTTTTTATATTTTTTTTGCTTTTCTGGGTCACTTTTTTAGCTACCTTAGTAGTATGTTTTTTAGTGTGTTTTTTTTGACTGTAACTTGATTCAGTCAATAATACAAATGTGAAAACTAAAAGGCAATATTTGAAAAAATAGTTCATAAATAATTTTTTACTTAATTGTTGATTGTTCAGTCAACAATTTTAATTTTTCGACAGCAAGTAGTTTTAGTTCTTCAATAGATGCATTTTCTGCTACACTTTTGTAAGTAGCAATTGCATTAAAATTATCCTTTTGTGCTAAATAGATATCCCCTAATAATATATAAGCTTTTGTAACCCAGAATTCATAAGCAGATTGTTTTTTAATCACTTCAAAAGATGTTTTTTCAGCGAGTGGTAATTTGTTTTGAAACAAATACAACTGAGCTAATTCAAAATGTGCCTCGGCTGTTATGATAGAGTGCCCAGTTTTAATAACTTTGTTAAGTAGGGCGAGCGCAGTAATGGTATCGGCATTAAATAAATGCTGATGATATAAAGTCATATTTGCCATTTCTATATCATCTGTCGCACTAAGCTTGTCTTCCAAGATTAAACTAGCCACTTTTGCACCCTCCTGCCATTTTTCCCCTTTGTAGGCACATCTAAGCAATCCCTTAGTTGCTTCTGTTTTATTTTCTTGTTGTGTAGCAATATTGTTTAAAATAGTAAAATATTTTTCGGAAGTAGCTAATTGTTTAAAATTAAAATAATACAATCTTGCAGCTAACAAAGCAGCCCTTTCGGCAAATTTGTTGGGTGCCTGGTCTGACACTTTTGCAAAATAGAGGGCCGCCGTATCATAATGTTGTTGAGCATAATTAATTTCGGCGACATAATTGGTGGCTTCTAATTGGTATTTCCCAGTTGGGAAAGAGCTTAAATATTTGCTAAAACCTTGAGCAGCCTCCGTATATTTATTTTGTTCGTATTTCAATGCAGCAGCTTTATATATTAAGGAGTCTTGCTCATTAAAGGACAAAGGCTTTCCAAACTCATTCATAAATTGAACAAAAAGTTCTGGCTTTTGCTCTTCCACAAAAATATTTCTTATAATTTCTATGGCATTGTCTGTTTCAACCGATTTTGGAAAATTGGTATACAATTCTCTAAAATTTTCTAAAGCAGCATCGTTTTTATTTAAATTAAAATAAACAATTCCTAACTTATAATAAGCTTGTGGATAATAGCTATTTCCATTTTTATCCATTGTGATTTTAGCTAAAGGAGCAATAGCTTCTTGAAAATTTTCTTGATTGATATACGTATCTGCCAATTCCATTCTTGCATCATTCAAATAACTAGAAACTGGAAACTTAATATCAAAATTGGTTAATATATTAATTTTATCCTTAGGATTATTCATTCCACCTAATACAATTGCTTTTTCTAAAGTAGCATAATCCATATAGTTCCAACCTAAATCTATAATTTCTTGATAGGATTCAAGTGATTGTTTCATTTGCTTTAACATCATTTGACAATCGGCCACTCTAACAAAAGCATCCTTTTGATATTTGTCTGCATTGCTTGCTGGAATTAAATTAACTATTGCTTTAAAATTGTTTAAAGCAAATTGGTAATTTCCGCTTTTTAAATAACAATAACCTAAAGTATATCTAGCATGTAATAGACTTATGTCCCCTAATTCAATAGGCGCAAGTAAAAATTTTTCTAAATATTCGGTTGCATCCTGAATCCTACCCATTTTATACGAAAGTTCCCCCATCCAAAACAAGGTAGCTGGTAATACTTTATTATTGTAAGGGATATGAAGTAATTGATACAATAATGAAAATCCTTTTTCAACTTGACCCCCATTTAAATAAAGGGTGGCTCGGCCATACAAAATAGTGGGGTACAATTTTAATAAATCTAAAGATGGTTTTTCAACAGAATTGTAAGCGTCAAAGGCTTGTTCATAATTATTACTTAATGCCAAAGCACTCACCCAAAGCGATTTGGCTTCATTTAAATAGCTTGAAGCTGGATGGTTTTCAATAAACTTATCTAAGGACGTAATGGCGTTGCTATATTCTTTTAATTCAGCAGATAGTTTCCCGTAATTAAATAAAGCAATCTCTTTTTGTACTAAGTTCTCACTTTTAGTGGCGCACAAAAGAAAAGCATTTTTAGCGCCTTTTTTATCATCAATGTTTAAGTAGGAAGTTGCTAGTAAATACATGCTATTTTGTCCCAAAGAATCCTCAATAGACGCTAAAGATTTAAATCCTTCTATTGCTTTTGTCCATTGTTGATTTTGAAAATAACAAAATGAAAGTTGGTAAATATCTTGTTTATCAGGTTGTGCATGAGTAGTTACATAATAAGAAAGGAAGGGAATTGCTTTTTGATACTCTTTTTTCTCAAATAACAAATGCCCCATTAATTGTTGTAATTGTATGCTATAATGTTGTCCAGGTAGCTTTAAAGCTGCATCACATTCAAACATAGCCTCCTCCACCTCCCCCATAAAATAATAAATCTGACTGATATAAAAAGGGGTTAAATTAATATAGGCATTATTGGTCGAGGCAATTTTAAAACAACTTAAGGCAAGTTTAAAATCCTTTTTTTGTAAGGCTATAAAACCAGCATAGTAATTGGCATCTGTATAATAATGACTTTCTTTAATTTGGCTTACACTATTTAAAAGGCCCACCGCTTGCTCCCAATCTCCTTTTTTGAAAAACAAATATCCTTTGAAATAATTCATTTCGATGATTTCAAAATTTTCCAATTCTTCAATATGCACTTTGGCAAAAGCATTATTAGATTTATCGTCTTCTTGTTTTTTAAAATAATACTTCCCTAATAAATAATTAATTCTGGATTGGTAAATTTTATTGCTGGTTTCATTTAACCAAGTAGCAGCAGCTTCTGCAGCATTCGGCTTGTCTAAGATCAACAAAAGCGAAAAATAATAATAACTTATATCATCTCGTTTAGGAAAAAATGTAAACGCAGATTGTATGTGTTGAAAAGCGGCAATAGTGTCGCCTTGTTTTAAATCTTGTACTCCTTGTTGAAACAAAGCATTGAATGGGTGATTAATTTGAGCATTTTGGCCAGAGGCCTTAAAGTTGCAAAAATTGATCAGTACAATAAAAAATATAAAACCTTTAATGAATCGCATTGAATGGCTGTGTTTAATAATAGGTTAAAATTAAGCTCTGTTTATAAAACGATTAAATAATAGGGCATATTGTGGAAAAACAGATTTCAGTCGTAAATTTGTTCACAATAACAATATATATGTACGAACATCAAACAACTGTGAGAGTTAGATATGCCGAAACTGACCCTATGAATGTTGTCTATTATGGCAATTATGCTCAATATTTTGAGGTAGGAAGAGTGGAATCCCTCAGAGCACTTGGTTTTAGCTATAAAATCATCGAAGAATTAGGTATTATGTTACCTGTGTAGAATTGAACATTAAATATTTAAGACCAGCACGATATGACGATTTATTGACTATTAAATCTCAAATCAAAACACTTCCCACCGATCACCGAATCATTTTTGACCAAGAAATTTACAATGAGGAAGGAAAGCTATTAACAGTTGGTATGGTAAAGTTGTATTTTATGGATGATAAATTAGGGAATAGAGCTGTCATGCCTACTTTAATGCACGAAAAACTAAGCGTTTATTTTAGTTAAACCCCTACATTTTAGTTTACTTTGCAAACAAATATTCTTTCTGAATGGAGTCAATAAATGCAACTATAATAACTATTGGAGATGAGCTCTTAATTGGCCAAGTGATTGATACCAATAGTGCCTTTATTGCACAATCTTTAAATGCTATTGGTGTAGCTGTTAAAACTAGAATTGCTGTTGGAGATGATGCCAAAGACATTAAATCGGCATTAGACGAGGCTGCGGAAAAAAGTCAGATTGTTGTAATAACTGGTGGATTAGGGCCTACAGCTGATGATATTACCAAGCCCTTATTGAATCATTATTTTGGAGGTAAAATGATCATCCATGAACCAAGTTTAGCGCATATCACTTATATTTTTGAAACCATACACAAGCGCCCAATGATTGACAGAAATCGCAAACAGGCCGAAGTGCCAAACGTTTGTGAAGTCTTGTTTAATGAAAAAGGGACTGCTCCTGGAATGTTGTTTAAAAAGAAGGGGGTGTTTTTCTTTTCACTACCAGGTGTGCCGCATGAAATGAAATGGCTTACTACAACTCATGTCATACCAATCATTCAAAAAGCTTTTCAACCCAATTTTATTGGACATCGTACTTTATTAACAGCAGGAATTGGAGAATCCTTTTTAGCTGAGTTAATCTCTTCCTTTGAAAATTCATTACCACCCAACATTAAATTGGCCTATTTGCCCAATTTTGGAATGGTTCGACTTAGATTAACTAGTTCAAATAAAAATGAAGCAATTTTAAATATAGAATTAGACAGTTATTTTGAATCATTAAAATTAGCTGTAAATGAATATTTAGTAACGGATGCTGACGAACCCATGGAAGTGGTGGTTGGTAATTTATTGAAATCTAAACAACAAACGGTAGCGACTGCTGAAAGTTGTACGGGTGGATATATTGGACATTTATTATCAAAACATGCAGGCTCTTCCCAGTTTTATACTGGAGGAATCATTAGTTATGACAATCGTATCAAAACGGAATTTCTGGACGTACCCCCTACTATTTTACAAACTGTGGGAGCAGTTAGTAAAGAAGCAGTAGAACAAATGGCTTTGGCTGTAAGAGCTAAAATGAATACAGACTATGCTGTATCAGTAAGTGGTATTATGGGGCCAGGTGGTCAAACCAATGAAAAGCCCTTAGGGATGGTTTGGATTGGTGTTGCCAGTAAGGAGAAAGTGGTGTCCAAACTGTTCTATTTAAGGTTTGATAGAGCCAGAAATATAGAAGTTACAGCCAGTCAGGCTATAAATTTGCTTAGGTTGCTAATAATCAATAAGATTTAGTCTTATTTTTGCCAAAATTAACCCTTATGCCAATTGTCGATTTGGTTTTGCCTAAGTTGGGTGAAAGTATCATGGAAGCGACCATTTTAAAATGGCACAAGAAGGTGGGCGATTCAGTTCAACTAGATGAAACTATTTTAGATATAGCAACCGATAAGGTAGACAGCGAAATTCCTTCTACTGTCGAAGGCATCATTACAGAAATTTTATTTGAAGTCAACAGTATTGTACCCATTGGTACGGTGATTGCAAAAATACATTCTCAACAAGAAATGGTTAACCCAATTACCCCAATGGTAATGGTAGCTAAAGAACCATCTAAACAAGAAGAAAATAAAATAGAGGAAGCCCCTATTGAAAAAGAAATAGCTATTCCTTACATTCCAGCTAACAATGAATCAACAATAGTTGAATCTAAGTTTTATTCCCCTTTGGTAATGAATATTGCTCAAAATGAAGGAGTAAGTATGCAAGAACTTCAATTCATCAAAGGAACAGGTACTCAGGGAAGAATTACCAAAAAAGATATTATCGCTTATATTGCTAATAAAAAAATAGTAGGTAATAACAATCAATCAGCTGATAATCAAATTAATAATAATTTTAATTCAGGTATAGATACTAAAGGTATTTTAATAAAACCAACTTCTATTTACGATACGAATGAAGGATTATTAACAGCCTCAAACAATTCAAAGCTGGCTAATCCAGCGGAAGTACTGGTACAAGGGCATACAGAGATTCTTGAAATGGATCGGATGCGAAAATTAATTGCAAAACACATGGTGGATAGCGTACAAACTAGCGCGCACGTTACCTCATTTGTTGAAGCAGATGTTACCAATATGGTAGTTTGGAGAGATAAAGTAAAGCAACTCTTTGAAAAAAGAGAAGGCATCAAAATCACCTTCACTCCTATGTTTTTAGAATGCATTGCTTCCGTTTTGGAACAATATCCAATGATCAACAGTAGTGTACAAGGTGATCAAATAATTTTAAAGAAAGACATTAATATAGGCATGGCTACTGCCCTTCCAACTGGTAATTTAATTGTCCCAGTAATTAAAGGAGCCAATCAATTAAGTATTGTTGGCTTAAGTAAAGCAGTAAACAACTTAGCTATCGCTGCACGTAACAATCAATTAAATCCTCAGGATACCCAAGGTGGCACTTTCACTGTTACCAATGTAGGTACGTTTGGAAGTCTTATGGGGACACCAATTATCAATCAACCACAAGTGGCTATATTGGCTTTAGGTGCTATTAAAAAACGTCCTGTTGTGGTAGAAACCCCTTCGGGAGATGCCATTTTAGTTAGGCATATGATGTTTATCTCCATGAGCTACGACCATCGAATTGTAGATGGGGCAATGGGTTCTAAATTTTTAGCTGATGTGGCTAAAACATTTGAAGCCTGGGATGCCAACAGACAATGGTTTCAATATCTATAGCGGATTAAATTCCAACTTTTTAATCATTTTTTTGTTTTAGTATGAAATTACAATTAGGAATGAAATGGTTATTTACTATTGTCTTGATTTGTTTCATAACCCATGTGTATGCTCAATCAAAAGGGAATTTATCTGGTTGGGTAGTAGATAAGTATACCCAAAAACCAATTGCAGGTGTAACTGTACAATTAATAAATAGTCCCTATTCTACTGCTACAGATAGTATAGGTAATTTTCAGTTTAAAGCTATTCCAACGGGTCAATACCAATTAAAATTTACTTCATTAGGAAGCCTACCATTAACTGTTTTTAATTTTATAGTGAGTACTGGAAATGAAAATACAACCACTGTTGAGTTAACTCCATTAGACGTCGTTTTAAAAGAAGTAGTGGTGGGTAGAATTAAAAAAACGGTACGTGCTGCCACTTTAGAAACTCCATTAAGTGTTCAGCGATTAACTGCGGAAGAAATTAAGTCAAGTCCAGGAAGTAATTTTGATATTTCAAAAGTAGTTCAATCCTTACCTGGTGTAACTGGATCGGCTAGTACAGGTAATAGTTTTAGAAATGATATTATTGTAAGAGGTGGAGCCCCCAATGAAAATATATTTTATTTAGATGGGATCGAAATTCCTGTAATCAACCATTTCAGTACGCAAGGCAGTGCAGGTGGCCCACAAGGTATATTGAATGTATCTTTCATAGATGAAGTGAAACTTTCCTCTTCGGCTTTTGATGCAAAATTTGACAATGCTTTATCTTCTGTCTTTGAATTCAAACAAAAAAGGGGCAATACAAAAAAAGTACAAGGGAATGTGAGAATGGGCGCTACTGAATTAGCGACAACATTAGAAGGGCCATTGTCTTCCTCCGGAAAAACCACTTTTTTAATTTCAGCTAGACGTAGTTATTTACAATTCCTATTTCATGTTTTAGACCTACCAATACGTCCAAATTTCTGGGATTTTCAATATAAAATCACCCACAATATTGATGCTAAAACCACACTTACCTTTTTAGGTATTGGAGCCATTGATAATTTTTATTTTGTAGCTCCAAGAAATTCGACCCCTCAAAAGAATTATGCATTAAATACAAGTCCTGCTATCAATCAATGGAATTATACGGTGGGTGCTTCTTTGAAAAGATTATTTAATCATGGGTTTTGGAATTTTGCTATTAGTAGAAATCATTTAAACAACATAAATGAAAAGTATGAAAATAATTTAGTTCCTGACAAAGGGCAGAGAACTTTTGATTATACCTCCAATGATATAGAAAACAGCATTAAATGGGACATTACAAAAAATTTCTTAGGATTAAAATGGACTACTGGCTTTAATTTTAAAAATGTAGGGTATGACAATAGTACAGATCAATTATTAAAATATAATTTTTTAATGTTAGATGGATCAAAAGCTATAATGACCAATCCTATTAATATCCATTATGCTACCAATTTTAATTACAATAATTATGGGGCATTTTTTCAATTAGGTAAAAAAGCATTTGACAATAGATTAGGAATCAGTGCAGGTATTAGAACTGATGGCAATGGATTTACTAACAAAGGGCATCAATTTATGCATCAACTATCACCAAGGGTTGGATTAAGCTGGGTAGTGAATGATCAACTTACATGGAATGCTTCAGTAGGAAATTATTTTAAACTGGCACCCAATACAGCATTAGGATTTAAAGACAATTATGGAAATTATGTAAATAAAAATGCAGATTACATTCAAAGTACACATTACGTTACAGGTTTAGAATACATCCCATCAGATGCCACACGTTTTACAGCGGAAGTCTTTTACAAAAAGTACCATAATGTACCCATTAGCATAGATAAAGGGGTAAGCTTGTCAAATTTAGGCGCCGACTTTAACATATTAGGGAATGAACCCATTATTACCAATGGTATAGGTAAGTCTTATGGTTATGAATTATTTGCGCAACAAAAATTAACAAACCGCTTTTTTGGTATAATGAGCTACAGCTTTTTTAGGAGTTATTATTCAAATAATATAGGTAAGTTCATTCCTAGTGCCTGGGAAAACATACATTTATTAAGTTTAACAGGCGGTTATAAATTTAATAAGAATTGGGAGTTGGGTATCAAGTTTAGGTATCAAGGCGGTACTCCTTACACGCCTTATGATATGAATGCAAGTAAAATTAATTTTGCTACCTTAGGTTTAGGTGTTTTAGATTATACTAAACTAAATACATTAAGAACCAAGGACTTTCATTCGAGTGACTTTAGGTTAGATAAAAGATATAATTTTAAAAAATCAACCCTTGATTTTTATTTGGATGTAACCAATTGGTATGGATCTAAAACAATCTCTCCTCCTTATTATATTTTCTCCTACAATGCAGATGGTACTTTTAAAACCACTGATAATTTACCATTAAAAAAAGATGGGTCTAATGCAATTCCTTCCTTAAGCTTGAATGATAATGTATTTATTACGCCTACTGTTGGATTTATCTTCGAATTTTAAAAAATAAAATTAATACTATTGATGGCCACTATTGACTAGTATTTTTTAATTGATGCTGCTTGATAATTCGAAACATTTGTATCATTACGGATAGGGTAATTAATATAATCCCAATATAAAAGCTACCCCCCAGTTGCTTTTGTTCTTTAAACAAAATAAAAGCTAATATAATCCCATAAATAGGTTCTAAATTCAAAGTTACATTTAATGTAAATGCACTGATATGCTTTAGCGCCGATAACATCAAATGGTTAGATAAAACTGTACAACCCACTGCTAAAATTGATAGCCATAGCCAATCCATTTTTGTAGGAGTAACCAATATTGGATTAAAGTGATTCATGCTGCTCATTACCAATACAAAAGGTATAAGGAATAAGAAGCCACCCGTCATTTCATAAGTTTGAATAGTGTTGACATCTACAAAATTAGTGATTCGCTTGTTGATGATAGAAAATACAGCCGCAAAAAGTGCAGAAAATAAACCCACTATAATTCCTAATCTAAACTTGCTATCAAAATGAAAAATGAGCAAAATGCCAATTAAACTAAGTAATCCTATGAGCAGATCTTGAAAATTAATCTTATGTTTTTTGGAAAGCGGTTCTAACACAGATGAAAATAAACTAGTGCTTGAAAAACAAACTAAGGCAATGGAGACATTGGCTAACTTAATACTTCCATAAAAACATACCCAATGTAAAGCAATGATTGCACCCGTGCCAAATAATTGCATCTTAGTTTTAGTTGAATAATGATGTTTGGATTTTCTGATTAAATTAATACCCCATAAAACAAGGGTGGTAATGAGCATGCGATAGAAAACCAATAACAAACCATTTAATTGAATTAAATAACCCAAAGGGCCAGTAAGTCCTGCTAAAAAAACAAAAATATGTAATTGTAAAATTGCCTTCTTAAAAGTTGACACGTATGCGTTTTATTGATTTAACAAAACGTCCAGTAGCAGATTGCCATTGCATATTTAAAACGCCTAAAACAGCTTCTTTGATAATCCCTTTTGACATTTTACTAACGCCTATTTTCCTATCAACAAAAGTAATAGGTACTTCTTTTATTTTTAATCCTAGCTTCCATGCTGCAAATTTCATTTCAATTTGGAAAGCATACCCAATAAACTTTATATTATCAAAATTGATAGCAGATAAAACTTTGTTAGTATAACATACAAATCCTGCTGTAGGATCTTTAATGGGCATACAAGTAATCAAACGAGTGTAGGCAGAACCACCTAAAGAATATATTCTTCTGTTGAGTGGCCAGTTTTCTGTTTCCCCTCCTTTTACATATCTACTTCCCACTGCTACATCAGCTCCATGTTCACAGGCATGTAATAATCTGTCTAAATCATTTGGATTATGAGAAAAATCGGCATCCATTTCAAAAATAAAGTCATATTCATTGGCTAGCGCCCATTTAAAACCATGAATATAGGCTGTCCCTAGTCCTAATTTTCCTTGTCTACTTTCTAAAAATAATCTATTGGGGAATTTTGATTGCAAGCTAGTTACAATACCTGCTGTTCCATCTGGAGAATTGTCATCAATAATTAATAAATGATATTCAGTAGCTAATCCCAAAACAGCATGAACAATTAAAGAAATATTTTCCTTTTCATTGTAAGTAGGTATTAAAACTATTTTTTTCACTATAGCAGGGGGTATATTCCTATAAAATTAGGTAATTTTTAGCGATTTTTAATCCACTACTTATGAAGGATGGTTTTATTCATGATTTCAGTTAATTTTTGCTTGGTATGTAATGCAAAATCCCCTTTCATCATCCAATCATAGTATTGAGGCTCCTCCTTAAGTACCTGAGTTACAGACTTTCCTTTGTGTTTTCCAAAATTAAACACTTCTACCCCGTTTTCATAAATGAATCGTCTTGCAAAGTCAATAATTTGATCCTCTCCTGTAAATTTAACCACTGCGTCCACTGTATTACCCATTTGAGGGTATTTTTCCAATTGTGCTTCCAACACCTCCCAAGTAGCAGTTGCATCAGCTTCAGCACTATGTGCATCTTCTAAATTTTTATTGCAATAAAATTTATAAGCGGCGGATAAAGTTCTTTGTTCCATCATATGATAGACTTTCTGAACATCCAATAATTTTCTACTCTCAATGTCAACAGAAATACCTGCTCTCAAAAATTCTTCATTTAACATAGGAATATCAAAACGATTACTATTATAACCTGCTAAATCGCTTGCTTCTATAAATTGCTTCACTTCATTGGCAATTTGTTTGAAAGTGGGCGCCTCTTTTACCATTTCATCAGAAATGCCATGAATATCAGAAGCTCCTTTTGGTATAGGCATTTCTGGGTTAACCAGTTTTCTTTTATTTTGCTTTGTTCCGTCAGGCAATATTTTTACAATAGCAATTTCTACTATTTTGTCTGTACTTACATTGATGCCAGTAGTTTCTAAATCAATAAAGCAAATGGGTCTGGTGAGTTGTAATCGCATAGTATTTTATATAGATAGTAAAGTTATGTAAACTTAGTGTTCAAAATCATCATTTTCAATGAAATTAGATCGAAATAATAGATTAAATTTGTACCCTTAATTAGAATATATGCAGTGGAATCCCATTACAACTATCGAACAACTTGATACTATTTCAGCAGCCTCCTTTACAAAACCACAAGTAATACTAAAACATAGTACCACTTGTAGTATTAGCAAAATGGCATTGGCGAGATTAGAAAGATCAACTACCCCTTCTGCTATCGATTTCAACTTTTTAGATTTGCTAAATTATAGACCTATATCTCAGGCAATCGCAGAAAAATTTGAGGTAGTGCATGAATCTCCACAAATATTATTGATAAAAAATGGAGCCTGTGTTTATGAAGAAAGCCATGGGGGAATTCAAATGGAAGAAATAGCAGAACAAGCAGCTAAATAGTAGGTGTTGTTTCAGGTACTAAATGAATTCCATCTTCTTCGATAGTGATTAACTTAAGCTTATACAGCATACCCACATTCATTTTAAAAGCTTTTTTACTCATCCCAAAAAAAGCATAAATATCATCAGGAGCTGACTTATCATGATAAGGCAAAAAGCCTTTATGCGATTTTAATAAACTGATTATTTTTTGATTATCATCGGCTAATTTCTCTCCCCCTTGTTTTCCTAAACCAATGTCTAATTTATTGTCTTCTCTAATTTTTTTTACAAAAGCTTCATCTATAAATTGTCCAATATGTAAATGCGTGAATACTTCGTTTTTATAGACTAACCCCTGATGCACTTGATTCACAATTACCACATAACCAATTTCAGATTCTCTATACACTTGTATTTTAACTTTCTCCCCCTCTTTAACCGTTAAATTATCGTTGCTAATTTGTTTATCAATTTTTTCCGTAGCAGCTACTCTGCCAGTTTGTGCATCAATATATAATTTTACTAAATACTTACCACCCAAACGCATGGTAGATAATTGTTGTGAAACGGGCACGAATAAATCTTTCATTAAACCCCAATCTAAAAAGGCACCTTGTGAAGTAACTTCTACTACTTTTAAAGCAGCAATATCACCCACCACTGCAAAAGGTTCTTGGGTAGTGGCAATTAATCGGTTATCTGAATCGTGGTAAACAAATACACTAATGGTGTCATCTACTTGAAGACCCGAGGGAACAAATCGTTTTGGCAATAAGATACCTTCTGCGCCATCATCCATATAAAAACCAAAATCAACTTTTCGGTCTACACGCATCAAATTAAACTGACCTACATTTATAGTTGACATGATTTATATTTTAATTTAAAACAATTCTGGTTGCGTATCATTTGGATCCTTTATAACTACTTTATTCTCCCAAGTCATTTCTACTGTTTTAGAGAAGTCCACTAATTTAGTACCAATGGCTTTCCAACCCATCACATCTACCATTTTACTCACTTTAAACTTAGCCTTTCTAACCTGTGTGCCTCTTCCAGTATGTACCGCTAAAATGGGTTCTGCAAAAGTAGATACAGCTGCCACATAGTTTCCAGCACCTTCTTTTATAAAAGAGAAAG
>Ga0114964_10000297_pt1 | contig 38514 bp, 32 predicted proteins | sample C_131016_MF_Meta_FD_92638 | JGI IMG/M metagenome (GOLD analysis project Ga0114964, IMG submission 92638) | Freshwater microbial communities from Lake Croche, Canada to study carbon cycling - C_131016_MF_MetaG | ecosystem: Environmental > Aquatic > Freshwater > Lake | place: Lake Croche, Canada... | reverse complement strand
TTGACAATGAAAACAATCGTAAAATAGATTTGGAGACGAACTTGAATAAATTATTCAACCTATTAAAATATGCAACAGGGGTGAACAATATTCAAGAAGGTCAATTAACTATAGCGCTAAAAAATTATAATTTTGACGAAGCCTTACAGATGGCTATACAAAACAATCCAAGCTTGGCCATTGCTAAAAGCAAAGTAAATGTAGCCAAAGCAGAAGTAGCCATTGCTAAATTAAATGAGCTTCCATTTATAGGCTTAAAAGCCAGTGTAGGTTCTAGAAATGGTTATTTACCACAGATCAATGACCCTCGTTTTAATTACAATGCGGGAATTGGTTTTTCAGTACCCTTATTTAATGGAGGTAAAACAAAACAACAGATTAAAATACAAGAAAGAGCAGTAGCACTTAATGAAACTGGAGTGGCTGCTCAATTGCACGATTTTGAAAAAGACATTCATGCAGCTTTGATAGATATTAAAAGCAACGAAAGCAGAATAAAAAATGCAGCTTCTCAAATTGAGCAAGCTGCATTGGCACAAAAATTAAGTGTAAGTAAATTAAAAAACGGAACCACTACACCTATTGAGATTACTTCTACCAATGCCGACTACCAAAGAGCTTTATTGAATCAATTACAATATCAATACCAACTTTGTAATGCACAGTTAGAATTGATTAAATTAATGGGCGTTGAATTAATGGATTAAAAATCTGCATAATCACGTGCACTCATCAATACTGTTTCGCTTTTATTCACTGATTTTAAATAGGCTGGGTCTACCACTATTTTTTTCCAAACTGGATCGTTAAAAAACGCTTTCCAACGCTCATTGCGTTCTTCCATATTATTAAAGCTAGTCATATATATCAAGTTAGGCATTCTACTGCCTGCAACTACTTTTGAATAAAAAATTGGATTAAAATTAAGTCTGTCAAACATTTCAATTTCCCCACCTTCATTAAACATATGCATTTTTCTTAACAGTAAATTTTCGGAAGGGCTTTCATAACTTCTGTATTCATAAAGTCGACTATTTGATTTAGATAGATTGCTTTTAGTGACATAGTTAGGTTGAAGCTTAAAAGCTCTCGTTATGATTTTTTCAATTCTGTTGTAGGGTAAACTACTATCCCTATTTTCTAGATGAATCAATGGATCATCACCCATGGGGTCCAATTTTTCAATTTTTTGCTCTAAGGCATCTAATTCATTGATTGATTTGAGCGGTATCCAAACAAATAGTCTTTTATCAACAGCTGTATCATTATCAATGGGCGCAAAAACACCCACCTTAGCAATACCCGTTTTATGTAAATAAGGAAGTAAGGTATTTTTCAAATACTTATCGATAGTAGCCACCTGATTGCTAGAAGTACAATGAAATATTTGAATTACATAATAATCTCTAGTAATAGTCTTTGGTAGGTTTGCATAATTGGCGCTAACAAATAAAAAACAGGAGATAAGAAACAATAATTTTCTCATAGAGGGTAAATTTTAGGGAAATAGGGTAGTCATCAAAAATAAGTGATTAGGATGTCTTAAAACCAGATTAACCCTATTTTTTGCTTAAATGTACTAGATAGATTATATTTAATTCTAATTTAAAAGCTATGCAAAAAACTAAATCCGACTTAATTCCTTTTGTATTAATTACTTGTTTATTTTTTTTATGGGGCTTTGCGCACAATTTAGATCCAATTTTAATCCCCCACTTAAAAAAATCATTCACGTTAACTACCACTCAGTCGACTTTAGTAGATTCATCAGTTTTTGTTGCTTATTTTTTTATGGCTTTACCGGCAGGCTACATTATGAAAAGGTGGGGCTATAAAACGGGTATTATTACTGGTTTATTGTTATTTGCATTTGGATCGTTTTTATTTGTTCCTGCTGCCAATCATCAATCTTACAATTATTTCTTAATCGCTTTATTTATCATCGCATGCGGATTAACTATACTTGAAACTGCTGCTAATCCTTATGCTTCCTCTTTAGGTGATCCGGCTAGTTCTACTCAACGCTTAAATTTAGCACAATCATTTAATGGATTGGCTGCTGCCTTGGCGCCAGCAATTGGTGCAAGAATTATTTTAACCAAGGGATACACTAGTGATGAATTAAATACAATGACAGCTGCTGCACAAAAGGCGGCATTGGCTGCTGAAGCCTATACTGTTAAAACACCCTATACTATTTTAGGTATGGTGTTAATAGTAGTAGCATTTATGTTTTATTGTATTCATTTGCCAGATATTAGAGAAAAAAAGGAAGAAGAAAATAAGCAATCAATATTTTCTACTTTTAGGCACAGTCATTTAACATGGGCTGTTATTGCACAATTCTTTTATGTTGGTGCCCAAGTATCTGTATTAAGTTTATTTATTTTATATGCCACACAATCTGCTCAAATTACCGAAATACAAGCTGCAGATTATTTAAGTATAGGCGGATTTGCTTTTTTAGTGGGCAGGTTTTTAGGCACTGCACTTATGAAGTACTTTAAGCCTCAAAATTTACTTACCACTTATGCTATAATATGTGTGTTACTTTGCACCGTGGCCATTTTTGGTAAAGGTATGATGACCATTTATGCCTTAATAGGAATTTGCTTTTTTATGTCAATTATGTTCCCTACTATTTTTTCTTTAGGAATTAAACAATTAGGTCCAGATACCGAAATGGCAAGTAGTTTAATTGTAATGTCAATTGTGGGAGGTGCTATTTTACCAAGAGTATTTGGGCTTATAAGTGATGCCACTGGTAATATACAAATGGGCTATATCGTGCCACTTGTATCATTTTTAGTAGTAGGCTATTTTGGATGGGAAGGCAGTACTGTTAAAGAATAAAAACCTGGTTTATATATAGCTATTATAGCAATAGTATATTTATTGAATAATAGATTGCTTTTGCAACCAAGTTTTTAATAGGTTAGGCCAATACATTTCACTGGTAGCATTTTTCATTCCAAATCCGTGGCCTCCTTTTTCATACAAATAAATTTCTGCTGAAACTTCATTTAATTGTAGTTGCTGTAAATAAATAGTTGAATTGGCAACGGGCACAACTGCATCGTCTTTTGCATGTACTAAAAAAGCGGGCGGCGACTGTTTATTTACATGTTCTTCATTGCTAAAATAATGAACCGCATCTTCACTTATTACTGGTCCAATTAAACTGTTTTTAGATCCTGCATGTCCAAAACTATTAAATGAAATAACCGGATAGATTAGGATTTGAAAATCGGGTCTTAGTGAAATATTTTCAGGATTATTGATTTTAACTTCTTCATAATGTGTAGCTAAACTGGCTGCTAAATGACCTCCAGCAGAAAAACCCATAATCCCAATTTTTGTAGAATCTATACCCCAAGCAGCTGCGTTTAATCTACATAAATACATCGCCTGCTGAACATCTTGCAATGGCGCAATAGACTTATTTATTTGATTGGCTGCATTAGGGATGCGGTATTTTAAAACCAAAGCGTTGATACCAATGCTGTTAAAAAAAATCGCTACATCCGATCCTTCATGGCCCGCAGCCAATATGCCATAACCTCCACCTGGACAAATGATCACACAAGGTCTTTTTTCAGTAGCCTTGTTTACACTATAATATTGGTAAGCAGGTTCTGAAACTTTTTCAATTCTTAATATACCATCATAATTGGTAAATGTTTCTTTATTTTCTTGTGGTATATTGTTTGGGACACTTTTGTATAATGGCTGAAATTGTGCCATAGTGGTTTTGAAATTTAAAAAGGTAAATAAAATAAAAAAGACAACATTGATAATTTTACTTTTCATAAAAATTTATTTTGAACCTTGAATTAATAAGCTGTAGAAATTGATACATTTTTGAAAGTCAGTCACCATCATTCGCTCATCTATACCATGATAGCCTTTTGCATTAGTGATAGGCGTAAAATTAATTACCCCATCACTTACTTCTCTATAATTTCTTGAATCTGTTGCACCTACCATCAGCATGGGTGCAACGATCACGTCATCAACAATACTATTAATAACCGTTTCCACTCTTTTAAAAGCCTTACTATTCATATCGGTGGTAGGAGAGGGTAGAGTACTATAATTATTATAGTAGGTGATTTTTATATTGGTATCGTTTATCGTTTTTTCAACAAAATTGTACACCTCTTTTTGAGTTTCACCTGGTAATATTCTGCTATTCACATAAGCGGTAGCAAAAGTAGGAATCACGTTGTCTCTCACTCCACTATTTATTATGGTAGGAACAATCGTAGTTCTTATTAATGCATTTGAAGTAGGTGTTGCGGATAAATTGTTAAGTACTTGCTTTTCAAAAAGCCATAAATTCGACAAAGCCATTTTTTTACCAAAGCCTTCGGTATAACTGCTTACTCTTTCTAAATACGCTTTTATGGGTGGAATTAATTTAGCAGGCATTTGTTTTTCCCTTAATTGATACAGACCTTTGCTAAGAATATCAATAGCGGTTGATGACGCTGGGATAGAAGAATGTCCTCCTGCTTTTTGTACTGTTAATATTAAAGTCACGTAACCTTTTTCGCCAACACCAATAGAGGCAATGGGTCTTTTAATATCTTTCATCTCTTCGGTTGAAATTTCACCACCTTCATCTAATACTAAATCAAATCTTTTATTTTTTGATTTAAAATATTTCACCACAGCACTAGCGCCTCTTCCACTGGATTCTTCATCTGCCCCAAAACATAATAATATTGTTTGTTTGGGTTGAAATCCTTTAGCTAATTGTAATTCTGCGGCTTCTAAAATGCTAATCATACTTGACTTATCATCTAGTACGCCTCTTCCCCATATATATCCTTCTTTCACTTCTCCACCATAAGGAACCGCATGCCATAGTTTAATAGCTGAAGCTTCTACAGGAACCACATCATAATGCGCCATTAAAACCATTGGTAATAAGCTAGTATCAGTTCCTATCCACTCGTAAACATAATTAAAGCTGTCTATAATTGTTCTTGGTAAATTTTTGTGCACTAAGGGATATGATTTTTCTAAAAATTTACGATACGATAAAAAGGTAGCGGTATCAAATGCATAGGCATCATTAGGCGTTTCTGTTTTAATTTGAATGGCTTGGCTCATATGCGCTAAAGCCTCTGCTGGCAAAGGCGCTAATACACTACTCTTTTGGTGTGCGCCAGGGGCATTAGATATGGTTTTAGTTAAAACAACAACAGCCATAATTAATACGACTGTCCCAATCAATACAAAAACTTTTTTCATATAAATGATGTTTAATAATACACTGTAATATACGCAAACTCGTTTATAAAATAAAAGTGCCCCTAGTTAGCTACTAGGGGCACTTTTAAAGGTATTAAAAGATGTATTAAGGCTGAAAACCCCTTCTTTTATTCATTTCACCGCGTACTTTATTTAAAAATTCTCTTTCTATTTTTAAGGCCTCATTCACTCTTTCTTCTGATTTTAAAACTGGTTTTAAATCAGTTTTATATTTCTTTCTAGCATTTAAGATAGACTCTTGAAATAAAATCTCATCTTCTGATTTTGATTTTAGTATGTCTTTCATCACATTTTTATAGGCTTCATATACAGGCCAAAAGGCTTCAGCTTCAGAAGTAGTCAATGCTAATTTTTCGGTAATAAATTGAATTTTAAATAATTCAATACGCTCTTTATTTTCTCTATTTGGTCCTCCTCTCATTCTTTTACCCGGCCCTCTTCTTTCAAATTGTTCTGGTTCATCTCCTGGAGGTGGCGGCGGTCTTCTTTGCGGATTAGGTTGAGCATACCCACTAAACAGTAAACAAGCAAATAAACTACTCAATATCAGTTTTTTCATAAAATGGTTTAAAATAAATTATTGTATAATTGCTTTTTGTATATTCTGAATTTCTATTTCTTCCAAATTTTCTAGCGATGCATTTTCTTTATTAATAACAAGGTCTATGTCAATTTCGGCAATAGCCTCGTTGTTGTTCACATAATTTATTATTTCTTCATTAGGAATTTCTTGTAAAGATATCTGTTCGCTCACTGCTTTTTTGGTAGAGGTGGTGTTGTATAAATAAGTACCACCAAGTATTAAAATAAAAGTAGCAGCCACAGCTATTTTAGCATAGGGGTTTAGCAATATTATTTTAAGGATCGAATTTTTGGGCTTATTGTTTTCTAACTGAATACGCGTATTCATCTTTTCTGGGAAAGATTCAAAATAATTAAATGGCGCATCGGTATTGGTTAAATTGAAGCGATTCAATTGATCTTTTTTTACAATAGATTCAACCCATTCCTGGTCCTGTTGTAGTGATTCCCTTTCCATTGGTAAGCTCATAGTTTTTATTTGATGGTCAATTGCCTTCTAAGTTTAAAGCTTTTTGACAAATTTTTCGATTTTTTTCACGGCCTGATGAAAATTCGCCTTTGCACCCCCCACGGTAGTACCCATTATTCCCGCAATTTTTTCATAATCATAGTTGTCAAAATACCTTAACATGAACACAATTCTTTGTTTTTCAGGCAGTTGTTTAATAGCACTGTCTAAAGCAATTTGAATTTCAGTACTTTTAGGTTCATCGCTGCTGCCAGATGCGTTTTCGTAGGTATTTAAATCATCATTTGACAGTTTCCCGCCTTGTTTTTTTTGCTTCTGAATAAAATTTAGGGTTTCATTGTATGCGATTCTAAAAATCCAGGTACTAAATTCGCTTTCCATTTTAAAGCCATCCAATTTATTCCAAACCTTAATCCATACCAATTGTGCAATGTCATCTGCGTCAGCATGATTAAGCACCATTCTCTTAATTTGATAATATACCTTTTGCTGATGCTTTTGAACCAATTGGGTAAAAACAGCCTCTTTATTGATAGATTGCTGAAATTGAATAATAAGTTCTTGGTCACTTGACATAATATGCTAATGTAACAAAAACTTTTAAAGAAAATAGGTATATTTTTTAGTCTCTTTTATTTTTACTATTTTGTCTCATCTACCAAAATACTATATAATTAAATCACTTCAAAAGTCATTTTATGAGAAATATACTATTGTTATTTGTATTAATTATTTCTAACACAATATGGAGTCAGGAAAGTTTACAAATCATTTCAAAAAGCGAAACGGAACGTATTGAAAAATATTTATCCTCTGACGAATTAGAGGGACGTAAAACATTTAGTAAGGGTATTGATAAGGCTGCTGCTTTTATTGCCAATGAATTTACACAAGTAGGCTTAGCTACTTTTAAAAATAGTACTACTTATTTACAATCATTTTCAAGAATAAGTGCAAAATTTATCAATGCAACTGGAAATTTTGATGGTGTTCCTATTGATCAAAAAAATATCATCGCAATAACCATACAGCCTAATTTTACTATTTCTGAAGCGAGTGGCTATGAAATTGTTAAAATTACTAAAGATGATAATTTAGGAATATTAACTAGAAAATATATGGCAGCGGGTAAAAACTATTTAGTACTTGTTGATGAAACCTTTGCTCCCAATTTTAATAGGTTAACTAATTTGAAATCTAATTTAACAGAAAATCAAAAATCCATTGTATTTGTTTTATCTAATCAAACACCCATAAAATATACTATTGAGGCAGCTCATAAAATTGAAAACCTTACATTGGCAAATGTGGTAGGAGTTATTCCAGGAAAATCCCTTCCTAATGAGTATGTCATCTTTTCCGGTCATTATGATCACTTAGGTATCAATAGTTCAAAGGCGGTGAATGGTGATAGTATCTACAATGGGGCCAATGATGATGCGGCTGGCACTACGGCGATGATGATGCTTTCTAAGTATTTTAAAAAACTAAATAATAATGAACGCACTTTAGTTTTCGTAGCCTTTACAGCAGAAGAAGTGGGCGGATTTGGGGCACAGTATTTTTCAAAACAATTTGATCCACTCACTGTAAAGGCAATGTTTAATTTAGAAATGATAGGTACTGAAAGTAAGTGGGGTAAAAATAGTGCCTATATTACTGGCTTTGAGAAATCAGATATGGGAAATATTCTACAAAAGAATTTAGCAGGAACCGCATTTACCTTTTACCCCGATCCTTATACAGATCAAAATTTATTTTATAGATCAGATAATGCCACATTGGCTCGCTTAGGCGTCCCGGCTCATACTATCTCCACTTCAAAAATGGATAGTGAGCCTAATTACCATAAGCCTAGTGATCAATTTGAAACTTTAGATATAGACAATATGACTGAAATAATTAAAGCGATAGCAAAAAGCGCGCAAACTATTATAGCTGGAAAGGATACACCTTCGAGAGTAGACACTACTCAGTTAAAATAAACGCCCAATTATTATATAAAGTAGATTATTAATTACACAGTTTCAAATTCACCTTTATCTGTATTTTTTTTTACTTTGTCTGCTTCAAATATTTTACCATTCATGGCTATGTATACACCTACTGGTAAAACCTGAACAAAGGCCAGGGCACTACCTAGATTAAACATACCATCAGAACTTCCAAATTTATAAGGTACCATGGCCCCGGTGAGCACAATAGTTTTTGAAGGACAATTTTTAGCTAAAAAGGAAGCAGTAATGGTCATCGTATCTGTCCCGTGAGTAATTAATATTTTATTTTCATTGGTATTGTTGCATGCCAGAGCAATCAATTGTCTATCCGCTTCTTCAAAATCAAGGCTGTCTTTTAACATTAAGGTTTGTATGGATAAGTCTAATCTACTTCTTCCAAGGGTGAGCATTTCATACAAATGTGTTTCATTAAAATAAAGTGTTCCATTTAATTCATTATATTCTTTATCAAAAGTACCCCCTGTAATAAAAACTTTAATGTCAGAATGCATAGTAAATTTATTTTTGACGAAAATTATCACCAATAAAAGAAAGCGCGTCAATTACACCTGTTCTCCAGTAAGTCCAATTGTGACCACCTTCCCTCATTCTAAATTCATGCGGCACTTTTTTATTAGTTAGTGCTATATGTAATTGGGCATTTCCAATCGTTAAAAAATCATCGTCACCGCAATCAATCCAATATTTTACTTTAGATAAATCCTCGGTTGTCTTTTTTTCAATGATACTCATGGGGCTATTTGCTAACCAATTAGCTGTCAATCGATCTTTGCCTTTTAAATTTTTACCTATTGAATTTGAAAAATAAGTATTATACATATTGTCGTCTAAACCAATAATATCATTATCGGTCCACACTGCGGCACTCAATGGAGCAGAGGCGATAAATAAATTAGGGTACTTTAATGCATAAATTAAAGCGCCATAACCACCCATTGATAAACCAGCAATGCCTCTGTATTTTCTTTCTGCTTTTACTTTATATGTTTTTTCAATATGCGGTATTAATTCTTTAATAAAAAAATCCTCATAATTTAATGTGCCATTAGCTGCATTAAGGTAGAAACTTGTAAATCCATCAGGTGTAACAATAATCATTGGAGGCATTTTACCTGTTTTAATACCTTCATCTGCTAAACGATTGATTTCTCCAAATTGAATCCACCCATCATCTGCATCACCATAGCCATGCAATAAATAAGTTACAGGATAAGCTCGTTCGCTGCTATTGTAATCACTAGGTAAATAAATAGAATAATGCACCTCTTTATTTAGAATAGCACTTTTTATTACTTGTTTTTCTTTTACAATACCTTGTGCGAAATTGCTAATCGTAAAAGATAAAATAAATAAAATAAGAGCGTAAATTTTTTTCATATTTTTTATTTTTCTAAAATTAAATTTTATAATTCTAAGGTACTACAAAGAAATCTTTGGTATTCAATTATTTATTAGGCTTTAGTGGGGGCCCATCAAACATATCATGCCTATCTAAATTTCTATTATCAGAAAAAGTAGCTGCCTGTGCAAGTTTTCTCACTATTTTTTGACTTTGAATGGTACTATTGGTTTGAAAGGCTACCGGTCCAATTATATTTAATGCGGTATTAAAAAATGTTTCATAAGGATCCCCTAGTGATCTATAAGGCAGTACATTGTCCACCACTTGATAATTAGGTAAAAATCCATTTACAGTGCCATAATCTGACTGCCCTAATGAGTTGACGGTTTTAAAAGTAATAGGTTGTAAGCCATAGTTCCATCTTTTTTTATCATCTGTAATGGTAAAAGAACCCACGTTTTTACCATAGGTATGTTCGCCTACTAAAATCACATCCATAAAAGGCTTTAGATTGTTAATGATGAGCTCACTGGCCGAAGCCGTGTTGTTTGAAGTGAGCATAAAAACTCTACTTAAGTTACTTATATTATTAGGTTCATTTTGAAAATTAGTAACAAAAGCGCTATTGCCCGATTGTTTTATTAAAGCCTGCGTATAAGTATCATTGTAAATTTTTTTGTTCATTACATTGTTTACTCGAGCACCCAGGTCCTTTACAATTAAATCGGTAAGCAAGTCTGAGGAAGAGACATAACCACCCCCATTGTATCTAAGGTCTATGACTAGTTCATTGATGCCTTTGGTTTTAAAACGTCCAAATAGGGCCTTTAAACTATCATCAAAACTGGTTAAAAATTGAGTATAAGAAAAGTACCCAACCTTCTTGCCAGACCAATTGATAACGGTGTCAATTAAAATTGGGTTTATTTGTATTTCAACTTTTGTAAGCGTTAAATTTTTACCTGTGCTGCTAAAAGTATTATTTGCAAATGCGCCTAGCCCTAATTTCAAAGTAGTATTTTGTAAAATGGTACTATAGTTTTTTGCATTGATAGTTTGATCATCAACTGTTAAAATAATATCTCCTCTTTTTAAGCCTGCTTTTTCTGCAGGGCTGCCCTTAATTACATAAGCTATCACTAAAGCAATATCACCACTTGGTTTTGTATTGTCTATTAAAAAAGAATTTAATTTCACCCCCAAAATTTTATTAACACCATTTAATTGATTGATTAAATTAGTTGAGCTACTATCAATCCAAGAAAATCGATCGGTGTTGCCATAATCATATAAAATAGAAGTAAAATAATTCATTGGGTCAATGGTCAAATTTGTTTTGGCTAATGCGGGCATATTGGTAGACCATAAATAATAGGTATTCATAGATTGATAGATCCAATTATTTACATCGGTGCTAGTTGGGGTTGTATTAGTGCCACTAACTGTAACTTCTTTTTTACAAGAAAAGACAAAAGATAAAATTAATAAGCAAACGATGATTTTATTAAAGTTCATAGGGAAGGATTCTTCACCCTAAATTTAATTAAAACTAATAATTATTTCATTTTTAATATTTTGAGCTTATTTAAAGGTTCCTCTTTTGAGGGTCCAATTAAAAAGTGTAATTTTACACTTGCGTTGAAGGTGAAAAAAATTAATACTATGAAAAAATATTTATTACTAATTATACTAATATCAAGCCAACTTAGCCTATTTGCTCAAGGAACCAATAACTATGTTAAATCCATTAATGATTGGCACAAAAAAAGAGAGAATGATTTAAAGCAACCCAATGGCTGGTTAAATTTAGAGGGCCTTTTTTGGCTAAACAAAGGGGTGAATACTTTTGGTAAGGCCGAAGGAAATGATAGTCGATACCAGCATAATGAATTTCCAGCTTATTTGGGTGACTTTAATTACGAGGGAGATTCTGTAGTATGGGTGAATAAGAATAACAATACTGTAAAAATCAATAATGTAGAAACTAAAGGAACCACACCTGTTGTTGTCTTTAATAAGGAGGGAAAAGCAAAAGTGATGGATTGGTCCCATTTTAGATGGTCAGTAATTAAAAGAGAGGAAAAAGTGGGCATTAGGCTTAGAAATTTAGAAGCAGCTGCCTTAAAAGAGTTTAAGGGCATTGATCGTTTTCCAGTGGATTCAAATTGGCGTCTTAAAGCGGTATTGGTTCAACCTGTACAAGATTTATTAATGATTACAAATGTATTAGGTCAAACTACTGCTCAAAAAAGTGCTGGTCGATTATTATTTACCATTGACAAAAAAGAGTATTCTTTAGACGTGATTGATGAAGGTGGGCCTAACTTATTTATCGTATTTGGAGATGAAACGGCAGGTAAAACTACCTATGGTGCAGGAAGATTTATTGATATACCTAAACCAGACGGTAGTGGAAATACTGAAATAGATTTTAATAAAGCATACAATCCTCCATGTGCCTTTACCGCTTTTGCCACCTGCCCTTTACCTCCTCCACAAAATAGATTAAAAGTGAGCATTACTGCCGGAGAAAAAAATTATGGTCATCACTAAGTAGTCCATTAACTTTGGTTTGAAATGGACAATCAACAATTTTCATATGGTACTATTGCTGTTATAGGATTAGGTTATGTAGGCCTGCCTTTGGCCTTGGCATTGTCTTCAAAACATAAAGTAATTGGTTTTGATATTGATTCCAGTAGAATTGAACAGTTAAAAAGTGGTGAAGATCTTACTTTACAATGTACCATAGAAGAGATTCGGGCAGCCAGCCAATTAGCGTTGAGTACTGAATTAAGTACGCTAAAAAATTGTTCTATTTTTATTGTTACGGTACCCACCCCTGTAGATGGTCAAAAAAAACCAGATTTAAGACCACTATTAAAAGCGTCTGAGATGGTTGGATCAATTTTAAAAAATGGCGATTTGGTTATTTATGAAAGTACTGTTTATCCAGGTTGTACAGAAGAAGATTGTGTTCCCGTTTTAGAAAAAGCAAGTGGTTTAAAATTCAATATAGATTTTTATTGTGGCTATTCTCCAGAAAGAATAAATCCTGGAGATAAAATTAATACACTCACAAAAATTATCAAAGTTACATCGGGCTCTACACCCGAAATTACCAATAAGGTAGATGCTTTGTATGCAAGTATAATCACAGCTGGAACGCATAAAGCACCAAGTATTAAAGTAGCAGAAGCTTCGAAATCAATTGAAAATGCCCAAAGAGATATTAATATTTCTTTTGTGAATGAGCTAGCATTAATTTTTGACCGAATGAATATTGATACGCAAGATGTACTTGCTGCTGCTGCCACTAAATGGAATTTCTTACCTTTTAAGCCAGGATTAGTGGGTGGGCATTGTATTGGAGTGGATCCGTATTATTTAGCACATAAAGCAACCAGCTTAGGGTATGACCCACAAGTTATTTTATCTGGTAGGCATGTAAATGATCAAATGAGTTTATTCGTTACCCATAAAGTGGTTCAACTTTTATCAACAAATAAAATAAATAGCAAAGGGGCAAAGGTTTTATTGCTGGGCGTTACTTTTAAAGAGAATTGCCCAGATAGTAGAAATTCAAAAGTTTTTGAAATTTATCATTTACTAAAAGAGCAAGGATTGGAAGTAGAGGCATTTGATCCTTTTGCTAATGCTGCAGAGGTTCTTGAAAAGCATCAAATAAATTTAATAAATAAATTAAATACCTACGATGCCATTGTATTAACCGTAGCACATGACTTTTTTAAGTCATTGGATTATGCAAGTTTGAAAGCTACCAGCCAAACGGTTATATACGACACCAAAGCTTTTTTAGACAAAAGCATTATTACCGCTAGGCTTTAACTATTAATTAGGTTAAAGGCTTATTAGTACACAATCAATCAAAAATGCGCATTTATTTTTTTTGAATAAATTTTATCGAGGATGGTAAATACTTTCGGCATTTTTTAACACCACTTCTTTATCTAAGGTCATTTTCTTTACTTGCTGCGCTTGATACATGGCTCTTTGATCAGCATAATGTTTATTCCCTTTCACTGAACTAGCCCCAAAAGTATTTACAGTTTCAATCAAAGGCAAACTTCCATCTTTAGGAAAACGAACAAACCCAATATAAGCATCACCACTATTCATTTTGCGCTGTGCTTCTCCAAAAGGTTCTGTTTGCACTGCTGCGAGTACATCGGGCATACCTCCTTGTGACCAGTTCTCGTCACCTCTAACTAGTCTTTGCATTTCACCTAAACTTACATCGAGTCTGTTGTAATTTTTCATTAAAAAATCATAAATATATTGATAGGTAGCAATCGCTTCTTGGGTGGTTAACTTATCATTTTTTCTTCCGCCCATTAATTTAGGTATTTCATAATAAGCTAAATTATAAATAAGCGCTCCATTGCTTTCAGGATTGGTATTGTGGTCCCAAGTTTTTAAAGCTTTAATAAGTGGAGACAGGGTAGGATATTTATTTTCATCTATTAAAAACATAGTATCTGCTATAAAACCATAAGGAAATAAAATAGTAGTAGGCAATTGACGATCAAATTTAATACGCTTTAAATCGGCGTAAGAAATTTTATCTAGAGGATCTATTAAATCCTTAGCACGACGACTTCTATTGTCATGATATAATTCATAACCATCTTTAGGATCAAAATTCTTTGGGTCTAAATTTTCACTTTCTGCAGTGGCTAAAAAAGGAGAATGGTTCATATTTATTAAATAGCCACTTTTAGGATTGGTATATTGAGGAAACTCGTTTAAAGGTTTAAACTTTGTCCATAGTGTTGCCCTTGTATTGCCCGGCACCGTTGAATTCCAATGATAACTTGTATCTGCATTACGATAAGGCATTTTGCCACTAGAGATATAAAATATGGTATCGTACTTATCGGCGTACATGATATTAAACATAGCTAAGTGGTTTTGTGCCACCGCGGTTTTAAATTCAGTAAAATTAGTAGCCTTGTTCATCGCATACCATTGTTGCAAAGCACCCGCATCCATTAAAGCAGGTAAGCGCATTGAAAAATATTTTCCTTCAGGTGTTACCGCCGTTGGGCCATATATAGAAGTATATGCCGCTTTATAAATAGGGAAAGGAATGCCTTTAATACTTAATTTAATTTTTCTTTTTTCAAGTGCAAGCCATTCACCATCTACTTTATATTGTCCTTTATGTACTTTATCGGTTTCTAATTGATAGATATCAATTTTATCTTGAAAGTTAACGGTATGTGCCCATGCTAAATTAGGGGTAGTGCCATGAAAAATTAAGGGAGCCCCCGGAAATAAACCTCCTAACATATTCCAACCTTCTTCACTTTGCACTTGTGCTTCATAAAAAGCAGTAGCACCTTCAATAGGTTGATGCGCATTAATCACCAACATATTTTCACCAGAGGCGGATTTACTTGAATGCACTGCAATGGTATTAGAACCTTCTCCTGTCATGCCCGCTAAATGTGCAATAGAGCCATTTAAAATTTTTGGCAAGGATTTATCCACGCCACAAAAAACAGCTACTGAAAAAACAGTAGAGGCTAAATAGTCTTCAATGCTTATAGGAAATACATGTTTATTTAAAACTTTATCGGGATGTGCTTTTGCAAAGGCTTCCAAGCCTGCTAAATAACCTCTCACCAGTAAAATAAATTTAGGATCTAAACTATTTATTTGCTCTAGCACAATAGACTTTGTATTTAATAAACCAAATACATAATCAACCGGCGCACCCTTAGCACCTAAATAAGTAGCTAGCTTTCCTTTGCCTGTTAAAATAAGGGTTTGAATAGTAGTGAAATCGTCTTCTGCATGTGCCCAGGCCAAGCCATAGGCCACTTCAGGGTCGGTAGGAGCAAATATATGTGGCACGCCGTAAGTATCTCTTGCAATGGTAATTTTATCAACACGAATAAGGGGTTCAGTGCTTGACTGAGCAGTAGCGAATTGTTGTAATAATATAAAAACAGATAAAAGGAATGTACGCATGTGGAGATATTTAGGCTTAATTATAATTTGACCGGTGTAATTTATAGAAACTATCTAAATTTGCAATAGTTAATAATTAAAATAGATAACTATGATTGAGTCTAAAAGGTTCGGTTCTAAGAAAGCGTTAATTGATATAGATGAAACCATCTGTTTTTATTCAGCTAAGCGAGTATATGAATTGGCCGAGCCTAATTTTGATAATGTAGCTAAGATTAATAAATTATACGATGAGGGTTGGCATATTACTTATTGGACGGGCAGAGGGGAAAGTTCAAAAAGAGATCTTAGGGCCTTAACCCTTTCTCAATTAAATGAATGGGGTTGTAAGTTTCACGATTTAATTACAGGCTACAACCCTAATGGAGGACCTACTAAACCTAATTTTGATTTGGTGATAGATGACAAAGCCAAAAGGATAGAAGAAATTTAGCCTTTAATTTTAGCCGTTCCTTTAATTAAGCCGCGGCAATTAGGAGCACCACAATTACAATTAAAAGGTTCCATCGTCTCATCTAAGAAACTACCGTAATCTAAAGTAAGTTCTTCTCCTTTTTTTATAGCTCTATTTACATACAAGTTCAATCCTTTGTAGGTACAGTTGGCATCACAGTGATGGTTTTGTGGAGACCACTCTTCAGGTTGCAAGTCCCATAAAATATATACTTCTGAACTAATGGGGTAGGCGTACCTTCTAAAGTTTAATTTTTCTCTTTCATCCCAATTTTCATCAACATAATCTTTACTTACAATACGTTGTGATTTTTCTTCTCCTTTAAACAATAAAGTATTTTTAGGCAAATCCCATTTGGCATACATGCCGTATCCAGAAATGGCATTTCCTTTGATAGTAAATAATTTTTCTTTTCTTCTGTGCCTAGCCATCCCTTCAATAATGATCCTTTCTAAAAATCCTCTTTGACCAATTCCATCATGTAATAAAATATAATCAGCTGAACCTTCATAACCTTGCGCATAAAAAACGGAACAAGTAAAATTAATTTCTAAGAAGAAAATTTCACCATTGGCGTTCATTCTAAAGTCCATCCTTCCATAACCTACTCCATTGAATGACATAAACACTTGCTCCGCAATACTTTTTAATTTATTGGCTAAAGCGGTTTCAGTCACTGGAATATTCGCGGTAGGATGTAGTTCAGAGGTTTTTAATGAGTATGTTTTAAAACTAAAGCCTTCAGGAAAAATATATTCAACAGGTACAAAACTGGTACAAGTTTTTCCGTCTTCATTCCCGCAAACGAGCACCGTGAATTCACGTCCATCAATGTATTCCTCCACCAAGGCCGAACCAAATTCAGCCAATATATTTTTAACTTTTACAATCAAATCTGTTGTATTATTTGCTTTAGAAGCATCATCTACACCTAGGCTATCACCAGCTTTAGCAGGCTTGACAAACAAAGGAAATTTTAAGCTCCCAGGCAATTGGTCTAAATCATCCATAGATTCAATAAGCACATGAGCAGGGGTGACCACGTCCTCACAAAAAGCCAAATACTTCATGATGGTTTTTGGAGGGTCGTATAAGTTGGCATTGGGTCCAGTATAAGGCAACCCTAATAAATCTAAACTAATAATGACATCAATAGAAGGTACTTTCCATTCCAAATAGCCCTCACATAAATTAATATAAATATCGTAGTGCTGGTCTTTTAGTTGTTTTAATTGCTGGTAAGTGGTTAACTTATTTAAAAAAACATGGTCTATATGTGCTTCGGGCATGATCGCCGATAAATCTCTTTTAGGATCGTAATGTTGATAATCTACACCAGAAGTAGAATAGTCCGGTTGAAGTACACATATTTTTAAGCCTTTAAAACTTTCTGGATGATTTAAAACTGGAAGTGGGCGCATAATTTTATTTTTTTCTTCTTGCAAATGCGTCGTTAATAATATGTACTATTAATTCTGTAAAACTTTGATTCGCATATTTTAAAATGGCGCCAATCGAAGTAAAGTCTTCATCTTCGCTGATGCCACATTGTGCATTCACTTCTAAGACATAGGGTACGCCAGTTTTATTATCTATTCTCACATCTACTCTGGTATAGCCAGTGCCATTACAAGCCACATAGGCATCCCAAGAAATTTTTTGAACAGCCATTTGAATGGATTCATGTCCTAATTGATATTGATAAAAACTTTCTTCCTCTGGCATTGGAGTTTCTTCTTCATATATTTCCCATAGGCGATCAAAAGATAAAAATTTTTCTTTTTCTGGTAGAGAGGCGTGAAACACTCTTTCTACTGGAGGGTATATTTTTGCATATTCGGGATGGGTATGGCTTCCTACAATCATCACTGTATATTCTGGCCCTTCAATAAATGATTCTGCTAGAATGCCATCTGTAACCAGGTTCCAGCCTCTATAGCCCTCAAACATTTTATTTAGTTGAATCTTTAATTCATTGGGAGTTTCTACCACATTTTTTACCCCCACACCCAAGCTACCACCAGAAACCGCAGGTTTAACAATTAATGGACTACCTAAATTTTTTATTAATTCTTTTTCGTTAATATCATTTGTTCTAATGGCTTCCCATTTTGGTGTAGGTACGCCAGCCGTATCAAATGCTTCTTTCATTGGTATTTTAGAAGTAGTGATATCATAAAAATAATCGTTGGCTCCAGTGTATACCAATTGTTTTGCATCCAAAGCTTTAATCACCGAAACGCCTGGCGCGCCATTGATTTCGTCCCCATCACATAAATTTAATACGACAGGAAAGTAAACACCATTTTCTCTTTCATGTGCAATTTCTTGCACCACCGTTTTATAACTATTTAAAGAAACAGGTTGCCATTTCCAAGGCAGGTCTAATTGTTCGAAAACACGAGTATATTCTTCAATGCTTTGACTAAAGTCATAATAGTAAGCCAGATTGGGATCTGGGTTATCCAAGGCTGGGGCAAGCACCCACACTTTCAAATGTCCTACTGGAACAAAAGGGTAAAATAAGTTACGAATTGATGACAACGCTATGCAAAGGGGTTAGTATAATATGCAATAAAGTTATATAATATATTATACCAACAAATTATTATATCGGTTAATTTAGTAACTACTTTTTTCTATCATTTTGATGTATTTTCCTGCTACCACATGCTAAATTAGAAAATACCTGAGTGGGGCCAATTACAATACTTTTAATGGCCATTAATAAATTATATTAGTTTGTATATCAATAGGTTATAAAAAAAATGTTTTATTACAGTATCAAATATCAAACCTACTTTTTATGCAAAGTCAAGTAATTATATGTGATCAACAAAACGTTTACGCAATGGGTTGCGGCTTGCTTATTAAAGACAATCCAATGTTAATGGGCTATCATATTATCAATAGCTTAAAAGAATTGAATGAATTGATGGAAAAGGAGGAATGTCAAAGAGCAATGCCCTTGTTATTGGTGGTTGATAGTGCATTATTTTATTATGGTCAAATTGATGGGATGGCTAAAATTAGTGCACTTCGTAAGAAAATTTCTATCATGGTCATCTACAATGATCAAGATGACACTCATTTGTATCAGCTTATTGACAATGGGATAGCTGTTATTATATCTCGAAATGTTACTAAACAGGAATGGTCCAAGGCATTGGAAATGGCAAGACTTAATAAAATATATTTTTGTTCTATTATTGCCGAAAAGGTTTTTTCCATGGTCAACCATACAGAAAAAATCAAATTAACCGAAAAGGTACATTAGCTTCATACTTATGATAAATATATATTGTTACGTATTTGCGAAGAAGCTTCCAGCAAGCAAATTGCTTATGAAGTGGGACATAGCAAAAGGACCATCGAGGGTCATCGTACCAAAATGATGCAAAAATTAGAAGTTAAAAATTTAGCCGGATTGGTTAAAGCAGCATTTGTTTCAAAGTTGTATGATCATTATCTAGTGAATCCTGGTTTGTATGATGTTACCTCATTTGCTAAAACATCATCCTTGTAAAAGTGAATCGTTTTAAAATCGCCGTTGATATATTTTTGTGCCTGATCAATAAAATGTGTTGAATTGGCAAAACGACTTTGCCCCCCAGTGATGATTGTTTTGGCTTCTAGTTTTTTACCAAAACTTACAGCTGCAATAAAACTATTTCCTGAATAACCATATCGCTTATTTGTTTGCTCTTGTCTTTTGCTTTCAAAAGCAGGCAGCGTCCCCCATTTGGAAGAAGCTTGTGCTACCGCAATACTTGGCAATGCATCACTCCATTTTTCTCCTGGATTTACTCTTTGGTATCTGTTAATGCTACCCCAAGTAACTGCCCAAGTACCATACATTTTTTCAAGTTGCGTCAAAACTTTATTTAATAATTGTAATTTTTTTTCATTGGTTACTGCTTCTACCATGCGTTCATATTTTTTCCATACCTGTGTACTAGTCTCTTCTGTTAAAGCAGCTGGTATTTCTTTGCTCCATTCGGTAGCCCATTCAATAGCAATACTAGTAGCAATAGAAGCAGTATCGCCATCATGATTCCAATTGCTTAAATATTGAATGGCTTGTTTTTCCCTTTCATTGAGTGTGATTGTTTTTGTATATGCTAAAAAGGCAGGAAGTAATACATCAAATGCCGACATGTGTTTATTGTAACCAAGATGAATTAAATCATCTATGTTTATTTTATCTATTTTCTCTAACAATTTTACAGCGGTAATGCCTCTGCCATTTTCACCATCTGGGGCCATATAAGCTGGATATAAATTGGCTTTAGGACTGTGTATACCTGCTACTGTAAAGGGAGTAGCATTGCAATTTTGCAACCATCCATTTGCTGGATTTATGCTTTGTACAATTTCATTTAACGCATGCTTACCATTCCAATTAGTACTTTTAATAGATCCATCCACTGGTAAACTATAATCAAATGAGGTGTTTCTTTTAGGCATAAAATTACCGTGCCAATAAGCAATATTACCTTCTCCATCTGCAAAAACAGTGTTATTACTATTGTTGGCCAATAAGGACAATGCTTTTTGATAAGATTTTAAATTAGTTGCTTTTGTTCTTAGCCAACACTCCATTAATGCGTTTAAAGAACGATTATTTTCTTGCAAGCTTAACCATTTACCATGATTGCTTCCCATTACTGGGCCATGTATGGTTTTATAAGTAATAAATGTTTTTGATTTTATTTCACCACGCTCATTGTAATTTAAGCTGATGTTTCTTTGTACAGCATATTTCTCTTCTTTGCCATAGGTATACGCCCAGCCTGTCTTAATTTTTTTTATTTTTTCTTCATATACATCCGCAACATCTGCATAGCTGCTCGTATGCATCCAGCCGCAATGTTCATTAAAGCCTTGGTAAATAAACATTTGGCCCCAAGTAACGGCGCCATACACATTTAATCCCTCCTCGCTATTTACATGCATTTCAGATCTAAAATAAAAAGGTACATGAGGATTGATGTACAATAAAGCCGCCCCATTTTTACTATGCATAGGAGCAATGGCAAAACCATTTGAGCCAGTACTTATTTTATCTTCGAAATCTATTTTACTTCTTGCAATTAATTTATTTTTATTCCCATAAAAATTTTCTACATCCGCCGTTTTAATCCCTCCAGTTCTTGTTGGAGAAACACTTCCATCAGTCCACATCAAATGATACCATGGTTTGAAATAGTTAATGGCTTTAGGATGTATTTGTGGGTGTTTGTATAAATAATAATTTAATCCATCTGCATGAGCCTGTAATAAATTTTTAAACCAAACCGGACTTCTATTAAAATCTTTAATGGCTTCAACGCTGTCTTGAATTAAACGCATCATTAGATCTTCATAAATTGCTTTTTCGCCATTCACTTCCGCAGAACGACCAAGCATTTCCAAATAATTTAGTTCTATTTGATCAAAATTTTCTTCGCATTGTGCATACATTAATCCAAAAACAGCGTCCGCATCCGTCTTGCCATAAATATGGGGAACATCCCATTCATCTCTTATAATGGTTACCTGGCTTGCCTGTTGTTTCCAACGTGCTACCTCTGCAGTATTGTACTGTTGGGCTTTACCATAATGATTGAGGCAGATAATAAACTGTAAAGTAAGCAAACCAATTAATGTACTTTTTTTCATACTAGCTAAATTATTTATTTAAGAGCCTATTTAAAGTTAAGCATAAAAAAAGCACAAAGGTTTTAGGTTTGTGCTTTTTGGTTATTTTTTATTTCTTTAAATCCCCCAGGTCTTAATTATTTCTAAATTCTTTTTTGCACAATCAAGTGGAGCAATGCCTTGGTAGGATTCTTGTTCAATAATATAGTGAACAGCACCACCTATCTTTTTAGCCAATAAAGCAATGGCCTTTGGATCTACAACCCCTGTACCAATAATGGTACTTTCATATCCATCATGCATTTCTCCTATTTCTGCTTTGATTTCATCTTTAATATGCAAAGATTGGAAGCGACCAGGATATTTGTTAATCCATTCTGCAGCCCTACCTCCTGCACCATACATATTTCCAAAGTCTAATTGATGTACTACTAAGTTTTTATCGGTGTGTTGCAAAATGATATCATAAAGCAAACTACCATTTAGTTTTTCTTTAAATTCAAAATCATGATTATGGTAACCAAATTTCATTCCGCTTGATTTACACAATACCCCAGATTTATTAAATATTTCTAATTGTAACATGAGTCCATCATAAGTGCTTCTTAATTTATCGTCAATGGAAGGACTAATCACGTAAGACTGACCCAGTACCGCAGCATCTTCAACCGTGTTTTTCCATTCTTTTGTAAAATCTTTGATACGATTATCCCAATGTGTTGAATCCATCACGGTATGTCCGCTTGGCATTTTTAATCCAAGGCCATCTAAAACTTTTTTAAACTCTTTGGCTGACCAACCATAAAATTTACGATCGATATAATTGGCATGTTCAACATATTGATAACCCATTTTTGATAAGGCGGTCAAAGTAGCTAAAGGATTTTTTTTCATATCCTCACGCACCGAATACAATTGAATACCAATTAATCTATTACTTACTGCATTCACATGCGAGTTAGCCCATAAAAAATTAGGCTTTAAACTAGCACCTGCCATCGCCAATGTGGCATTTTGAATAAATTTTCTTCTAGAGTTTTGCATAACAATTGATTTTATAAATAAACTTACAAAAAATTGATGAATTAGCGCTAAAAAAAGGGTAAGGTACTTTTGTATTTATTTGATAGCCAAAGCGATGGGGTTTATTTATTTAAAAAGCTTGCTTTAGTACATTAAACTTAATTCCCTAAAATGAATCTGAACAATAGACAATCAGTAACTCTCCGGTTGCCACTCATCCTAAACTACCTAGTTTTACCCAAAAAGCCATTATAAATGGTATTTTTGGGGTTCAATAATGAATTTCTTACGAATAAAATCGTACTTATAATCGCATGACAAATATGAATAGATTCAGCTCTCTTTTACTAGCTTTTGCCTTACTATTAAGTTTTGCAAGTAAGGCTCAAAATTTTCAAGTGCAAGGTATTATAACAGATAGTAGTGCAAAAAGGAACCTACCCTTTGCCACCATTTCTTTGGTGCATGCAAAGGATTCTTCGTTGGTTTCATTTACTAGAAGTGATGAAGAGGGCAATTTTTCTATAAAAAATATGGCAGCCGGAAAATTTTTATTATCCATTTCATATGTTGGCTATCAGCAACAATGGGTAGCTTTTAAAACAGGAGTAAACCCAACCATCAACTTAAATAAAATTTATTTACAAGATGCCAATAAAATAAGTACTGTAACAGTTACTGCACGTAGACCTCCTGTGGTGATTAATGGAGATTCTATTGAGTTTAATTCTGAAAATTTTAAAACAGTACCCAATGCAGTGGTGGAAGACATGTTAAAAAAAATGCCAGGTATTGAGGTAGATAAAGCAGGGGCCATTACTGTGAATGGGAAATCAGTTACGAAAGTATATGTAAATGGAAAAGAATTTTTTACTGGTGATCCAAAAATGGCCACTAAAAATTTACCAGCTGATGCTGTAGATAAAATTCAAGTGTATGATCGTAAATCAGATCAAGCTATGTTTACCGGCATTGATGATGGTAATGAAGAAACGGCTATCAATATCAAAACAAAAAAAGATCGCAAGCAATCCACTTTTGGAAAATTGAATGGCAGCGCAGGTATACCAGGAAGATTTGATGGCCAAGGCAATATCAATAGAATCAATAATGACGAACAATTTTCATTAATTGGAACAGCTAACAATACCAATCGACAAGCTTTTTCAAATGGAGATGTAGCCAATTTTTCTGGCGGCGGCGGCGGTAGAGGTGGTGGAGGGATGACTATTTCGGTGAACAATGGCGGAGGTGGAACGGATGCGAATTCACAAGGAGTAGCCAATACCTATTCATTAGGCGGGAATTATTCGAATGTATTGAATGATAAAAAAATGGATTTTAACGTAAATGCCAATGCTAGTGATGTAGAAAGAAATAACATTAGTAATTCGTTTACACAAAATTTAACGCCAGGTAATTTATTTAACAGAACAAATAGTTCCAATACGACCACCAAAAATCAGCAGGAACGATTAGGAATGACCATAGACAATAAAGTGTCTGAATCTTTTTCTTTTAAGTATACACCAAATATTTCCAATCAACATAATACTTCCTTCGGGGAAACCTCTAGTGTTACCCTTTTACCAGATGGCACAACTGTTACTAATTCTTCTAAAACAAATTCAACGAGTGTTACCGATGCGGTTGCTGTATCAAACACGCTTTTATTAAGAAAAAAGTTTGTAAAAAAAGGAAGAACTATTTCTTCCACTTTAACACAAGGGTATAATAATTCAAGTTCTAATAGTAATCAATATACAGATCAATTATTTTATTATCCGGGTGTGATAAAAGATTCACTTTTAGATCAACGAAGTAATCGAAAGGGGTTAACGGAATCTTATTCAGCTAATTTGGTGTATACGGAACCATTGGGTAAAAAATCTTTGTTGGAATTCAATACCTTTTTAAATAAGAACAATAGTAATAGTAGTAAAAAAGTCTATGACAAAAACGGTTCAAATAATTTATATGATGCTTTAAATACAAGGCTTACCAACGAGTACAATAGCGAATATACTTATGCAGGTGGCGGAATGAATTTTCGTTACAATCAAAAAAAGTATAATTTTTCAACCGGCTTTTCTTTACAAGATGCTATATTAAATGGAGAAAATACCAGTGCGCATTCAACTATCAAACACGATTTTAAAGACATCTTGCCTTCGGCAATATTTGTTTATAATTTTTCTCAAACTCAAAATTTCAGATTTAATTATCGAACATCTACCAATCAACCTTCTCTAACACAATTGCAACCTGTTTTAGATCAGAGCAATATCAACAATCAAACCATTGGTAATCCCGACTTAAAAAGAAGTTATACAAACAATATCAATTTAAGTTATTTCTCTACAAAAATTTTGGCACAAAGAAATTTCTTTGCCTTAGTGAATGCTCAAATCATCAATAACTCAATCGTTAATTATGATAGTATTTTGCCAAGCAGGGTCATTCTTTCTAAGCCGGTTAACGTAAATGGAGCTTATCGTATTAATTCAACTGTGAATTACGGATTTGGGGTGAAGCAAATTTACTCTCGATTTAATTTTGGTTTAAACAGTGGCATCAGTAATAATATATCTTACTCAAATGGTTTAATCAATACCACTTTAATTAAATCGGTTGGTCCAAGTTTTACTTATACATACTCAATGGATGAAGTGATGGATGTTAATTTAACGGCTAGACATACTTATAGCAATACCAACAATGCGCTTAACAATGCATTAAACACCAATTATCTTACTAGAATTTACGGGGCTGATGTCACTAATTATTTACCTTTTGAAATAGTATTTAACCAATCACTGAACTATACTATTAATGAAGGGCGTGCACCTGGTTACAATACTGCAGTGCCTATTTGGAATGCAAGCTTTTCTAAATTTTTTATGAAAAATAAGAGAGCAGAATTAAAAATTAGTGCCTTTGATATTTTAAATAAAAATGTGGGGGTATCAAGAAATGTTTCACAAAATCAAATTGTAGACCAATCTTACAATGTGATCAATCAGTATTTTTTAATAGGTTTTACCTATAGTTTACAAAAATCAGGCTTAACGGGACAAAATTCCGGTGGTGGACCAAGAATGATGATAAGAATGTAATAAATTGCATATTGTACTATTTTAAAAATAAATTATGAAAAAACAGTTATTCCTATTTGCCTTAGTTATTGGGCTTTCCAACACATTAAGTGCTCAAATGAAAGAGGGTAAAATTGTGTATGAGCGAAAAATTAATATGTGGAAGATGATTACCGATCCAGAAATGAGAACTAGAATTCCTGAATTTAGAACTTCTCAATTTGAATTGATGTTTAATGACCAAGCTAGTTTGTTTAGAACAGTTCCTGATGATGAGGCACCAGATCCATTTGCGAACAGTGGTGGTGGTGAACGTGGAGGACAAAGATTTATGTTTAGAATGCCAGAAACTGCTGTTTATACTAATTTGGTTGCTCAAGTTCAGTATGAATCACGTGCCATGTTTGAAAAAACGTTTTTAATTATCGACACGTTAAAGATGTTGAATTGGAAAGTTTCAGAAGAAACAAAAACGATTGCTAAGCATTTATGTAAAAAAGCAACCACTTCTGTTCCAATGCAAGCTATCTCTATGCGAATAGGGGGGAGACCTGGTGGAAGAAGTAATAATTCGGATAGTGCTGCAAAAGCTTCTATTACGCCTAAAGAAACAATGGTAATTGTTTGGTATACCGAAGAAATACCTGCTTCAATAGGACCTGATAATTACAATGGATTACCTGGCGCTATTTTAGAAGTAGACATGGACAATGGTGCGAATGTGACTACCGCTTTGGAAATTGTTTCTAAATATGCAAAAAAGGAATTAGTGGAACCTACTAAAGGCGATAAAATGAATAAAGCTCAATTTCAAGAGGCTATGAAAAAAATTATGGAAGACATGCAAAAAGCAGGAGGGTTTAGAGTTCGTACCAATAATTAAATACTTTTGAATTATTCTTACCATAGAATTTAAATAAAAATAAGAAGTCCAAAAGGCTTCTTATTTTATGATGTACCATTTCCAACCAAGGGTGATGCTTCTTGGGTCACCAATATAATAGGAATAGGAGCTATTACCATTTACACTAAAGTTTTTGGTAGCCATAGTGGAATAGTAACTATTACCTGCATTTAAAATACCTATCCAGCCTTCTGACTTTTTAAAATTATAACCTGCTCTTACATTAAAAATAGTAAAGCCAGGATATTTTGTTGCGTTGGTTTCATCCATATAATAAGCCGCTTGATGTTGCCATTCTAAAGAAGCGTGTATTTTACTGCTGGGTTTCCAATATAGCGCCATATTGCTAAAAAATTGTGGAGCAGCAGTCATTTGATTTCCATCTACTGTCACCCCTTTAATTTGTGTATGTACATAATTGTGTTTAGCATTGGTAGCATTCCAATGCCATTCTAATTGTTTGTTGATTTTGTATTTTAATTGATACTCAATGCCAATATGTTTTGTACTTCCTGAATTTTGATTCAAATTAACACCATCAGGTTGTCGCACGGATATGATTTCATTGTTCCCATTTAATTGATACACCGAAAACTCGGCATATAAATTAGGCAATTGATACCAAGCACCTATTTCAACATTGGTGAAAAGTTGGGGCAATAAATAGGGCACTCTAACGGTATTGTATATTTCGGTTATTTGAGGTGGTACAAAACCTTCACTATAATTCATGTAGCCACCCCATTGGTTTTGATTGTAAGTAAAACCTATTTTAGGCGCCCAATTACTAAAGTGGTTATTGGAACTAGGCGTGCCCGATTTTAATTTGTTTGCAAATAAATAGTCAAAATCATCATAACGCAAAGCCATGTTCCAATGTAAGGTTTTTGATAAATTAGTGATGAAGTTTAAATAAATGGCTTTATTATTAATTTGTGTAGTGTAAGAGGTAACCAATGAATCTATTGCTGGATAACTGTATTTTGTGTATTTCCCAATGGAAGTGTCTTTAAATATATCAATATAGTGAGCAATTAAATTTTGTTTAGTGATATCTAAATAGCCTCCTACTATCAATTTACTTTTAAGTTTATTTAAATTCCATTGATGTTGTAAGTCTACCACATAAGCATCGAAATGATTGCTGTTTACTTGACCTTTATATTTTGTAGGATTAGAGGTGGAAGCAATTGAATAAGTTGGATTTTGATCCATGGTATTATTTCGGTACATCAAATTAATCGTTGTACTATTTTTTTCATTCCATTGATAAGCTAAATTTTGTCTAAATCGGAGCGCATCAATTTTTCGAAAAGTAAATGATTGTTGACTACTCAAGTTTTTTTGAACAAAGTGAATGCTATCTACTGATCCAATCATTTGAGTATAATAATCAATATAGTTAAGGGTTTGATAACCGGTCCACTTGGTTTTTATTTTAAAATCTCTTCGAATTGAAATGGCTTTTTTATTGTAGTCGGAGTAATCCACGGGGCCATTTTTTTGATCTGTGTAGGAACTATTTACCATCCATCCACCAGTAGGAGTAGGAACACCATATTGTAGTTCTGCTTTTTTAAACCCCCCATTATTAATTTGACTACTAAAGTTTAAAAGCGTTTTAGCAGGAACAGGGGTAGACAAAAAATTAACCACACCACCTATCGCTTCGGCTCCATATAATGCAGAAGCGGGCCCTTTTATTATTTCTATGGATTCAATATTACCAGTATTAATTTCTATTAATGCGTTGCTACTATATAACCCACTAGTTCTAATAGGCATGCCATCTTCCAAAAAAAGGTATAATCCTTTTAATGAAATAGGTTGTCGAATGGCCATCATATGCTGCTCATTGCCAATAGTAGGCATGTAAACACCACTTACCTTATTTAATAAATAATCTATTCTTTGGGCCTTAGCCTCATCAATAATTTTAGCACTTAAAACCGAAATAGCTACTGGCGAGGCAGTTCGCTTTTCTCTTAATTTGTTTGCAGACACAATAATAGTAGTCAAATTATTATAACTCGTATCCTGCGCCAAGGCATTACCACTCCATAAAATTGAAATACCGATAATAAATTTTCTAAAAAAAAGCATATTTGCAAATTTAGTAGTTATTTTAGGTATTCAGTTTTTCGTTTAACCTATTTTCATAAATATTAAAGATCAGCTAATGCGTACTATTTTACTACTACTCACATTACATTTTTTTATAGGCGCCACCGCTCAAGTGAAGCCTTTGCGTGAACAAGCAGTTATGATCAATGAAGTACTAGCTGATCGTTTTAATAATTTATTGCCAACCTTAATGGATAAGGCAAATATTGATTGTTGGGTATTAATTACTAGGGAATACAATGAAGATCCAATTTTAAAGACGATGTTGCCTGCAGAGTGGTTATCGGCGCGTCGAAGAACTATATTGGTTTTTTATAGAAATAAGCAAAAGCAAACCTTTGAAAAATATGCAGTAGCAAGATATCCTGTTGGCAAAGAAATTAAGGCCGCATGGGATGTAGATGCCGTTCCAAATCAATGGGAGGCCTTAGTTGCTTTATTAAGAAAGTTAAATCCCTCCAAAATTGGCATTAATACCTCTGTAGATTTTGGACATGCCGATGGGCTGGATCATACAGAATACCTAGAGTTCATGAATGTATTAAATGCTAGTGAACAATCAAAAGTAGTATCTGCTCAAGATTTGGCAGTAAGCTGGCTAGAAACTAGAACTGAAAAAGAAATGCAGTTGTATCCAAGCTTATTAAAAATAACACATGCTATTATTAAAGAAGGCTTTAGTAATAAAGTGATCAAGCCTAATGTTACTACTACTCAAGATTTAGTTTGGTGGTTTAGACAACAATTAAATGATAAAGGATTAACTACTTGGTTTCATCCTTCTATAGAAATACAAAGAAGGGTAAGTAATGAAAATGATCAAGTGATTAGACCAGGCGATTTTTTACATGTTGATTTTGGGATCACTTATTTAAGATTGAATTCAGATGTACAAGAACAAGCTTATGTATTATTGCCAACAGAAAAAACAGTCCCTGAAAATTTACAAGCAGCATTTACCAAGACCAATCAATTACAAGATTTTTTAACCAATGAATTTGCGTTAGGTAAATCGGGTAATACCATATTAAAGCAAGCATTAACCAATGCCAAGGCTGCAGGTATTAACCCAAGTATTTACACTCATCCTATTGGATTTCATGGTCATGCAGCCGGCACCACCATTGGCATGTGGGATTTCCAAAATGGTGTACCTGGTTCTGGAGATTATACGATGAAGGCCAATACTTGTTACTCTATTGAATTAAATGCTACGCATACAGTAGCAGGTTGGGATAAGCCAGTAAGAGTCGCTTTAGAACAAAACGGAATTTTTAATGGATCAAGTTTTGAATATATCGATGGTAGACAAACAAAAATTCATGCGATACAGCCCAAATAGAAAGGACTATTTTCATTAATATAAGGCATAAAAAAGCCCTCATTAAGTTACTTTAATGAGGGCTTTAAATTTATATAAACAGTATCTATTTATTAAAATAGTGTACGATCAAATAAGTAATAGCTGCTAGCACTCCACTTACTGGAATAGTTAAAACCCATGCCCATAAAAGATTAGTTGTAACGCCCCATCTTACAGCACTTAATCTTTTGGTTGCCCCTACACCAATGATAGATCCTGTTATCGTATGTGTAGTAGAAACTGGAATACCCATTTGCCCAGTAAAAAACAAGGTAAAGGCGCCAGCTGTTTCGGCAGCAACTCCCTCCAAAGGAGTAACTTTAGTTATTTTAGAACCCATTGTTTTTACAATTTTCCAACCACCGCTCATCGTTCCTAAGCCAATTGATAAATAACAAGCAACTGGCACCCAGCCTGGCAATTGACTAAATTCTTGAATACTTCCATTGGCAATAAGTGCCGCTCCAATAATACCCATTACTTTTTGCGCATCATTACCACCATGACCAATACTAAATGCAGCAGAACTAAACAATTGTAATTTCTTAAACATGTAAGCAACAGAATGCGCTGTAGGTGTCTTAATTTTTTCTACATATACGTATATGATCATAAATAAAATAGCAGCACCTACAATGCCGTATACAATTATTGAATTATCTGCTTTGTCAATTTCGCCACCAAAAGTTTTTTCAATATTAAATTTGGTAATTTTTGCTTTTACATTTTCATCATTTTTGGCTGCGATAGGATAAATTGCATTGATACTTGCTAATGCAGAATCTAAATTAATCGCACCTTCTAAATATAATTTTAAAGGAGCTTTATAACCTTCTGTTTTATCCTTAGCAATAGCATATTCTGCTTTTGCCTCTTTATTTTCTGGCGCTTTAGCTTCTAATACTAAAAAATCATTCGCGTTTCTTACTTCATCTTTTAGTTTACTTACTGCAACATTGTTTAACCAGCCACTGTCTTTGGCCACTTTAGCAATTTTAGTAGCACTTGAATTATCAAAATCAGATAAGTAAGGAAGTATATGATTATAGGAAATGTTTGCTTTTTCTAATTTCCCTTCATTTAATTTTAATGCGGCAAGTAAATTCGTATCTCCTTGTTTTTTTAAAAGTTCTTCTTTTACCGAAGCTATTTCTTTTTGATATTTATCAATACTATAAAACTTTTGAACGTTTTCTTTAATTTTTGTATCCTCAAATTTATCAAACATTAAAACAGTTCCTAATGTAGCAATTGTAATAATAGCCAGTCGCCACCATACATTACGCATAATAGTAACAACCGATATAAAAACCGAAATAACTATTCCAATAATAGGTGCTAGAAAAATAAAAAGAATTGTTTTTAAAATGGTATCACTGTCAACAATTTTAGCCCAAGAAAAATCAATCCCTTTTATCATTAGCGCATGAGCAATAGCTGCACCAGCAAAGCCTCCTATTAGAGTATGAGAGGAAGAGGAAGGGATACCGTACCACCAAGTTAGTAAGTTCCAGAAAATAGCAGCAAGCAATCCAGAAAATATTACGGGCAAGGTAATAAAGTCTTTGTATACAGTTTTGCTTATGGAGTTAGCCACCGCATGGTCTTTAAAAATCCAAAAAGCAACCGAATTAAATAAAGCAGCCCATAATACAGCCTGGAATGGCGTCAATACTTTAGTAGACACCACCGTTGCAATGGAATTGGCTGCGTCATGGAAACCGTTGATATAGTCAAAAATTAGCGCTAGCGCTATAATAATTATTAATAGAGTCATCTTGAATTAAATTAAGCGTACTTGATAATAATGGATTCAATTACATTTGAAACATCCTCTATTTTATCAGTAGCAATTTCAAGTACTTGATATATCTCTCTTTTCTTAATAACCTCTTTAAAATCATTTTCTTGTTCAAATAATTTTTCAATACTCATATCAAAAATATCATCTGCTTGATTTTCAATGCTATTCACCTTAATCATAGCTTCTGTCATTTCCTTAATGTTTTTCATATTGCGAAGTCCCAATACTGCTTTTTTTGTTTCTTGAGTGCCTTGTAAAATAAGCTCGGCTAATTTGTGTATGCCTGTATCGTTAGGATTGACTTTATAAAAATTAATTTTTTTAGCAGAGGCGTAAATATAATCTGCAATATCATCTAAAGAGGAAGCTAAATAGTGAATGTCTTCTCTATCAAACGGGGTAATAAAATTACGACCCAATTCGGTAAATATAGAATGCGTAAGATCATCATTCGTATGTTCTAAATTTTCAATTTGGGCTAATATATTGGCTCTTACATCTGCATCAGGTTCGTTGACCATTTCTTTTAATTTAATACCCATTTCGTAAACATGTTCTGCCACTTCTTCGAATAATTGAAAGAAAACTCTATCCTTTGGTAAGAAAATTTTCATGATTGAATTAAAGTCCATAATTAGCTTTTTATTGGTTTATATAATGCAACACAAAAGTCTCGTTTTGGGTCCAAAAGGGGGGTAGCCCAATATTACCAAATTGTTACCAAATAGGCCCTTGCCGGTTTAAAATCCCCTCTTTGGCGCTAAACGGTAAAGAAGTACATTTATAGAAATGGGTAGGATAAAGCATAAAAAAAGAGGGCCAGTAAACTGGCCCTCTTTCAAAAATCCATAGCTTTCCCCCAAAAGCTGATTAAAATTGCATATTTAAAAGTTATTATAGGGTTAATTAAGTTACATATTAAGTTTTGTAATAGGTTATTTCCTATATTTAGGATGAAATGAAATTATTCTATTAAGTTATTTACCTATTAAAAAATTGATATTCAATGTTTTATAAAAAATTAATCTTATTGAGTATTTTTGCCCTATTTTCTAAAATTGAAATTTTGAAAGGGCAGAATAGGGAATTACCAGCTCAATTTTACACTTCTAAAACACCGTTTTTAACTAAAATTATTACTACCAAGGACTTAAAGATAAACGTAACTATATCCAGAGACAATGCCATTGTTCCTACTGCTGGAACCCTATTTTTTGACAATAGTCAGGAGCTTATTAAGTCCAATGACAGTGTTTTTGTATTGGTATCAAGAAGTGGGATTGTCTATTTATTAGATCCGGTATCAGATACTAGCAAAGATTATAGTTTTCATCGACTAGATCATACCATTAACATCAACTACAATATCGGAGCCAGTAATTTTTTATACAACAACCATTTGTACAGCTATGGGGGCTATGGTTTTTGGAGACTAAACGGGCAAATTAGGTCCTATAATTTCTTAGATAAAGAATGGGATATTGTACCAGCTAATGATGAAATAATTTCAAATGGATTTAATTGGGTGAGTCAAAAAGAAGGGAAAATCTACGTACCCTTTCAATCTATTATGAATGGAAGCATTAAAGGGCTTAGAAATGAAATCAATTCAAGATTATATGACAGTTATTATTTTGATTTGAACTTACTAGAGTGGAAAAAAATAGGAAGTCTATCAAGCAAAGCAAAAAAATTAGTGGTGGACAATGACATCACCAATTCTTTTTTAAATACGGATAAAGGATTTTTATTTACGCGAAATGATGATGCTTATTATTTTGATTTTTTAAATAACAAAATATACAAATCAAAAAATGCAGAATTAAATCAATTTTTAATGCGGAGGGCAAATATTGATAATATGTATTATTTCAATGATACTATCTACAGCTATATCCCGTCCACTCAAAAAATAGTTACTAAAAAATTATCAATGACCGATTTTGAGGCATTGGATTACGCTATATGGGGTATAGATAATAATTATTATTATATATTAATTACAATTGTATTTTTAGTTGGTTTAATTTATGTCGCTATTATATTTTATAGAAAAATAATTAGAAAAAAAGTAGAGCAGTCTAACCTTAAAATATTAAAAACAAAAACAATTGGACAAACTTTTGTTGGGGTTGAATTGTCATTGATACAATTGTTATTAGAAGCAGCTAACAAAGGCTTGAATGTTGAAATTGCTGATATCAACCATGTTTTGGGAATTAAAGATAAAAATATTGGATTACAAAAAAAGGTAAGAAGCGATGTGATTAACACGATCAATGAAAAATATGCCATATTGGTGAATATGGAAACACAATTAATTTCTAGTGTAAGAAAAGACGAAGACAAAAGATTTTATGAATATTTTATCAATGATCAAGCGTTAAAATCAATTAAGAAGATATTAGAAAAAAAATGATTTGTCACACCAGTGTCAAATTTTACTAGTTTTCATTACATTTCTATTGTAAAATAGAGCCTATTGCTATAGATTCATTGAGCTTTGTGGCTTGATGAAAAAATACAGTATCATTTTATTTCTATTGGGTCCAATAATCACATTTGGGCAAGGGTCAATGGCAAAGGACACCCTTTATGCCAATGGAGATAGTGTAGTGGTTACTGCTACCAGGTCTGAAAGAAAGTTAAGTAATATTACAGTTCCTGTAACCATTGTAAATGCTAAAACCATTCAACAAAATGGATCGCTTCGCCTTTCTGATATTTTAAGAGAACAAACTGGGCTAACTCTTACCAGTGGTTTTGGAGCAGGGGTTCAATTGCAGGGGCTTAACCCAGATTATACCATTATTTTAATTAATGGAGAGCCTTTAGTTGGTCGAACTGCAGGTGTTTTAGATTTAAATAGAGTAGCCTTAGGCAATATCAAAAAAATAGAAATTGTAAAAGGCCCCTCTTCAAGTTTATATGGTAGTGAAGCCATGGCGGGGGTTATTAATATCATTACTGATGCGAGTACTTCCATTCCATTACAAACTTCTTTGCGATATGGTACTTATAATACCTTAGATGCAAATATTAATAATGCCCTAGCTTCCAAAAATTTATTTTATCAAGGGTTCTATAATTATTACACCACCGATGGCTATAGCATCAGACCCAATAGCAATAATAGAGTCACCACTCCAATTAGTAGGCTTACCACCAGCCAACAATTTAAATATAGTTTAAGTTCAAATACCAATCTTATTTTTAATACAAGATTAACCGATGAAAATATAAAAAGTAATATTGCAGTATCTAATGGCGGCATTACAACTTATTCAAATGGCAATGAACACAATACCGATGTAAATTTAACTGGTTCACTAAATCACCGATTCTCTAATGATCTAAAGACAAGTTTTAGATCTTATTTAACTAATTATGTTTCCAATCAAGATTTATTAACCTTATCGGGCGCCCCTTATACAGATTTATTAAATCATTTGTTTCAACGTGTCGAAAATCAAACGGATTGGACTGTAAGTAAAAATTTTACTGGAATTTTTGGCGCTGGTGCGGTATGGGAAGGTGTAAAAAGTAGTAGGTACGATAGTGAAAAAGTAAGAAAAAATAATACGATACAATATGGATTTACTCAATGGGAGTGGACACCTATTACTAAGTTAATTTTAATTGGGGGTGTTCGTTTTGATCAAAACGCCTCTTATGCTTCTGCTTGGAGTCCAAAGCTTTCCATGTTATATAAAGTAAATAAACAGCATAAGCTAAAATTGAGTATTGGTCAAGGTTTCAAGGCACCCGACTTTAGGCAGTTGTATTTAGATTTTACCAATGCTGCTGCTGGTAATTACAGTGTTTTTGGTTCGGCAGAAGCTCAAAAAGTGATTGGTCAATTAAATAGCTTAGGACAAATAGGAGCCTTATACAGCAATTATTATTTATTAAAATCTTTGCAACCAGAATCATCCACTGGTATTCATTTTTCTTGGGATTGGGAGCCCAACCCAAAAACATTTATTAGTGTTCAGGCCTTTAGAAATGATATTAAAAATTTAATTCAAGTACAACAAGTAGGATCTTATGTTAGTGGTGCGCAAATATTTAGTTATCTAAATATAGGACGTGCATTTACCAATGGAGTTGAAGTAGAAACCAAGTATCAACTAAATCATCAATGGACCTTGAGTGGCGGTTATCAATTTATTGTAACAGGAGATAAAGATCAAATTGACCAAATTAAAGCTGGCACAGTATATACTAGAGATGCAAGTGGGATGAGTAGCCGGTTAACTTTGTCTGATTATGTAGGCTTGCCAAATATAAGTAAGCATAAAGCGCAGTTTAAAATTAACTATATAACTGCGAATGGATTTTTTGCCAATTGCCGAATGGTTTATCGAAGCAAGTGGGCCGTTAATAATACCAATGGAAATGAAGTGTATGATAGTGGGGACACTTTTGCTGCTGGTTATATTTCTTTACATGCATCAATGGGCAAAGACTACGCGAATGGTTTGTCATTACAATTAGGTTGTGATAATATCAGTAATTATATAGATGCAGTTAATTTGTCCAACTTGCCAGGACGGACTGCGTATGTTTCCATAAAATATCAAATTATAAAAAATAAAAATAAATAATTCATGAAAAAAAATCTTACTACTATTACCATTGTTTTCCTATTCTCTATGGGCTTATTCTCTTGTTCAAAATCAGAAACTTCAACAATTGTAATGGTGGCACCAACACCAGTAACTGCCACTGTTAAAGATCTAATGGCAGATACGGTTTTAGGCTTGGATCCAAAAAGCGGAATGCCTTATAGTGCAGGCAATTATACATTCTATAGTATAGAAAATAATAAATTCATTTCAAATGTTGACAGTGCTACTAATAAATGGGATTTAGCATTTGCCTCTACAAGAATTTTAACCAATGGAGGAACCAGTGGGAGTGGATTGGGCGGTGCCTTTATTTACAAAGGTTTGTTTGATGATTTGAAAACGATACCAGTAGATTCCAATTTTAATGTAGATAATTCTCCTGCTTCTTTTGCCATTACTACGGGAAGTGGAAAAGGCTGGTATACTTATGATGGAGCCAATAATTTAATTACACCTATAGCAGGAAGGGTTTTAGTGATTAAAACTGCTTCTGGTAAATATGCAAAAATTGAAATTTTATGTTATTACAAAGGGGGGGTTACATTAAGCCCATCTGCTTCTGATGCAGATAAATTAACTAAGCAACGTTACTATACTTTTAGATATACATATCAACCTAACGGAACAAAAACATTCTAATTAGATACTTTTTTTAGGAGTAATACTTTCCCCCAAAGCTCCCTTCTGACAGCCCCTTTTGGGGCTGTTGTTGTTTTAATTATTTTGCTTTAAAGCTCCAGGTAAAATTAAACGCAGCAACCACTTCACTTGCTTCATTTCTACCAATAGATTTGCAAACAATTGTTTTTGCTTGATTAGTAGCAATGGCTTCCTCAATTGCATTTTGAATAGCTAATCCATTTTCACAGGAAAATAAGATGACACCTGTTGCTTTTTTTACAAAATCTACTTCCATCTTCACTACTAGCATACTCACTTTAGGTTGGCGTTGATATACTTGTCCAAATGCCAACATCCCACTACACATTTCTGCAGCCATGGCTTCTACAGCAAAATAAACCGATTTAAAAGGATTCATACTAAACCAGGAATACTTAATGCGCACCACACATCTTTCAGCATCAAAATAATGAATACGAAGTCCTGCAAAAAAAGCTGCTGGTAATTTTTGGAATAAGAAAAAGCGAAACTTAATTGGGCTAGTAATGAGTTGCTTAAAAATAGGGAAAGAGGGGTTCATAAAGATGATTATTAGGTGTTATGAAAATAACACAAATAATTTAAATATGATTTCAATCATCAAAATCAGTGACTATGGTCATATTATTTAATCTAATACAATGCAAATTTTGCAGTTGGAATTTTAACACTCACTATAAATGATTATTGTATGAAAATTTTTAAAATTGTATCGCTCTTTAGCTTTGTAGTACTATTTTTTATGTACTGTACAAAAACAGATCAAATTGTAGTTTCTACTGCAGCCATCAATACAACCGATTTACTGGCTTATAAAACAACAACAGCACCTAGCATTGACGGAGCCATTGATATTGTTTGGGCTAATGCAACAAAATTAGCTATTACTCCAACTGTTCCAGATCCAGGGAATGGTTTGTTTGCAGGTTATATTGGAGACAAATACCTTGCTTCATTAAGGTCTATGTATGACGATCAATACATCTATTTTTTAGCAGAATATGGGGATAAAGACCAAAATCAAAAGGTGGCTCCATGGTATTTTAATACGGCTACACAATTGTGGGCAAAGGAAAGTAGTGGCAATGTGTATGATGTAAATGGTGTTTTAATAAGACAAGGTTTTGG
>Ga0114964_10000293_pt1 | contig 38905 bp, 43 predicted proteins | sample C_131016_MF_Meta_FD_92638 | JGI IMG/M metagenome (GOLD analysis project Ga0114964, IMG submission 92638) | Freshwater microbial communities from Lake Croche, Canada to study carbon cycling - C_131016_MF_MetaG | ecosystem: Environmental > Aquatic > Freshwater > Lake | place: Lake Croche, Canada... | reverse complement strand
GTCTCGAGATGATAAAGTCAACGCTTCTGTTATTTTTGAGGCCGCAGCATGTCACCAGAACGTTCGTTCAAGCCCTTACAGATAGCCATTCTGACCGTCTCCGATACGAGAACTTTTGAAACCGACACCTCAGGCTTGCTGCTGCAGCAAAGCGCGCAACAGGAAGGCCATGAGGTCACTATCCGTCGCATCGTCCCTGATGATCGCTACCAGATTCGCGCGGTCGTCTCTGATTGGATTGCAGACCCTCACATTACGGTGATCTTGACTACCGGTGGGACAGGCGTAACCGGGCGCGATGGGACTCCAGAAGCGGTGAGCGTTCTTTTAGACAAGACCTTAGAGGGGTTTGGTGAGGTCTTTCGCGCACTGTCTTTTCAGGATATCGGCACCTCAACGATTCAATCGCGAGCGATATCAGGGGTTGCCAACGGAACCTTTATCTTCTGTCTGCCAGGCTCTTCAGGTGCCTGCCGGCTTGGGTGGGACAGCCTCATCCGACCGCAACTTGACTACAGAACCAAGCCCTGTAATCTCGTTGAACTGATGCCGAGACTGCTTGAAACCTGAGACCTTCAGCCGCCGGTAGCACTCATGTGTCTAAAGATCACCGGTTGCGCCTTAAGATCAAACTCATGATATTGCGGCTTAAGATCCATGGCCTCGCGGATGGCCGCTTGAAGGGCCTCAGAATCGAAGGGGTCTCGACGCAGTAAGGGTTTGAGATCGACCGAATGTTCGTTACCAAGACACAGGAGAAGGCGCCCTTCGGCCGTCACCCGCACCCGGTTGCAGCTGCCACAAAAATTGTGGCTGTGGGGTGAAATAAAGCCCACCTTTGTCTTGCTCCCCAAGACCTGGTGGTATCTTGAAGGTCCTCCGGTGGTCTCTGTTGAGGGCTGAAGATCAAAGAAAGGTCTTAGTTGCTCAAGAATCTCGTCGCTCGAGACAAAATCCAACGCTCTGTCGCGACCATCAACAAGGCCGAGCGGCATTTCCTCAATAAAACTGATATCGATGCCACGGTCGATCGCATAGCGCACCAAATCGACCACCTCATCCTGATTGCGCTCACGCAGAATAACGCTGTTCAGTTTCAAACCATCAAAACCCATCACCCTTGCGGCTTCGATGCCTTTGAGCACACGCGCAAGCTCACCGACCCGCGTCAGCTTTAGGAACCTCTCAGACCTTAAGCTGTCGAGACTAATATTGATCCGGTGAACGCCGGCGGCCTTAAGATCCTTGGCCATCTCCTCAAGTTGTGCGCCATTGGTCGTGATGACCAATTCGCGGAGCCCTGAAAGACGGCCGATCTTCTCAAGAAGACCTAAAGCCCCTTTTCGGACCAAGGGCTCACCGCCAGTGACACGGATCTTCAAGACCCCAAGCGCCACAAAGGCCTCCGCCAGTGCCATGATTTCCTCAAGCGTCAGAATCTCATGACGGGGGAGGAACACCATCTTTTCGCTCATGCAGTAGACACAGCGAAAATCACAGCGGTCGGTAATCGACAGCCGGACATAATTGACCGTGCGTCCAAACCGATCAACCAGAGGCGACGATGGAAGGGGCATCAATGGATCCTAATAAAGATGGAATGGCCGATCATTGTGCCATGATCAAAGAGCGAGACCCAAGCATGCCTTTGCAGATCCTTAAACCCTCCCGATTTTAAAAGATGGTCCATAATGGAGTCATTGAATACCCATCACTGCCCGCCCATTAGTCGCCTCGAACATGAATAAGCTACAGGAGTTGTTTGAAGGATCCGCGGCCATCGCCGAAGACAACCTCGCTTTTCTAGAAGACCTCTTTGCCCGCTTTCAGGAAGACCCTGAATCGGTCGATCTCAGTTGGCGGGAAAAGTTTAGTGCCCTCCAAGGCGTGTCCCTCGACAACCGGTTTGACCAAGATCAGAAGGACGCTCCTTCATGTCCCACAGTTATCGATGCCATGGCCTTCAGACAACAGGCGGCCGTTGACCGACTGATGACTCACTACCGAACTCGCGGCCATCAGGTCGCTGAGAATAACCCTCTGAGAAGCGGGCCAGCACCCACTCTCAAGCATTTAGATCCGGCCTATTATGGGTTCATCGAGCAAGACTTTGATCGGCTCTTTTACATCGATATCCTCCATCACCAGCGCCAGCTCCCTTTAAGAGAAATCCTCAATCTCCTGAGGCAGACCTATTGCAAAAGCATTGGCGCTGAATACATGCACATCGTCGATGCGGACGTCCGCGTCTGGATTCAGCAGCGGCTCGAAAATTCGAGAGGCCAAGCCTATCCCGACCCTGATCATCAAAAAGCCCTCCTGAAATCGCTGACGGCCGCTGAAGGCATCGAACAGATTCTCCATCGCCAGTACGTCGGGCAAAAGCGCTTCTCTCTTGAAGGCGCCGAATCACTGATCCCACTCCTCGACGAGATCATCGAGCGGGCCAGTGAAAAAGGAGTCATCGAAATGGTGATCGGTATGGCCCATCGGGGACGACTTAATGTCCTGGTCAATCTCTTTGGTAAACGCCCTAGAAGCCTGTTTCTGGAATTCGAAGGCACCCACCCTGCCTCGCCGCTGGCGAGTGCTGGAGATGTGAAGTATCACACCGGATTCTCCTCCAATATCAAAACAGGCCACGGACCGGTGCACATCGCACTTGCCTTTAACCCCTCTCACCTCGAGATCATCGATCCTGTCGTGGAAGGCTCGGTGAGAGCTCGACAGGATCGGCGCCAAGGTCATGGCGAACAGGAGGTCATGGCCATATTGATTCATGGCGATGCTGCCTTTGCGGGGCAAGGCGTCGTCATGGAAACGCTCAATATGGCGGAAACGAGAGCCTATACCACCGGCGGCACCATCCATGTGGTGATCAATAACCAGATTGGTTTCACTACCAGCAATCCGTTTGATGCGCGCTCGACCCTTTACTGTACCGATGTGGCTAACATGGTTCAGGCACCGGTTTTCCATGTTAATGGCGATGACCCAGAAGCCGTCCTTTTTGTCACCCGGCTGGCCGTTGACTATCGAATGAAATTTAAGCGCGATGTGGTGATCGACATGCTCTGCTATCGCCGTCATGGCCATAATGAAGCCGATGAACCGGCGGTGACCCAGCCCATGATGTACCGCTTTATTCGTCAACACTCTCCCGTGAGGCGACTGTATGCGCAGCGACTCATTGACCAAGGCTTGATCAGCGCCTTGGATGAACGCCAGCTCGAATTAGACTATCAAATAGCCCTGGCGCAGGACGAAATCGTCTCAAGGCCTTTGATCGAAGGAGAACATGTTTACCCAAAACCCTCCTGGCAGCCCTATCAAAGTGTTTCCTGGCGAACGCCACACACCACGGCGCTACCGATTCAACAACTGACATCCATCGCCCTCGAGATGCTGCGCCTCCCCGAAGGATTTGCCCTCCACCCACGCGCCCAAGCGATCTATGAAAGCCGTCAATCCATGGCTTTGGGTGAACGACCGATTGATTGGGGCTTCGGCGAAATGCTGGCCTATGCGAGCCTGCTGAAGGAAGGGACGGCCATTCGTTTAACGGGACAGGATGTTGGGAGAGGCACCTTCTTTCATCGGCATGCCATCGTGCATGACCAGGACAAGGGCATTCCCTACACGCCCCTCCAGCATTTAGAGGGCCCCTCAGCCTCCTTCCAGATCTACGATTCCCTCCTCTCCGAGGAAGGTGTCTTGGGCTTTGAATATGGCTATGCCAGTTCCGCACCAGAGGTCCTGGTGATATGGGAAGCCCAATTTGGTGATTTCGCGAATAATGCCCAGGTCGTCATCGATCAATTCATTGCCTCAGGGGAAAGCAAATGGGGTCGCCTGTGTGGGCTGACGCTTCTTTTACCGCACGGTTATGAAGGTCAAGGGCCGGAGCATTCATCCGCGCGTATTGAGCGCTATCTCCAACTGTGCGCTGAGGACAATATGCAGGTCACCATTCCAACCAATCCAGCACAGATCTTCCATCTATTGCGGCGACAGATGCGGCGTCCCTTCAGAAAACCCCTCATTGTGATGACGCCCAAAAGCCTTCTTCGCCACAAGCAGGCGGTCTCCTCACTTGAGGATCTTGAAGGGGGTAAATTTCATCCGGTCATTGGTGAGACAATCCATCAACCGAAAGAGACCATTCGACGTGTCATTCTCTCCAGCGGTAAAATCTACTATGATCTGAAATCGGCCCGGGATGCCGCCTCGCTGAATCATGTCGCCCTCATCAGGATCGAACAGCTGTATCCTTTCCCAGACAGCGAACTCGCCGCCGAACTGGCACAATATCCTTCCATAGAGGCCTTGGTTTGGTGTCAGGAAGAGCCGGAAAATCAGGGGGCATGGCGCTATATTCAGCACCATTTCCTCAACGCAACGCCCCCGGGGCTGCCGTTCCAGTATGCCGGCCGCGCCGTCTCGGCCGCGCCGGCCGTCGGTCAATACCAGCGCCATATCGTTGAACAAAAGCGCGTGATCGAGGATGCCCTCAAAGGGCCCCTAACGCCCCCTTGATGATCCTTTAGGAAGGCCCTATGCGTATTGAAGTGCTCGTCCCGCAACTCCCAGAATCAGTCTCAGATGCGAACCTCATCAGCTGGCATTCAAAGGCCGGTGACCCTGTCGCGAAGGATCAGCCTTTGCTAGATCTTGAGACCGATAAGGTGGTTCTCGAAGTGCCGGCCCCGGCATCAGGGACTCTCCTTGAAATTCGCCGAAGCCAAGGTGATGTGGTGGCCAGCGGTGATCTTCTGGCGGTCATTGAGACCCTCTCTGATGACCCACTCACGACGCGTCCGTCTGAGACTCTGAACTCTGACGCACGCGCAGCGTCTAGCTCTTCTGCCGCGGCACTCGAACCGCCAGTTAGCCCCGCGGTAAGGCGACTGTTAACGGAACACCAGCTGTCACCAAGGGATATCCCGATCGAAGGCCGTATCAGCAAGCAAGACGTCCTTCAGTTCATCGAACGACGCCTTAAAGAGGCTGAACCCAAAGAGATGAAAGAACTGCCGCCCCCTCCCCTAACCCCCTCCCTCCCCCCGGCCGTTGGTGAACGACGGGTACCGATGACACGGATCCGGGCAAGAATTGCCCAACGCATGGTCGAATCTCAGAAGACCACGGCAACGCTAACGACCTTTAATGAAGTCAATTTAGAGAAGGTATTTTCGCTGCGTCAAAAGCATCGCGCGCGCTTTGAAAGCATGCATGGCGTCAAACTTGGATTAATGTCCTTTTTTGTCAAGGCTTCCGTCGAGGCCCTCAAAAGGTTCCCGATCATCAACGCTTCATTGGATGGGCAGGACATCGTGTATCACGATTCCTATGATATTGGGATTGCCGTCACCACTGAACGCGGACTGGTCGTCCCCGTCCTTAAGGAGGCTGACCATTTAGGGTTTGCTGAGATCGAACGGGCCATCAACGATTATTCCCTAAGAGGCCGCGATGGCAAGCTGCATTTTGAAGAGCTCACAGGAGGCACCTTCACCATCACGAATGGCGGTATTTTTGGCTCCATGCTATCGACACCTATTCTGAATCCACCGCAAAGTGCGATTCTTGGCATGCATGCCATCAAGGAGCGGGCCGTGGTCGAGGACGGACAGATTGTGATTCGCCCCATCATCTATCTCGCGCTCTCCTACGACCACAGAATCATCGATGGCCGGGACGCGGTGTCCTTCTTATTCACCATCAAGGAACTCTTGGAAGACCCTTCGCGTTTATTGTTGAATCTTTGAGAAAAAGGGAGCGCTCGATCACCGACACTCAGCCTTGGCGGTCTCCTGCGCCAAGCATCCTCGCCATCACAATGGCGTCTTCGCGGCCATGGCGGGCCGGATAGTAGCCTTTACGCGTCCCAATTTCATTGAACCCCATACTGCGATACAGCTTAATGGCCCTGGGGTTTGACGGGCGGACTTCAAGAAACATGCTGTCGGCGTTGAACCGGGTGGCCTCCTGAATCAAATGATCGAGGATCATTCGGCCAACACCTCGCCCTTGATACGAAGGCGCCACACACACGTTGAGTACGTGAGACTCACCCGCACCAATGGTTGAAATACCATAACCCACGACTTCACGCGCACGTTCGGCGATCCAGCAGTGATAACCGATCTTGAAACAGCTTTTGAAGGTCTCAAGCTCCCAGTGAAACTCATAAGCAGACGTCTCAATGGCGAACAGAAGATCAATGTCTGCCCGGACCATCGGCCTCAAATTTACTTCGGCGTTTGCCACGAGCGAGGGGAAATGTTTATAGTAAAAAGCCACTTCAGCGTCATAAAGAAACCACCGACGTGCCTTGTCAAAAGCATCAAAGATGAAGTCCATCAGAGGCCCTCTTCAAGGTTACGCCGGCCAAGGTCTGCCGGGCCAGTTTCAAATCCTCCCAGGCTCGTCGCTTTTCTGTCTGAGCACGTAATAGATAAGCTGGGTGGTAAGTCACCACCAAGGGAATCCCATGGTAATTGTGAACCAGCCCTCGAAGCTTACCAATCGGCGTGGTGGTCTTAAGCAGATTCTGGGCGGCGATACGGCCTACAGCCACCAGAATCGATGGCGATACCAGTCGTAACTGATCGACCAGATAGGATTCACAAGCATCTGCCTCAAACGGCAAAGGATCTCGATTCTTAGGTGGACGACATTTGAGAACATTCGCAATATAGACCGATGAACGTTCAAGCCCCAAGGCCTTAATCATTTCATCAAGGAGCTGTCCGGCGCGACCGACGAAGGGCTCACCCTTGAGATCTTCTTGTTCCCCAGGGGCCTCGCCAATAAACATCCAACGGGCGTTCATATCGCCGATACCGAACACCGTCTGTGTCCTTGTCTCATGGAGTGGACAGCGCTGACAGTGCCGAACCCGTTCTTCAAGGGGCCCCCAATCGGTTCCTTCAACAGGACTTTCGGTTGTCACTGAGAGGGCTGGAAGAGGGGCTGACAAGGATGGAGGGCCATGGGGGGGGGATTGGTCCTTTAAGGTCCATGTATCGATCCCCATCCTCCTTAAACGCGCGCTTCGCTGGGATTCCATGCCCATCACTCCTCGTCAAAAAACTTTAGACCTCGCCTGTCACCTGGGGGTGCATGCGGGTTGTGGGCAGCAACAGCTTATTCACCGCATTGAGGTAGGCCTTCGCGGAGGCAATCACGATATCGGTATCAGCGCCCTGACCGTTCACAATGCGTCCCCCCTTCTCAAGCCGAACGGTCACTTCACCCTGTGCATCCGTCCCCGTGGTGATATTACTAACGGAGTAGAGGAGCAACTGGGCGTCGGTCTTAAGAATCACTTCAATCGCCTTAAAACTTGCATCCACGGCACCGCCTCCGGACGCAGTCGCGCTCATCTCTTCCTGATCGATGCGGACCGTCACCCGCGCCAGAGGAACCTCCCCAGTCTCACTACAGACTTTGAGCGACACCAGTCGAGTCCCTTCTTCTTCAAACGCGGCGGCATCGCTAATCAAGGCCTGGAGGTCTTCATCAAAGATCTCATGCTTCTTGTCAGCGAGCGCCTTAAAACGGGCAAAGGCATCATTGAGTTCGGCTTCTGAGGTGAAGTCGATCCTGAGTTCGTGCATCCGGGTTTTGAAGGCGTTGCGGCCAGAATGCTTCCCAAGAACCATCCGGTTAGCACTCCAGCCAACATCCTCGGCTCGCATAATTTCATAGGTTTCGCGGTGTTTAAGGACACCATCTTGATGAATGCCTGATTCATGAGCAAAGGCATTGGCTCCTACGATGGCTTTATTCGGCTGAACGGGGAATCCGGTGATATTCGAAACCAGTTTGGAACAGGCCACAATCTCACGCGTATCGATCTCGGTGTGGCAAGGAAAGACATCCTGACGGGTCATCACCGCCATCACCACTTCCTCGAGAGCGGCATTGCCCGCCCGCTCACCGAGACCATTGATCGTGCATTCCACCTGACGGGCGCCATTGATTACCGCGGACAAAGAGTTGGCGACGGCCAGACCAAGGTCGTTGTGGCAATGAACGGAAAAGATGGCTTTATCGGCATTCGGAATTCTTTCACGCAGCCGCCGAATGGTTTGCCCAAAGGGTTCAGGCAGGCTGTAGCCGACGGTATCTGGAATGTTGAGCGTCGTCGCTCCGGCAGCAATGACGGCTTCCAGAATCCGGCACAAGAAGTCCTCTTCGGAACGGCCTGCATCTTCTGGGGAGAACTCCACATTGTCGGTATATTGACGAGCCCTTTTCACGGCTTTGACCGCATGGCTAATCACCTCCTCAGGCGACATTCGAAGCTTCAGCTGCATGTGAATCGGCGACGTCGCGATGAAGGTATGGATGCGTGATTGACGAGCCTCTTTAAGGGCCAATCCCGCCTGATCGATATCGCGATCAAGCGCTCGTGCAAGCCCACAGACAACGCTATCACGAATCGTTCGAGCGACCGCCTGAACGCCTTCAAAATCCCCAGGGCTTGCCGCGGGGAAACCTGCCTCGATCACATCGACCCGCAGCCGTTCCAAGGCTTTGGCGATGCGAACTTTTTCATCGCGGGTCATCGATGCGCCGGGGCTCTGTTCGCCGTCACGCAACGTGGTGTCAAAAATAATGAGTTTCTCGCTCATGCATCACTCTCTGTAAATCAAATCGCAGCAGATCACGAATCCCTTTGTCAGGCGTTAAGAGGTCTAATACCTCCTAACTTAAGGCGGATAGCCAAACCTACCCAAGATCTTGCCTTAACCCGAGTGATTCACTATAAGCCGCCTGAATGCCTTGAGGCAACTGAGGCATTCAGGGCTCCAAAAAAAACCGATCATGCGCGTCGTTCGGTCCTCATACGGCGACGCCGCCCCAAGGTCAGCACCAGTCCAGATAATGCGTAAACGGTGAACAGGGTAAAAAGAACTAAGGGGGGATTGGTGAAGAGAAACGCGAAGATCAACATGACCAGAATCGCCCAAACAAAGGAGACGCGACCATGAAGGTCAATATCCTTAAAACTGTAGTAACGGATATTACTGACCATCAAAAGACCGGTGGACACCGCCAATCCGAGGGCCGCGTAACGAATGGAATCGAGAGGCCATTCGTATTTGACCGACACCCAAACAAAGCCTGCCAAAACAGCGGCCGCCGCCGGGCTTGGCAGCCCTTGAAAATAACGTTTGTCCTGCACGGCGACCTGGGTATTAAAGCGCGCCAATCGGAGCGCAGCGCCCGCCGCATGGACAAACACAGCGACCCAGCCACCCTTACCAAGACTCGCCAAGGCCCACGCATAAATCACCAGGGCAGGCGCCACGCCAAAGGAAACCATATCGGCCAAGCTATCGTACTCCGCGCCAAAAGCGCTCTGAGTATTCGTCAGACGGGCCACCCGACCGTCGAGCCCATCGAGGATCATGGCAATGAAAATCAACTCGGCAGCCATCTCAAATTGGCCGTTCATCGCCGATGTGACGGCATAAAACCCAGCAAAGAGAGCCGCTGTTGTTAATAAATTGGGGAGCAGATAAATGCCACGAGGCCGTTGTTTCTTGGGGATATCCTGTTGCATCGGGTGTCCGAAGGTGGTGTATCGAGAGGATCACCCGCATCGATAAGACCCGATGGCGTGACCAAAAAAGGCATGATAGGGACCCCGCCAAAAGCATGGGGGTTCCATAAAACAAAGGGTGAGACTAGCTCACCCTTTGTTGCAGTTCAAGACCTGAAATTAGTTTTTGGTCTTGTCGACGATCTTGTTTGCCTTGATCCAAGGCATCATGTCACGAAGACGTGCACCGACCTCCTCAATCGGATGCTCACGGCCCAAGCGACGCTTCGCCTTCAAGGTAGCCGCCCCTGCTTGATTCTCGAGGATGAATTCACGAGCAAATTCACCATTCTGAATTTCCTTCAAGATCTGAGCCATTTCGTACTTGGTTTCTTCGGTAATAATCCGAGGGCCCCGGGTCAAATCGCCATATTCGGCGGTATTTGAAATGGAGTACCGCATGTTGGCGATACCCCCCTCATACATCAGGTCCACAATCAGCTTAAGTTCATGGAGACACTCAAAATAGGCCATTTCCGGCGCATAGCCCGCTTCAACGAGGGTCTCGAATCCGGCCTGAACCAGAGCCGTTGCACCACCACATAGAACCGCCTGTTCTCCAAAGAGATCGGTTTCGGTCTCTTCGCGGAAGTTGGTTTCAATGATCCCTGCGCGTCCACCCCCGTTGGCTGATGCATAAGACAGCGCAATGTGCTTGGCATGACCTGAGACATCCTTAAACACCGCGATGAGGCTTGGGACACCCCCCCCTTGCGTATAGGTAGAACGAACCAAATGGCCTGGTCCTTTTGGCGCGATCATGATGACGTCTAAATCTGCCCGTGGCAGGATCTGTTCATAATGAATATTGAAGCCATGAGCAAAAGCAAGGGCGGCACCCTTCTTGATATGAGGCTCAATCTGCTCGCTGTAAAGGCGAGCCTGATGCTCATCAGGGGCCAAAATCATTACCACATCAGCCGACTTCACCGCGTCTTCAATGGAGGCCACGTCGAGGCCTTGGTTTTGTGCCTTGATGGCAGACTCCGAGCCAGGACGCAGCGCCACAACGACCGAAACGCCAGAATCCTTCAGGTTGTTGGCATGGGCGTGTCCCTGTGAGCCGTAGCCGACAATCGCAACTTTTTTGCCACGAATAATCGAAAGATCGGCATCTTTATCGTAAAAAACCTGCATGAAGTGTCCTCGGTTTGAAAATGCAATGAAAAGAAAAAATCAGGTGTTAAACCCGCGTTCTCCGCAGAGAATACCCGTGGTTCCCGAGCGAACGACCTCAATGATATGATCCTCTGAGATACCCTTCAAAAAGTCATCCAGCTTGGATTTTTCACCCGTCAATTCGATCACGAAGCTGGTGGGGGTCTCATCTAGAATATTGCCGCGAAAGCGATCGCAAAGACGGTTAATGTCCTCTCGCTTATCAGCGATCGCACGGCACTTGACCATCATCAGCTCTCGCTCGATATGCGTCGACTCCGAGAGATTCACCAATTTGACGACATCAATGAGCTTATTAAGCTGTTTGGTGATCTGTTCGATGATTTCATCACTGCCGGAGGTCACCACCGTCATCCTTGACATGGACGCATCCTCGGTCGGTGCGACGGTCAGCGTTTCAATATTGTAACCGCGCGCTGAAAACAGGCCGGCGACCCGTGACAGCGCTCCCGCCTCGTTTTCAATCAGAATCGAGATAATATGACGCTTCATGAGAGCTCCGTATCGGTGCTCACTCCAGGCGCCATCCGCATCTCGTGATGCCCCTTACCGGCTTCAATCATCGGATAAACATTCTCCGAAGGATCGGTCAGGATATCGAGGAATACCGTTCGATCCTTCATCCGAAAAGCCTCTTCTAGGGCTGGGCGCACATCGCAAGGTTGATCCACCTTGATACCAACATGGCCATAGGCCTCCGCCAGACGAACGAAATCGGGAAGGGTCTCAAGATAGGACTCAGAATAGCGACTTTCGTAAGAAAATTCCTGCCACTGCCGAACCATCCCCATGTAGCCGTTATTGAGATTAATAACCTTGACCCCGGTTCGGTACTGAAGCGCCGTAGCGAGTTCCTGGATACACATCTGAATACTGGCCTCGCCAGTGATACAGGCCACATCCGCCTCGGGATGTCCGAGCTTGACACCAATCGCAGCGGGCAATCCAAACCCCATCGTGCCAAGACCACCGGAATTGATCCAGCGGCGCGGCGCGTCAAATTTATAGTACTGTGCGGCCCACATCTGGTGTTGACCGACATCAGAGGTGACAAAAGCATGACCCCCCGTGACCTCCCAGAGCTCTTCTATCACCCGCTGGGGCTTGATCCTCCGACTGTTTCGGTCGAAACTGAGGCAATCAAGGGCTCGCCAACGTTCAATCGACGCCCACCACTCGCTGATATCCTGGCTTGACCCCTTAAAGTCTGCAGCCTTAAGGAGGGCCATCATCTCTTCCAACACGAACTGCACTTCGCCGACAATGGGGATATCGACGCGAACGGTCTTCGAGATGGAGGCAGGATCCACGTCAATGTGGATGATTTTCGCGTCAGGACAAAATTGAGTGAGCTTACCGGTCACGCGGTCATCGAAACGGGCACCGATCGCCAGCAACACATCACATTGATGCATGCCCATATTGGCTTCATAGGTGCCATGCATCCCGAGCATGCCGAGGAACTGGCGATCGGTCGCTGGATAGGCCCCAAGACCCATCAGCGTCTGTGTGATTGGAAATTCAAGGAAGCGTGTTAGATCGATCAGGGCCTTGGAGGCATTACCCAAAATCACCCCACCCCCGGAGTAGATCATCGGCTGCCGCGCGGTCAAGAGAAGGTCAACAGCCTTCTTGATCTGCCCGGGATGGCCTTTGACCTTAGGCTGATAGGAGCGGATATCTACCGTCTTGGGATACTCGTAAGGAATCTTGACCTTGGGGTCAGTGATATCCTTGGGGATATCGACAACGACCGGGCCCGGGCGCCCGGTCGTCGCAATGTAGAAAGCTTTCTTAATGGTTTCAGCAAGCTTTGAGAGGTCGCTGACCAGAAAATTATGTTTGACGCAAGGTCTGGTGATCCCGATGGTATCGCACTCTTGGAAGGCGTCGCTGCCGATCACGGCACGCGGCACCTGCCCGGTCAGAACCACCAGGGGAATGGAATCCATAAAAGCGGTGGCTATACCGGTCACGGCATTGGTCGCACCAGGACCTGAGGTCACAAGGACCACGCCCGGCTTGCCTGTGGAGCGCGCATAACCATCTGCAGCGTGCGTCGCACCCTGTTCATGACGAACCAAAATATGACGAACGTCATCCTGCTGGAACAACGCATCGTAGATGTGCAGTACCGATCCGCCGGGATAACCGAAAATGTATTCGACGCCCTCGTCTCTCAAACACCGGACGACAATTTCAGCACCGCTGAGCTCCACGCAACTTCACCCTGTCGCTATGCCCCAGGGCGACACTAAAGACCCCGAAGCAGTTGAAAAAAAGACTTATAAAGGTACTAGGAGTTACCTTTATCGTCAAGGCTGTGTGACAGAGGACTCCCTTTGAATGGCGCATGGGAGGTGTTTGCTCGAACCCACCACCAACGAGACCGCCGCGGCGGCCTTCAGTCAAAGGCGCGCCCTCCCTAAAGGCAGCCCGGGGGCTTTGGAAGCCCCGCGATCAGGCAGGCGGTCCGAACTGGAGCGCCGGCCAATAACTGATTGAGGTAACGCGAATTGCCCTTTTCAGGGCCTAGCGCTTTTTCAACGGCCTTAATGAATAGACGATTGGTTGGGAGATGATGAAACCGCTCATGATAGGCCCTAATAAAGGCAATGACCTCGAAGTGACCCTCCTCTAGAACCAGGGGAATCCTTGCAGCTAAAGCCCTTGCAAGTTCTGGGGTCCAGGTGTCCCTATCCGAGAGGAAACCATCTTCTGAGAGCATCAGATGAAGATCGCATCGCATCACCGAGTGAAGACCATCAATACCATCGAACCACGCGAGGGTGGGATTCTGTTAATCTGACGAACCCCACCATATCAATCGGATGAACGCCTGCTGGACACAGATGCCCTCGGCGGAGACGATGCGCTTCATAGATGTAAAAAGAAGGTAACGTGGTGGCGTCAGTTCCCGTGGGCACCTGACCTAAGACACCGTCCTCCATCAGCAACACAGCATCACCCGCGTTCGCTCGGCAAAGGCATAGGGTCAACGCCAGAGGGGTCATCACCACATGCAAGGTCCCCATTATCCTGCCAGCACCAGGTCATGCTCTAGAATCAGATCCGAACAGTCAGACCGAGCGATGACGGTCACGGGTATTAAAAGTCGCTCAAGAGAGAGCTGATGATCTAAAAGAGACTCTTCTTCAACCAACATTTGATCAACCCCATAGAACGCCAGAGCATCAAGCAGCCCCAAAAGACCTGGCTGCTGACCTTCTTGTCCTTGATCCAAGAATTTAACCGACGCGTCCAAGAACAGGAGACTCACGAAAAGATCAAAGGCTTTGAAGGTCAACACCTGATCAAAGACCTCCTGGAGATCATGGGCTTTCAGTGGATAGGCCCGAAGAATGAAAAGACAACGCTTAGGGGTCATGAGGGGCACCAAAAATGAGAGTCCGATCGGCCTTCAAGCACGCATCGACCCATGATCCGAGCCCCCCTACCTTAAAACCCGCCCGAAAACGGCTGGCGTCTCCCCCCAAGCCGCGCCGCTCCGAGGCGGCCGTGCAGACCACTAAATCGATCCCTCTTTCGGCCAGCGAAGACCAATCAGGGCCGGACAGCGAGTCATCAAGCTCCGCACAGGCATTCAACACCCCGTCATGATAGAAAAAAACCAAAACCACCTCATGCCCACAGGCCAGTGCGGCTTTGATAAACTCATACCCGAAAGCCACCGCCTCACTATCAGGTCCTTGTTCATTGATCTGAATGGCGTAGCGCATGGTCTCCATTGAAGTGAGTTCGATTGAACCCCACTATACCTCTACCTGTTACTTTCGAGGTACTTCCTGTCTTGTTGCGACCCACCCGCCCACTGATCGCCGCCATTGTGTTGGTCCTCTCATCAGCCATTCGACCCGTGTCGGTAGAGGCCGAGATGACCCATATCGAGCTGCCAGATATTGGTGACCCAACCGGCGTGATCATGACGGCACAGCAAGAAACGGAGCTTGGAGAAGCCTTCTACCGGAACCTCCACGCTCAGATGCACATTGATGCAGACCCCGAAATCAAAAACTACATCCAGTCCCTCGGGGACAGGCTGGCCGCCAACAGCGATACCCCACAGCAGCATTTTACTTTTTTCGTGGTAGACGAGAACGTCATCAACGCTTTCGCTGGGCCTGGGGGATTCATTGGGGTTAATTCTGGACTCATCCTTCTGACCGAGCAGGAAAGTGAGCTCGCTTCTGTCGTCGCCCACGAAATCTCCCACGTCACTCAGCGCCATCTGTTCCAGACTTTTCAGGCAGCCACACGCATGGCCATCCCCAGCGCACTCGCCATGCTCGGTGCGGCGCTGATCGGTGCTAAAGCCGGCGGCAATGGCGCCATGGCTGCGATGATGGCGGCTCAGGGCATGAGCGCCCAGTACCAGATCAATTTCACTCGGGACAATGAAGTCGAGGCCGATCGAGTCGGGATGCAAATCCTCTCGAAATCGGAGTTCGACCCCCGCGCCATGCCGGAATTTTTTGAGCGGATGCAACAGAGCACACGTTTTGTTGGCAACCACATTCCCGAGTTTCTCCTCACTCACCCGGTCACCACAGCCCGTATTTCAGACACGAGGGACCGCTCCGAACATTTTGACTACCGGCAGTATCCTGATTCACTGACCTATCAGGTGATCCGCGCCAAACTGAGAGTGCTCAACTCAGGGAGCCCCCGTCTAGCCCTTGAATACTTCACCACCATGTTCAACAGAGGGACCGCACAACAGCAGAACGTCATGAATTATGGGATGGCGCTAGCCCACGCCAAGCTCGGCCAAATCGACAAGGCCCGCACCACGCTCCAGAAACTCGTACAGCAGTACCCCCACCAGTCCCAATTCATGAATGCCCTCGCCGACACCGAGATGGAAGCCAAGAATTTCACCCGGGCCGCGCAACTCTATGAAGGGGCCCTACAACGCTTCCCAGACAATGAGGCCATGACCCTCAGTTACGTCCGAGCGCTACTCAACACGCATCAGGCCAGCAAGGCGCGAACCATTCTCCACCAGTTCACCAAGCACCACACCCCAGACCCTGATCTCTATGAATTGATGGCGGAGACCTACAGTAAATTGGATAACGAAGGGGAGTCTCATCGCTACTACGCCGAAGGGTATTACCTCTTGGGACAGACCAAACAGGCGTTACTTCAACTCCAACTGGCGAAAAGAGCCTCAGGCAATAACTTTTATCTGAATGCGGTCCTCGACGAGCGAATGGAGCAGTGGAAGAGTGAAGAAATGGCACAGAAGGACAAAGACTAAAGATCCGCCACCCCTCGTTCATGCTCCCCTTCTTTTCTAAGCTCGCGCTTCAAGATTTTACCTGCACCATTTCTGGGGAGTCGCTCGAGCACCACAAAGCGTCTTGGCACCTGGTGCCGACCCAAATGGTTTCGACAAAACGCGCGCAGCTCGGCATCGCTGAGGCTCTGACCGTCATGACAAGCGACATAGGCAATAGGGACTTCCCCGTGGCGGGCATTTGGCTCCCCAATAACCGCAGCCTCAAGAATGGCCGGATGGGTATAGAGAACATCCTCTAGCATCCTTGGGTAAACATTCATCCCGTTCACAATGATGAGATCCTTTTTGCGATCGACAATACTGAAATAGCCTTCGTCATCGCGCGTACCAAGGTCACCAGTCAACAGCCAATCCCCTCGCATCACCGCTGCGGTTGCTTCCGGTTGCTGCCAGTAGCCTTTCATGACATTCGCCCCGCGGACCGCAATTTCACCGACTTCACCGTCCTCAAGGAGCCGCCCCTCCTCATCGACGATCCGCATCTCCACCCCGGGGATGGGCAGTCCAACGCTACCCGGCTTTGAAACGCCATCGATCGGGTTGACACACGTAACGGGGGAGCATTCTGTGGGCCCATCACCTTCATAAACTCTGATCCCAAACTTCTCTTCAAAAGCCTCAAGGACTGCGAGCGGCATAGCCGCACCCCCGGCGATGCCGAAGCGGAGACTCTGGAACAAGCTGATCCGGTCATCACGAAGCCTCAGCAGGACACTGTAAAGACTCGGAACACCGATGAAAATCGTCGCCTGATGCCGATCGATCGCCAGCGCCATCCTTTCAGGGTCAAAACCCTGAATCGGTATGAGGGCACACCCATTGGTCAGTGGCGTCAATAAACCAACGGTCGCTGCAAAAGCATGAAACATGGGCAATACGACCAGAACCCGATCACTGCCCTGACGCCAGCGCATAGCGACATGAACGCTTTCGGTATTAGCCACCAAATTGGCATGGGTCAGCATGGCTCCCTTAGGAAACCCGGTGGTGCCAGAGGTATAAAGGATAACGACGAGATCCTCATGGGGATCAATATCAGGGGGGATCCAACCGTCCGCAGGATTCAGTAAAGGCGCGAGATTTTCAAGGGGATCCGGTGATTCGGCGATCTCAATGACAATACGCACCTCGTCCATGTCGAGAAGGATATCTTCAAGTCTTGGCCGGAGTGATGTCTGAACCAAGATCCCACTCACCCCAGCGTCCTTCAGGATATAGGCGATTTCCCGAGCGTTGATCAGGAGATTGATCGGCACAAGGGTCGCGCCAGCACGGACCACCGCGATGTAAAGGAGCGCAAACTCCATCCCGTTCGCGGCATAAAGGGCAACCCGGTCACCCTTTCGAATCCCAAGACCTTGGAGCGCTGCCGCCATGATCGTGGCGGTTTCTTGGAACATCCGATGCGGGATGGCCATCGAATCGGTGAGCACGGCAGGACGGTCACCCATCACGTCGACCACAGCATCCATCCGCGCGATCAGATGACTCACGTCTTGCTTAAGTCCTAGAAGAACTTTTCGCCTTGATCAATTGATGATGTTATGGCCGCGGCCGCGCATACAGTTAATGTAGGCTCTTTTGTATTGATCATCGGCACTGATACCGGTGTAGGCCCCGCCACCAATACCTCCCGAGGCAGCACCAATAGCGGCACCAGCCCCTGGGTTTCCAACAACAGCGCCCACCGCTGCGCCCGTTGCGGCGCCAAGAAGACCACCGACGGCGACGCCCTTGGCGGTTTCCGTCCCTACAGAGCCAGCCTGAGAGGCCAGGGAACGGCATTCCTCGGTATCTTTTGGAAGGTTAGCCGCATTTTTATCGTTCTGGGCATCCGCAACGGGTTGCCAGTTCGAATAAGATGCACAGCCTTGAAGACCCAACAAAAGTGTACTCATGACGATTAACTGACGCATGTAAAGTCCTCCATTCAAGTTCAAAGTGAGAGAGTCGGCTCATCGAGCGCTTCAGCCGATCAGGGCTTGCCCTTGCGCCAATCGAGGGAGCGAACGATGGAGACCCATGGCCTGAATCATCGCTATCTTCTTGGCGGGCCTGATCCTTTCGGCGAGCCCGAGCCCTAGGTTACGCAACACCCGTAAGGGGACGCTGCGATTACCAAAGGCACGATAGAAACCATCCATAAGGGTCATCATGATCAAGTTATTATTGCGCCGCATGCGCTCATAACGACGAAGCGTTGCCTCTGAGCCAAAGTCCTGGCCCTGATGCGCGGCATCCAGCAGCACTTCGGCCAAGGCGGCCGCATCAAGGAGGCCAATATTGACCCCCTGCCCGGCCAAGGGATGGATCATGTGGGCGGCATCGCCAATCAACGCGACACCCTCTTTTATATAGCGCAGCGCATGTTGGCGACGCAGAGGAAAACTGCCACGAGCGGTGATCGACTTGATGTCGCCAAGGCACGCCGGAAAGGCCTCAAGCAAGGCCTTCAATAGTTGAGGGTTAGAAAGACTTTTGAGGCGCCTGACTTCTTCTGGGGTGTGATACCAAACCAGAGAGGCATGGGCGCCTGGCAGGGGCAACAGCGCCTGTGGCCCATCGGGTGTAAAATGCTGCCAGGTGATGTCCTGCTGACCACAACCGGTTTCAACGGTCAGCACCAATGCCTGCTGTTCATAATCCCAGCCGCTGACCCCCATGCCGGCGACTTGCCGAACCTTAGAAAAACCACCGTCGGCAGCGACCAAAAGACGCGCTTTGAGCGTGCGGCCATCGTCAAGCTCCACCAAAGACCCCTTAGGGCCGTAGGTCATCGAGCGGGTCTTTACCCGTTCGATCACCTCAACGTTTTCGAAGTCCTTCCCTCGCTCAAGGACCGCAAGCTGGATGACTCGATTCTCAACAATATGGCCAAGGACCGGCTGATTGATTTCATCGCTGATAAATTCCACATCACCAAGATCCTCCCAAACCCGCATCCGGCGGTAGGGGCAGAGCCGGCGACGGGTGATCCCATCCCAGGCTCCGATGGTTTTTAAAATATTGGCAGAGGCGACGCTTAACGCGGAGACGCGAAGATCGAAGGGCTGATCAACGCTAAAGGGGTCAGGGGGCGCGTCTTCAAGCAGCACCACCCGGAGTCTCGATTGGCCGAGGGCGCAAGCCAGCGTTGCTCCCACCATACCGCCACCCACAATCAAGACATCGCATTCACTACCCATCAGCATCTCCCTTTATAGAGAGACCCATTATCCACCATTGGGAGGACCACCGCACCGCCAAAGCCCAGTCCTTGGAGGGATTTGGGTTTAGGAGCGTTCGATGAAACTTAATCAGGACTCTTGATCTTCGACCATATTGGTGGCCACCAGACCCGCAAAGGCGCAGAGAAAGGCGTTGATCAGCAACCAAAATGGCAGGGTTTCAAGCCCGAAGAATTTACCACCGGTTATTATCGCCCAAACCATTGCCAGCAGAGCGGTCAAGACCGTGCTAATCCCACCCACCACGCCGCCATGAATAAACCCATGATGCCCTGCTTTCTTCGCGGCAATAAAGCCAGGGACCAAACAAGTGGCGAGACCCAGGGCCTGATTGATGGTATAGAGGATCCCTGCATTGTCGCCGGTCGCGGCAGCCTCGCCCACTAATTGGGGCAAAAAGACGATATGAACAACGTAAAGGATCAAAAAAAGTGCGATACCCCAAACAAGGGCTTTTCCATTAAGTTCCATGACATACCTCGGCAAGTGAGTCGCGTTCTTTCATTCAAAACTCGAATTAGACGGTCCTCTACGAAATAATTCAACCTTCCGTTCTAAACGGCCCTAAGGGGACAAAGGGAGTCAACAAAAGGTATATTGGGCAATTAGATTTGTGGCCCCGATGAACCTTCGGGCGCCGCCTGACATGCTAAGGATTTCCCTGAAGTTCCATGAAAAAGATCGTTAAACGTCTGGCCATCATCAGCGCCAGCAAACCCTGGGCCGTTATTGGAGCGGCCTTACTGCTCTCGCTGCTGGCGATTCAAGCGGCTATAAAACTCCCGGTCTATACCTCCCGGCAAGCCCTTCTGCCCCAAAATACCGAGGTGGCCGCCCGACTGAATCGGTTCCTTGAGACCTTTGGCGCCGCCTCCGACCTCGTCGTGGCGCTCGAAAACGCACCCCGCGAGACGATGGAGGCTTTCGCCACCGAATTGGCAACCCGCCTGAGGACACAACCTGAAATCGCTCAAGCTACAGAGCGTCTCGATACCGATTTTTTCCTGCAACACGCCTATCTCATGATGCCGGCATCGCAGTTAAAAGGTCTCGAAAGCCTCCTTTTAGACCATCAAAAAGCGCCAATAAAACCCCTCTCTGCGCTGTTGGTCGAGGCTCAAGAAGCACTCAAAAATCCACCATCCAGCAAAGACCTGAGTCTCCAAGAGTCTTTAAGCCGCCTGGATGCGCTCAATGCGACGCTGGCTGAATGGCAAAGATGGTTGGAGCAACCTGAACCCCCCACGGACCTCGCCATGCCTGCCCTTTTGAAAGCCTTAGGCGCCGAGCAGCTCGGTAATGGCTATTTTGCTTCCAGGACAGGTGACTTGTTATTTTTGTTTGTGCACGCTCGAGACCCCAGCGAAAACCGGGAGAGCTTGGCCCCTTTCAATCAACGCATTCTTCAGGTCACCGATGAACTTCAGCGGACATTCCGCAACAGGGGACAGCAACCACCCGAGGTTATCCTGACCGGCCTTCCCGCGATCGAATATGAGGAATATCTCGACATCGAAAAAGACATCCGTTTGGTGATCTGGTCTGCTGCGATATTGATCGCCGCGTTGATCTTGATCGTTGTTCGGAGCATTCGCTGGGCCCTCGCCATTTTTATTCCCATGGGTCTTGGGGCACTGTGGAGTCTGGGTTTTGCCTATCTGGCCGTTGGCCATCTGACCATTATCACCTCGAGCTTCCTCGCTATTCTCTTTGGACTAGGGGCGGACTACGGCATTTTCACCACGTCCCAGATCCAAGAATCGCGGCGATCTGGCACCCCACTGATCGAAGCCATTGGTCAAGGTATCGCCGAGGCCTTCCCGGCGGTCATGACCGCCGGCATCGCTTCGCTGCTGATATTCAGCGCCCTTGCAACCGTTGAGTTTCCGGGGTTTGCTGAACTCGGCTTAATTGCTGCAGGCGGGGTCCTCCTGATTCTGATCAGCACCTGTATCGTTCAGCCGGCGGTCTACGCGCTGTTCCCCCCAAAGATTAAGATCAAGGTTGAGCGCGCTCATCAGAAGGCCCTGAAAGGCGCCTTTTGGCCTCCAATCGCTTGGATCCTGGTTATTTTATCAATTGTAGGTGCCCTCTTTGGGCTCCGTGCCGGCCTTTCAATTCCTTTCGACTATGATGTCCTTTCCTTGCTGCCCAAAGATTCAAGGGCCGCTCAATATCAACGACGTATGGTGACCGACACTGATTATCAGTCGGAGGTCGTTATCTTTACCGCCAAGACAATCGATGACCTTCGTCGTATCACGGAGGCAGCCTCACATCTTCCAAGTCTTGCTAAAGTGCAATCGATCACTGCACTCTTTCCAGAAGATGCTCAAGACCATCTCGAGACAGCACAGCGCATCGGCCTGATCGCTGATCAAAAAAACCTCCGCCTTACACTCGAGGCCTACGAGAGACATCCTCTTACCAAGGCTGACCTTAAAACGCTCTCAGCGCTTCTAAAGGCTGCGTTGGATCAACTGGATCTCCTCGAAGAGCAAGCTTTTTCAGCCGGGCAGACATCCCTGGTCGAGAAGCTTGAGACGGCAAGGAGCCACCTTGAAGCGCTCTTAGAGGATGTGACTGAGCATCCCGAGGTGAGCCTTGAAAGAACGAATCGGCTCTTCAAATCTGTTTTCATCAAACTTCACGAGGGGCTGAGTCTCATAGCCTCCTGGCGCGCAGCGGTCCCGCTTTCACCCAAGGACCTGCCTGCCAGCCTGCGTGATCGTTTCGTGGCGCCTGATGGGACCATGGCGGCGTATGGCTTCCCTGCCAAAAGTGTTTATGACCCTCAAAATCTTGATCAGTTGATGGCGGAAGTCTATCGTGTCGATCCTTCAGCGACCGGCTTCCCAAGCACCCATCAGGTATTCTCTAAGGCCGTCGTAGACAGCTTTACCCGGGGGACCCTCCTGGCCACCATCGTTTGCCTCCTCTGGCTCACGATCATTCTTCGCCGCCCCAAAGCCATCATTCTGGCTGCTCTGCCCTTAGTCATTGGGGGGGGCTGGATGTTAGGACTGATGGCGCTCGCCGGGCTTCGGTACAATTACGCCAATATCATTGCCCTCCCTTTGGTGATTGCTCTCGCGGTCGACTATGGCGTCTGGTTCAGTCATCGCTGGCATAGCCTCCAGCCTTTAAGTCCCCTCGCCATCACCCTCAATGCGGGCAAAGTGATCGCCTTGGCTGCGGGCACTGAAATGGCGGGGCTTGGTGCCATTACCTTGGCGAAATATCGGGGTGTTTCAGGGCTCGGCATGGACATCACCATCGGCCTTGTTTCTTGCCTGGTCGCCACCCTTGTGGTGGCTCCCGCGATCGGTCAACTGCTCAACCGCCCTCAAAAGGATATTTGAATCATGAAGCCAAATTCCCTGCTCCAATTGAATGGCCTGATCCTCGGCGCCGTTCTTTCGCTCCATGCGGCTGCAGATCCTGAACCCATCGTGGTGTGTTATCCCGGAGGCCCCGTTAACGAAGCCGATGCAAACACGGCGATGGAGGCCATGTTGAGGGTCATTGAAAAAGCTGGAGAATGGCCCGCACATCGCTTCAATAGCTTTTTCACAGCCGATCCGGCGCAGTGTAAAACGCTGATGACCCAAAAAAAGCCAGCCTTCGCGATCACCAGCTTGGGACTCTTTTTAGAACAACGCGAACCCCTTTCCCTAGACGCGATCGTCCAGCCCCGCATGAAGGGCGCTACCAGCGAGCGCTATCATTTGATGGTTCAAAAGGGACATTACTCCTCCGTTGCAAGTCTTCAGGGGAAATTGGTTGGGGGAACCGTTTTTGAGGAGCCGGACTTTCTTCAAAAGATCGTATTCAAGGGAACCTTGGCACCGACCACCTTCTTTCACCTTGCACCCAGCCGTCAGGCCATCAAGGCTCTTCGGAGCCTTGACAAGGGGGAGCTTGATGCCGTGCTCTTAAACGGCCAACAGTTCGACGCCTTGCCTTCACTCCCGCTCAAGTCATCGCTGGAGGCCGTCTTCACTTCCGATGTGGTCCCCCTGATGGGACTCATTGCCAATCGCAACCTGAGTTCTGCCGAGGACAGAACCCATTTTGCCAAGGCGCTAGAAGCCATGTGTCTTGATAGCGAGGGCAAGAAGCTGTGTGAACTGTTTGGCATCGATGCCTTTGTTGCTGTCGATAAAGGGGCTATTGACGCGGCGATCGCCTTGTGGAAAAAAGGACACTAAAACATGATCAGGCACTTACTATCGCACCTCCTGGTCATGGTCCTGATCGCCCCCGGCTGTTCAACCCTCAACTCCTCACCGGACAGTATCGCAGGCGCTCGCCACTGCCCTAAAGACACTGCAAATCTGGTCCTTGAGCGGGCAGCAACTCTCGGACCCGAATCCACAGACCAGGAACTTGCCTGTGCGCTGCGGGTTCTGATCGCATCAAACGACCCCATAGCCGTTAAGTCGTCACTGTCCACGCGCCTTTCCCTGCATTTGAGTGAAAGGGAAGCCCCTGGAAATGACCGCGACCGTCAGATCCAACAGGGCATTAAGCGCGGGGAGAATGCACTAAAGCAAGGCGGCGATCAGGATGCCGCCGTGCATTATTATCTTGGCGCCTTGATGGGTCTTTGGTTGAATGATCATCCCCTCGATGCCGGGACGCTCTTGACCCGCGTCGAAAAGGAGCAGCTCACGGCGATGGCCTTATCCGAAGCCGTGGATGACGGAGGCCCCTTACGACTCCTCGGCATGATCTATCTGAGGGCCCCGCCTTGGCCGGCTGGCATGGGCGATGGTGACAAAGCCCTCGAACTCCTTCAAAAGGCCGCGATGAAATACCCGCAACATCCACTGAATCATGCTTTCTATGCTAAGGCTCTGATTGAGGTGGACGACCGAAAGGAAGAGGCCCAGCGTGAATGCGATGAAGGACTCAAGGCCCTAAAAAATAATCATTGGGGCCGAAACCGCATCATCTGGCAAGGCGAGTTCGACAGCCTCCATAAAGAACTAGCGCGTTCAACCCTATGAGCTCCCGCGATTCAATCCTCCGCGGAGCGACCGAAAAGGCTGTTCACTATCTACTGACCCAACAAAAGGCCGCCGGGGATTTTGAAGGAGAAATGGTCTGGTGCACCATGATCCTCGCTCAATCGGTCATCGTAAGGACCATTGTAGGAAAGCCCTATAGTGATCAGGACCGGAAGAAGATTTATCGTCACTTTAAGGTGTCTCAGGCTACTGATGGTTCATTTGGGATGCATCCTGAATCCCCCGGCTATGTTTTTTTTACCACACTCGCCTACGTGGCCCTGAGGCTATTAGGCTTTGAATCCAAGGATCCTCTGCTGGCCCGCGCCCATCAATGGCTCAACCTGCAGCCAGTGGGCGTCAAAGGCATTCCAACGTGGGGTAAATTCTGGCTCGCGATTCTGGGCCTCTACGATTACCGGGGTCTCAATGCGATTCCGCCAGAACTTTTTATGCTCCCAGAATGGCTCCCCTTTCACCCCAAAAAATTCTATAGCCATACCCGCCTCATCTATCTTGGGATTGCGACGATTGCGGGAAAACGCTACGTCGCCCCGTTGCCTCAGGATTTAGTGGCGTCGCTGCGTCTTGAACTCTATGACGAACCTTATGCCTCCATCAACTTTTCAAGACATCGACACACCCTGGCGCCTCGGGATGTTTATGTCCCGATTACCCCGCTGCTTCGCGGGATCTATGATCTTCTCGCACTTTTTGAGCGGAGACATCCCAAAGACTTCAGGAAAAAAGCCATCGGGCGCTGCCTTGATCGCATCGTGTTTGAACAGATCTCAACCCGCTTCCAAGGGATCTCTCCTGTCAATGGGCTGTTAAATACATTAGCGCTCTACGTTGAAGACCCTCAGCACCCTCTCCTTGAAGCCAGCCTTCGTGGCATCGAGGCCTGGCGATGGGAGGATGCAGCTGAAGGGATTCGCTATGTTGGCGCACGATCCAATACGTGGGATACCGCGTTGGCTCTTCAGGCTCTGGTGAATATCAAGGAGCCCGATGCCGCGCTAAAATCATCCATCGGTCGAGCCCTGTCCTTTTTAGAGGGCGCTCAAATGGTCGAGGAAATTCCCGATTATGCTCGTTACTGGCGCGATCCTTCCGTCGGAGGCTGGTGCTTTTCAGATGGTCAGCACCGCTGGCCCGTCAGCGATTGCACGGCTGAGGCCGTCAGTGGGCTCTTGGCCATTGAAGCGCATCCGGCTTACCTCGACCTTCAACCACTTCCCAAAGAACGCCTGCTGCGGGCCATTGAGTTTATTCTCTCCCGGCAAAATGAGGATGGTGGATTTGGAACCTATGAGCGCCGCCGCGCCGGAAAGCTCCTAGAACTCATTAATCCCTCCGAGATGTTTGGTCAGTGCATGACGGAACTCTCCTACATCGAATGCACGGCCTCCTCCTTGGCCGCCTTGTGCCATTACCTGAAACACTATGGGGATATTGAGGGCGGCACCATTGCGCGAGCCACCGCCAAAGCCTTGAAGCTCCTGCGGAATCAGCAAGGCGAGGATGGTGCCTGGACTGGATTCTGGGGAATTAATTACACCTATGCCATCTTTCATGTGGTGAAAGCCATGCGGCTGGCCGGTGTGGCGGCTGATGACCCTGCGCTGGTTAGAGCGGCTGATTGGCTCAAAGCCCATCAGCGCCAAGATGGGGGTTGGAGCGAACACTACACCAGTTGCCTTGAAGGACATTACATCGAACACCCCGCAACCCAGGTCGTGATGACCAGTTGGGCTCTCCTCGGACTCCTCGAGATCGTCCCAGCCCGCGATTCAGCCGTGGAGCGCGGCATCCTGTGGCTTTTAAGTCAACAGAAGGAGGATGGCGGATGGCCTCATCAGGCCGTTAATGGTGTTTTTTTCGGCGCTGCCATGCTGGATTACCGTCTCTATCACACGTATTTCCCCGTTTGGGCCCTGGCAAGGTATAATGGGGCTGTCAGGGGGGATTAGGTGTTGTCATCTTGCAACTATTGTTGCATGATATCCAGAAGCTTTTAAAAATTCGGCGGCCTCAAGCCAGCTATCCGCATAGAACAGCGGGTCTCCGGCAACAACGCGAAGCGTCCGAACCCCAAAATTGAATCAATGATGGGTCATTACGAATTGATGATGGAAACACACGCGAAGAGACAATTAGATGTCGATGTCCTGATTGCAGGAGGCGGGGTGGCCGGAGCGGCTGCCGCCGCAGCACTTTCTCCTCTTGGACTGAAGATCCTCATCGTCGAACCAAAATCGTCCCACGGACGCCGCCTCGCCGGCGAACTCATCCACCCACCCGGTATTGATGCTCTTAAGCAACTGGGACTCCTCGATGAAGACTGTACTATCGGGGCTGAAATTCGCGGCTTCACCATCTTCCCCTTTGATGCCGATAACGAACACGAAGATTATGTCAGCCTCCCCTACAGCGAGGTAGAAGGCTTAAATCATGGTGGCATGGCGATTGAACATCAGGTCCTGAAGGATCACCTTCTAGAACGGGTCAAGGATTTTCCAGGGGTTGACGTGTTGATGGGTTGTCGCGTCTCCCAAATCTTGCCCTCAGACCAAAAAAACACCTATCAGGCCGTGGTCACAGATGACTCCGGAGAGACCCTGATCAATGCGCGACTCATCATTGGTGCCGACGGCCCCATGTCGCAAGTTCGTAAGCTCACCGGCATCTCCCATGAGACGCATCGATATTCGGGTATGTTAGGCGTCGAAGTAGACGACACCCATTTGCCAACGCCGGGTTTTGGTAATATTTTTCTAAATCCCTTGGGGATTTCGTATGCCTATAGTGTGACGAAAGGTCGCGCGAGAGTGATGTTCGAAATTCTACGTGGCGATGACTCCAAGGAGTCGGTTCGCGAGCATCTCAAGTTTTTCCCCCGCGCTTTCCGGGAAGACATTGAAAAGGCCATGGCTCAAGAAAAGCCACTGGCTGCCGCCAACTACCGCATTGTGCCTAAAAGCGCCGTTCACGGGAATGTGGCCCTCTTGGGTGACGCTCGAGGCTGCTGCCATCCCCTCACAGCGTCAGGTATCACGACCGCGGTTAAGGATGCAATCAACCTTCGGGACGCTCTCATCGACACCCAATTCGATGTCCAGCAGGCCCTCCGTCGTTACGCCATCTCCGCAGGTCGCGTTCAACTGACGCGGCGAACGCTCTCAGAGGAACTGCGTGAAGCCTTCCTCTCACACACCAACGAAGCGAAACTCCTTAACCAGTGTATTTTTTCCTACTGGCGCAACAACCCTAAGGGAAGAGCACACTCGCTGGCACTCTTATCGACGCTCGACAGTAGCATCGTCTCCATGGGCATTCAGTTCTTGATGGTCGTGTTGCAGGCTTTCCGTCTTTTGCCGGCACAGTTTCGTGATGGCAACCTCGGACACTGGTGCTTGTCCTTAGTTAAACTGGCTTATAAGAGCCTGACTATCCCCCAAACTGCCTTCCAGCATTGGCTCAGAGAACGTCACGCTCTAGCTGACTGAACCTCCGCCGCTGAACATCAAAGGTCAGCAGCGGAGCCGCACGACCGGAATGATGTTCGCGTCCTCCAACAGGGGCAGGTCGGGAAGTGAACCGATAAAGCTACTGGGCACGCTTTAGAGAAAGCCCAGAGGGTTCTTTCGACATCCCCCCAATCGACCTTCCATGGAACTCACCGTCTAAGGCACTTTGGCGGCTTCGCAGCAAAGAGCCCATGGATATAGAACGACCTACAAAGTCACTCTCTTGACGATCTTAATGGCCTTAGTGGGACAATATTTCTCAGCTAAACGCGCCTTCTCGACTTCTCCTTCAGAAACGATGGTTTTAAGCACGGTCAGGGTGCCCTTGTCATCGACATGAAAAAGATCAGCCGCCTCACCCTGGCAGGTCGCGTGCCCTTTACAAAGATCCCTATCGACTTCAATGATGAAGTCTTCAGCGACATTATTTTCCGCCCTGGATGCTACCGACTCATTGTCTTCTATGCTGACGGCCTTCAGCGCCTTACGTCGATAGCGGATGCGGCAGGGCGAACCCGGCTCAACCACCATCTTGGTGTAGTCGTCATGGTAGCTATCAGGGGCACCCACGAGCTCAAACTCATAGCGGCGGAGAAGAATACAAAAAATGGCCTTAATCTGAAAAAGAGCGAAGGCATTGCCGGAACATTTGTGTCGACCACCCCCAAATGCTTGCCAAGCATAGAGGTTCTTATCCTCTTGACGCTCTGGAGAGTAGCGGTCAGGCTCAAACGCTTCGGGACGTGGAAAAAGAGAGGCAATCCGATGCGTAATGGCCGGTGCCGCACAGACAAACTTACCCGCCTTGATCACCGTATCCCCAATGGTGAAATCCTCTAACACCTTCCGCATGAGAATGATCAACGGTGGATGGAGCCTCAGCACTTCCTTAAGGACATTCTCGAGTTTCGGGATCTGCCGCAAAGACTCGAAGGTCAAAGGTCCCGCCTCGCCAAAAAGTCCATCAATTTCCTCAATCACCGCCTCCATCCAATCGGGATGCCGGAGGAGTTCAATAAGGACCCAGGCCGTCGTCCCTGAGCTGGTGTGATGGCCCGCAAAAATAGTGGCAATCAACATGCCTGTGATTTCATGCGGCGAGAGCTTAGTGCCATCGTCGTAGGTCGCATCAATCAATGTCTGGAAGACATTGGGGCTATTCGATCGATCCCTGGCTCGCCGCTCCATAATCTCGGTGACCAAAGCCTGAAGTCGAACCCTCGCCTGATCTCGGCGGCGAAACACTGGGAGAGGGAGATTAGGAAAGACATAGGCGATGGGCTTAATACCCTGCTCTAGATCGTGATAAATCTCGGCAAATTCCTTATTAAGTTCATGCCGAAATTCTGGGCCCAAGAGACAATGGCTTGAAGTGTAGATGGTCAATTCTTTAGTGAATTCGAGAAGATCCATCTCACCCGACTCACCCCATTGGCTGATCAAACCCTCCACCTCTTCGACAATGATCTCGGAATAGGTCCTCATCGGCTTGTCGCGAAGCGCGGGCATCAGCATTTGAAGCTGCTGGTTCTTTTTGGTGATCGGAGCATCGAACACAACGCCATGGCCAAAGATTGGCGTCATAATTTTGTAAGCCGCGCCCTGATCCAAGGTCTCATCGGCGGCACGATAGAAGGCCTCAGAGGCCTTTTCGCCCGTGAGCAGCACCATATCCTGGTGAAACATTTTGAATTCCGCGATGTCCCCCATTTGTTCACGAAGCGCCATCATGAAGCGGTGCGGGTTCTTACCAAAATCGAGAATGTGACCGAGGAGAGGCCAAGCTCCCTTCAGAACCGGAGGGAAACGGACGGGGCTTTCAAGCGGTGATGACTGTTGATCCATGGGATATTGATGAAAAAGGTTGGCGAATCTCAAACCCCATCATAACCGATACCCCACGATAATCAGGAGACTGGCACCATGGGTCACAGGAACAAACGAATAGAAAACCACACTTCGTTAATGAGATTAGGTATCATTTGTAAAATCTTATCAACCAACTTCATCATTGATTTCCCTTGAAACGTTCAGAGCTAAACCTTCTCACACTCATAGGCTGCCTCATCAGCCTATTCTTCTCCGGAACTAACACCGCTAGCACCCGAACCTATTACATTGCTGCGGAAGAAGTGCTGTGGGACTATGCGCCCTCTTATCCGATAGATCCCATGCACGGCATGCCGTTCAATGAAGATCAAAACCTTTTTTTGCGTCCTGATCCTCAAAATCGCATCGGACATCGCTACCACAAGGCCCATTACGTTGAATACACCGATGAGAGCTTCAGCCATCTGAAGGAGCGCCCGCCCGAATGGGAACATCTTGGCCTCTTAGGTCCCGTGATTCGCGCCAATGTGGGCGATGAGATTCGGGTCGTCCTCAAGAATTCCCTGAAGAACCATCCGGTCTCCATGCACCCCCACGGCGTCTTTTATTCGAAACGTCACGAGGGGACTCATTATGAGGATGGCACCGGACCTGAAGATAAACAAGATGACATGATCCAACCCGGTGGACAGTACACCTATGAATGGTCTGTTCCTGAACGTTCAGGGCCTGGACCCCAAGATCCAAGCTCCATCGTCTGGCTCTATCACTCCCATGTGGATGAGGTCGCCGACACCAATGCAGGGCTGATCGGGGCGATCATCATTTCCCGCAAAGGTTTTCTTCAAAAAAATGGCAAACTCAAAGGCATTGACCGGGAATTCGTCGTCCTTTTTAGTGTGCTGGATGAAAATAAAAGCTGGCTCCTCGATAAAAACATGGGGGAGATGACCTCCCTCAATATCAAACCCGACGATCCAGACTTCGTAGAGAGCAATTTGATGCACAGCATGAATGGCTACGTCTACAGTAACCTCCCAGGTCTCGTGATGAACAAAGGTGAAAAAGTCCGCTGGTACCAGATAGCTCTTGGTACCGAAGTCGATCTCCATACGCCACATTGGCATGGCAACACCCTGACTGAAACCGGGAAACGCGTCGATGTGTTAAACCTCCTTCCAGGGACCCACGTTACCGTGGATATGACACCTGACAATCCAGGAACTTGGATGTATCACTGCCATGTTAATGACCACATCGAGGCCGGTATGATGGGGAGCTATGTGGTCAGGGACCGCCCTCAGAAGCGACCCTGAAAATAAACGCATTACACTTTCAAATCAGAAAGTTAAGACACGATCTTTGTCTGGAAGTAGGATTAGAGCTATACTGCATAGTCCCATTGGGGGTGACTTGGCTTCGACGTGGATCGCGAAACCCAAGGTGCATGCCGAGGTGCAGTTAACCTCGTAAAACCAACTGCAACTAAGTTAGTTGCCAACGACGACAACTACGCTCTAGCCGCTTAATCGGCTGGTCTCTGAACAGGGCCTGCTTATGGACGCTGACTCGGGGATAACACAAGCATAAGCTCGCGAAGAGGCATGTCCGGGGCCAAATCGCTAAAACTCACGGAATCGCTGAGGGCACTCCTTCCTGTCGGGTTGTCACCAGTTAAAAACAATGACATGGATAAGCATGTAGATCCGAAGGCGGAGGATTTGCGGACGCGGGTTCAATTCCCGCCACCTCCACCATATTTCCGGGGCCTCCAGAGGTTTTCGGGGCAAATACGGGGCAGAAATTCATCCATATTTGCCACATAAAAAAGGGGTCTTTCGACCCCTTCTCTTCGCCCTCTGACCCGGTGCCTTCACCTTATAAACAAAGGTTAGGAGATTTTCCTGACCCTTTTTTATTTCCTTCCGTGGTCCACTTGGACCAAAGCCCAAAAAAACCCGACTTTCAGTACCCCATCACCCTGACGCACTCGCGGTATCCGCTGGCGTAAATCAGGGCCGCTACCGCCAGTGCAGACAGAATTAAAAGCACTTCGCGCATCGATTAAGCCGGCAGGGAATAGCGGATGATGACGATGCCTGAGCCACCTGAACCAGAGGTCGAACCGCTATTGTTTTGCGCTCCACCGCCTCCTCCTGTGTTCGTAGTCCCAGAAGTACCGACAGAGCCGCCAGCGCCACCGCCCCCAGAACCACCAGACCCATTGACCCCCGGCCCAGATCCCCCGCCGCCGCCAGCAAAGTAGCCGCTAACACCAGTTGAAGTGCCGGAAGCCCAAGCTGAATAGGAAGAAGACCCGGCTCCGCCGTTAGCCCCAGAAGCGGAACTGCCCGCTCCGCCGCCACCGCCTCCATACGAACTGGTTCCCCCCAGCACCGGCGTTACCTTGACCTGCGGTTCCTGCTCCTCCCGAACCCGATGTCGCGCCGCCGCCACCACCAGAACCACCACCCGCACCAGCATTGTTCGCAAAAAAACCGCCGCCACCGCAGGAATACGCTGTTGATCCGTTAAAAGTCGTATTTGACCCGGATCTTTGAGTAACCGAGTATGCACCTGCACCGCCAGCGCCGACGACAATCGGGTAAGTCCCCGCGGAAAAAGTGGCTGCCGCTAGCGCCAGTAGTCCGCCTGCCCCGCCGCCGCCGTTACCAACATTTGATGTTGCATCGCCAGCGCCCGCACCGCCGCCTGCAATTAGAATCGACTCTATCGAAGGAGAATACCCCGCCGGAACAACAAACGATCCGGATGACCCAAAAGTGTGGTATCGATATCCGCCCGAAGTCGTAATCGTTCCGCCCGTGGGTAGGCCGATACTCGTTAGCGTTAGCGTCGAAGACGTTGCGTTATCGGCATTCTGTAATGTCAAGCTGATTGCAGACCCCGCAGTCAACCCGTAGATAGCCGCCGGGACCGCTACCGCGCACGACTGACCGCCGTTGGTTGGGGTTGCCGTCGCCGTCGCGGTGGTTACCCCAGGCCTCGTCGTCATCATGACGGGATTCATCGGATACCTGGTCGCAGGCATTCAAGGAGCAACGCTAGCCTCATTGGCGACTTTTGTGCCCTGTTACCTCATTACGGTCATTGCGGCTCCCCACTTCAAGAAACACAGCAAACGGCTGGGTCTTATGGCTTTTGTAGATGGCATCACAGCTGCTGCAGTAGGAGCAATCGCAGGATCAGTTATCGTGCTGGGGATGAGATCCATCACCGACACACCAACTGCAGTTTTGGCAATCGGAACCACATTATTACTACTGAGATTTAAGAAACTACCAGAACCTGCGATTGTTTTGACTGCAGCGCTTATCGGACTGGGCATACATCCCCCTATTTCATAGATGGACCAGACAGATGGTCTATGACAGCTGATGACATCAAGGGTATACAAAACCCTGCCAATCAAAATTCGGTCTTACGAATAGAAGTCTAGCCTGGCCCGATAGCCTTTGTAGCTGAGTGTGTTGTTCATCGTGACACACCAATTTTCGTTGGAAACAAGGCTGCAGCCATCAATTGACTGCGCTTAGATGGTCTGATTCCATGGATTGATGAAAGGCACACCCGCCGCAATGTAGGGAGAGGCATCACGGGACGCTACTGAAAATCCACGAGAGGCCGCAATTGCTGCAATATAACCGTCAGGCGTTGGAAATCCGCGTCCACTACTTTTCGCCATCACAGCCAAATCGGCATACCTTCTCGCCGCATCCGTATCGAAAGGGAGCGCCGCGATCCCGAACAACAACTCAGCTAGAGTAATACTGGAAAGGAAGAGTGTTTCGCCCGCCTGATTATTTAGCCACCCATGAACGGAGGGATGGGGCTCTGCCTTCATTGCCTCCGAAATGACATTGGTATCCAGAACGATCATTCAAACCTCAAGGGTTCGGCGGGTATGTTGTCTTTTACCTCATTAAAAACCTCAAAATCCTCATTCTTGAGCCCTATTTCTCTTCCGAGCGCGACAAGAGCATCTCCCATCAAAACACGCGTATGTGGTTTAACTGCATTGGCCAGAATATCCCTCACCTCCGCCTCTGTACTTTTGCCATGTTGAGCGGCGCGCATCCTGAGAGCCCGGTGCACCTCATCCGGAAGATTTCGAACTGTTAGCATAGCCATAGAATCACCTCCAAAGGTCACGTTTTGCAGTCATTCTATTACTTTGAATGCACCGCATGTGAAGCTATCTCTAAAAAGATGTGATGGAACAAAATCCGAATCTTGAGAAATCACAATTCGATCTTCCGCCGAGTCGGCAATACGCATGTGTGAAAAAACACAGCTACCCTTAGCAAAAAACGAACGTTCTGGGACGTTACAGAACGTCTTCACCAAGTGAGCATTTTTGGGGGCAACTTTGGGGGCAACTTTTTTTGTGCCGTTTTTAAGTCATTGATTTATAATCGACTTTTATAAATCAATCATTTGAAAGCGCCCCATGAAGACCTTTATGGTGTTCCGCTTTTCTCAACTGAACTCATTCTTCACTATGGGATAGATATCTCGTCTCGCGTACTGATGATTTGAGGTGTAAGTTCCTTCGCCTACAACTCGGAAGCCGACGTTAAGATACTCCTCTCTCTGAGACCAAAGTTTCACAGAATTCACTGTATCCACCTGAAATCAGCCCTCTAGATGATCAGTTCATTTCCCTCTTAAGCAGCGAAATTGAACATCGGACTCAGGCAGAGACTTTGAAAGACGGGAATTACGTCATATTTAGGACGTTTTGTGAAGAGAAGTCCAAGACAACCTGTCACCGTTTGAGTGGCCCGGGTTTGCGGGAGTCATTTTGGTTTAAATTAAGCCGCCTGCGGGCGGGTTCATTCTCTCCCAGAACATCCTTTCAGCATCGGCCGGAGGGATATCTACTCAGTTTCTGCTTCACGGTTATCACTCATGCTGCAGGGTGCGTCTTGAGCCACTCTTTCAGCGCATTGTTGATCCGCGTTTGCCAGCCTTTGCCCGTAGCTTTGAACGTGTCCACGATTTCCGCATCAAGACGAATTGCAGTGAATACTTTGGTTTCTTCGGCCTTCGGACGACCTCGGGGCCTTTTCATGGCGATCAAAGCTTCATAGGTATCAGACGCGAATACTTCGCTAGCAGGCTTCGCCTGAGCGAACCATTGAGCATCCAGCTCAACGGTGTCTGGGTCAGCCGCAATACCTGCTTTAATCGTAGCGTCTTCATCTTTCGATGGAATGATCGTTCCCGGCTTAAGTTTCGGCATAACTTTTCACCTCTCTTTGATTGGCCTTACGCAGGCTAATAACACGTAAAGCATCTGTACGATGGCAGAAGACCATGACATAAATTCGGTTGCCAATGTACCCCGTCGCCACAAACCGTGGCTCGGGATAAGGCTTGCGAGTGTCCTCCCTAACGGTGGCGGTTTCCCATTCAAATCCGTACGCCTCGTAGAACGATAAGCCGTGTTTCTTCAGGTTGGCTTCGTCTTTGTCAGGGTCGAACTCGTAATCCATAGCATTTATCGTATAGACAATATATTGGTCTGTCGAGTTCCGGATTTCTTCGAGACATTCACCTCGTCTCTTCATCGACCTGCGTTCTCTGCCTTTCCTGAGCCATCACAGCCCTGAGACAAGGCGCGCCAAATGACTGAGCGTAAACCTTGTAGTGAGTGCGATCACGTGATTTGATGGTCGGCTAATCATCCTGGGTGATGGCCGCTGGGCCATCGCGGAAATTGAACTTGAACATCGGGGCCGCCGTTTTCAACGTCCTCGATGGCCATCATCGTGATGATTCTGGATTTGCCCCCTATATTCGGGAGAAGCGAGGGTTCTGGGCTTCATTCATACCCCCGCTGAAGTTGATCCGCTCTTTTGGAGAGCCACACCCTTCGAAGGTCAGCCCCTCGAACAGAGTCATGACGACGATGCCTGAATGAGCGTGCAGCCCAGTTCATCTCACCTCAAATCTCTACGTGCGCCCTACCCTTCGGATCGAATGAAGGCCTATCCGATCAGCAACATGATCAATAGCCCCAGGAACGACCATTCGGACCTCATGTTGCCCCTAATGATTTAGCCTGCTGACCCGCAAAGGCGATTAGGTCATTAGGCGTTCAAACCCCGAGGGAACGCTTTAGACTGAAGCATAAAGAACCACTCAAACAAGGAAAAGATTGAAATGAAGAAGGCCAATCTGGAAGAACTGCTGCGCGACATTACCTTGAGCGCCATCGCCAATAATGCAAACGGCGAAGACGATATCAGCAACATGCTTTTCGAAATTGATGCAGCGGTGAAATCCCGGAGATCAGTAGATTGCGTCCAGTTTGAGGAGGCATGGAAAGATGTGGTTGAGGGTAGCAAGCAGCCATTCCTCTTCATCAACTTCAAACTGTCTTCTGAGGTCTGCTCTGCCGCGTACGATGAGGGAAAAGAGGTCAACGAACTGACCTGGAATCTGGTGCTGCCCTTCATCAACGGCCTGGATGCCTCTGAATTGCCTGAATCAGGTTTTGACTGGCTGGATCAAGGTGAAATCCATATTGCCCATGAATCCCCCGAACTCTTCGAATGTCTTCTGGAACTCATTCAGCTGGACCAATAGATCTGGGCAAACAGGATTTGATTGAACCTGCAAACGTGAAGCATCCATTGCAAAAAACGAACGTTGTGGGACGTTACAGAATGAGGCTACCCTTCTTCCAGCATCTTTATCAGTGTGAGATTTACGATGCGCGCGAACATATTGATCTCGTCAGGGCTCGTCTGAACGATGAAGCGGATCATTAGAAAAGCCAGATGCCTCTGTCAGGTGCCGCAGCAGCGCATCTATACGGTCGGGTAACACGCGAAAGACGGCTACGCCGAACTAGACGGTTCAAAGCCTCTCTGCGCAAAAGATCGCTGGAGTTACGATTCGCGTTCGGGAAAGACTACCTTGTTGAAGTAGCCCTGCGCGGTGATCGCCCGTCACCAGATAGTCAATCTCACCACCCAGCGCCATCGCCAACAGAAAAGTATCTTTAGAATCAATAACTTTCACTTCTGCCGGTAATGGAGGCAAGTAATCTAGGACAATTGCGCGCTGCATATTGTTGATCATGGTGCCAACACGATGAGCAGGGAGGATAGCCTTTAGCTTAGGGTAACGGCTAGCACGCCGTAGTTCGTCAAGTTGGGTGATCGAAGTTACCAATTCAAAGCGACCAGCACGCCAAGCACGATATATCGTGTCGGGGGGACCGTATGGCGAAATCAGCGCGGCCAACAACACATTGGTGTCTAGGCTGACACGCATCAATGCTCACGCGCCCATTGCACCGCCTCGTCAATGAGGTCGGCCAATTCAGACTCTCCATAGGCATCGGCAGCTGTCTTAGCCTGATCGACAGCTCGCTCCAATAGGTAGGCCCTTACGGCTTCTTCAATAAAGCGGGATAGATCACCCTTACGGCCACCACCTTGCGCGGCTATGAACATCCGAACGGACTGATCCACGTCCGGCGACACAGCTATATTCCAACGAACGGTACTCATGATGACATCCCAATTGGTGTTTACGCACTTAAGTGTTCACACACCCATCTTACGCCCTCCCAGATAGTTCATCCATATAATCGGACTAAATGACCCCCTGGTTTGCCGGAATTCACCAGTGGAGACCACCTGACGAGCGCTTGGGGTTGCCCCCTTTATTCATGGATAACAAATGCGCAGGTCAAAATAGATTTCGCTGATCGATGAGCTTCGTGCGTGGGAAAAGACAACCATACCCTAAGCGATGTAGTTGGCGGTTGAAAAGCGCGTCATTCTGGCGGTTAGACGCCCAAAATAACCAAATTCATGATGACGGCCTGTTGGGTGCGCCTATCCGACATAAAGGCCTCTTTGTCCAGACCCTCCATGTAATGGAGAACATCGGAACAAGCCTCCTGCATATGGAGGAAGTAGTTTGAAAGGCGAAGGGATTTCATAGCGCCCTCGCTTCGGAGATCACTTGGGCTCGAACTAGCGGGGAAAGATCACTCTGTGACTGTTGGGCGGAATCGGTGCCCTGGCAATTCTTCAGCGGACAGACCTTTTACGAGCCTCGTCTTCCCTGTGATCCGACCCAGATTGGACGTTTCCGTAAAGCCCTGGGAGAGGAAGGCGTTGAATACCTGTTGATGGCGACCATTGAAACAGCCGTGGCCTCCAAGGCTGTTAAGCCCACACCAAGGGTCTTGGTAGGTGCCGAGAACTGACCCACCCCGAACGCCTAGCCATCCTCATCCATGTTGAGAATCAAACGTCAAGGAGTCGACGTGCCAATACGGACTGCATATCCCTGCGACCATCGACGATCAGATAAATGACAATCTGTTTGTCCATGACGCGGTATATAACCCGGTAAGGTTTGAATGTCGCCTGACGGTATTCCTTGATTCCAAGCGCTAAAAGCTCTTTTGGGCAACTGCCACGCTCCGGGAATCTTTTAAGCGCCTCGACGAGTTCAAGCAGCTGGTCAAGAACGTAATTTGCGTGAGTTACACAATCGAATCTTGAGATGTAATCATAGATGGATTCCAGATCCTGCTCGGCACACTGAGTGAGCAATACTTCGCAAGGGTCAGATTGACTAACCATCAAATGCGCTCGCCTTAGCTCGAAGGCGTTCCACAACTTGAGCCATCGACTTGACCTGCCCGGTCTCCACGTCACGGTTGCCGAGGGACAAGATTTTGAGCATGGCCAGGATCTCCTGTGTTTCCTCATAAGACGCGACGTCTTGAAGAACGGCCTTGGCTTCACCATTTTGCGTAATTACGAGGGGTTCACGCTCCTCGGATAGTTTCGCCAACACTTCCGCAGCATTCGCCTTGAGGTAGCTGATGGGTTTTACTTGAGATGAATAACGCATGGTCTTCCTGTCTTGATTAGGGGAGGACCTAATATAGTCCGAATTAAGTTCGAACGCTATGAGTAAGGGCCTATCACAGTAGCTGGATAATCTGCCCTCTTGGCATCCCTTAGTCCGCGAAGCCATCCCCCGAACTCTTCGAATGTCATCTGGAATGTTAGCGCTGGTGTAAAAGCGCGTAAATTCGCGGTTTAAGCGCCGGACTTAAAAAAAGGGGGGCAGTATGCCCCCCTGATTTTGCCTTTCAGAAGTCTTCGTCTATTTCATCGTCATCCAGC
>Ga0114964_10000292_pt1 | contig 39045 bp, 29 predicted proteins | sample C_131016_MF_Meta_FD_92638 | JGI IMG/M metagenome (GOLD analysis project Ga0114964, IMG submission 92638) | Freshwater microbial communities from Lake Croche, Canada to study carbon cycling - C_131016_MF_MetaG | ecosystem: Environmental > Aquatic > Freshwater > Lake | place: Lake Croche, Canada... | reverse complement strand
GCAAATGCATGCTGAGAGTAAACCACCTCATCGTTCGGTGCAAGAAAGGCGCGAGCTGCTAGCTCGAGAATGTCATTTGAACCATTACCAAAAACTAATTGCTCAGGTGCTAATTTGAATTTTTCTGAAACAGCCTGGCGCAGCTCAACGCTATTACCGTCCGGATAACGTGCAATATCATCAATCGCATCCATCATGGCCATATGCGCATTAGGACTTACCCCTAATGGATTCTCATTTGATGCGAGCTTAACGATTTGATTGGGATCTAAACCCATCTCTCTGGCCAAATCACTGATCGGCTTACCCCCAACATAAGGGGCAATCGATCTAATATAGGATGGCGCTAACTTTACTATTTCAGACACGGATTTAACCTTAAATAACGGCCACTGGATAAGAACCTAGCACCTTGACAAATGATGCACGAGCTTCAATTTCAGCAAGAGCACTCTTCAGATTGGCATCTTGATAATGTCCTTCAACATCCACAAAGAAAATGTATTCCCACAACCCCATTTTTGCAGGCCTGGATTCTAATTTTGTCATGCTAACTTTATTTTTAGACAATGGTTCAAGCACAGACACCATGGCGCCTGGCACATTCTTGGTTGCTATCACTAGCGACGTTCTATCTTGACCCGAGGGCGCAACATCATGATCAGCCAACACTAAGAATCGTGTCGTGTTTTTTGGGTCATCTTCAATATTATTTCCTAAGTCTCTTAGGTTGAAGAGTTCCGCGGCACGCAAACTAGCAATCGCTGCAGAACCAGACTCTGCGGCAGCTAATCGCGCAGCTTCAGCATTGCTAGCAACTGCTTGTAGTTCTGCATTAGGGAGGTATTGATTGAGCCAGTCGTGACATTGTCCTAATGATTGAGCGTGAGAATACACCTTACGGACACTCGCTAAATCCGTTTCTTTACTCAAAAGATTATGGTGAACTGGCAACTCGATTTCACCACAGATGTGAAGACGTGTTTCCATCAACAAATCTAATGTCCGACCGATGGCACCTTCCGTTGAATTTTCAACTGGGACAACCCCGTAATTGGCTTTTCCAGATTCAACCATACGAAAAACTTCATCGATAGAATTGCATTGCATCGGTGAACTCAATCCACCAAATTGCTTATTGGCAGCCTCTTCACTAAAGGTACCTAATGGGCCTAGGAACGCAACCGTTAAAGCACGTTCTAGCGCACGACAGTTAGACATCACGCTTCTAAAAATCGCTGTGACAGCCTCATCAGGCAGAGGGCCTCCATTTAAATCAACCAAGCGACGAAGCACTTGCGCTTCACGCTCCGGCCTATAAACAGGACCTTCACCTTTAAGCTCACCAATTTGACGCGCATGCGAAGCGCGTTCATTGACCAACTTGAGCAATTGCTCATCGATTGCATCAATTTGATCTCTGTGCTGCTTTAGGATGTCTGACATATAGTTTCCTGATTCGGCAGGATATTAGGCGTTAGCCTGTGCAAAAGATTTCATGAAGGCAATTAATGCCTGCACACCCTCAATCGGCATTGCGTTATAAATTGAAGCACGCATCCCACCGACCAATTTATGTCCCTTCAACTGCAGCAATCCATTTTGTTGAGCTTGTTTTAAAAACGCTTCATCTAATGAAGCCTCTTTTAACGTGAAAGGAATATTCATTCGTGAGCGATTCTCAACCGCAATCGGAGAATGATAAAAATCTGATGCATCTAAATAATCATATAGCAGCGTGGATTTTTCGATATTGATTTTTTCCATCGCAGGCAAGCCACCTTTAGATTTCAACCATTTAAAAACAAGCCCCGCAATATAAATGCCATAAGTTGCCGGCGTGTTATACATGGATTCATGATCAGCATGCACTTTGTAATCAAACATGGTGGGCGTTCCCGCAATAGTTTCACCAATTAAATCGTCCCGCACAATCACAATAGTCAAGCCTGCTGGGCCAATATTTTTCTGTGCGCCAGCGTAAATGATGCCGTACTGTTTCACATCGATAGGACGTGAAAGAATATGCGATGACATATCGCAGACAACAGGCACATCACCTGTCACTGGGGTCCAGAACATTTCAACACCGCCAATAGTTTCATTTGATGTGAAATGAAAATAGGCTGCGTCCTGATTAAGCTTTAATGCATCTTGGCTAGGGGCGTAGGTGTAATTTTTATCTTTGCTTGAGCCTGCAATATTGACCTGACAATAACGTGAGGCTTCATCAATGGCTTTTTTTGCCCAAATACCAGTATCGAGATAATCAGCAGATTTGTTGCCGCGTAATAAATTCATCGGCACCATCGAAAATTGGCTATGCGCCCCACCCTGCAGAAAAAGCACTTTGTAATTTTGCGGTATCGCTAGCAATTCACGTAGATCCGCTTCTGCTCCCGCCGCGATGCCCATAAACTCTTTACCGCGATGACTCATTTCCATCACGGACATGCCTGAGCCATGCCAATCCATCATTTCGTCCCTGGCTTGCGCAAGCACTTCCTTAGGCAATACGGCTGGCCCAGCTGAAAAATTAAAGATTTGGGTCATTAATTACTTTCAAATTTTCGATATCTGCAGGCGCTTATTCTTCGTCGTCAGACTCAACCACTTTTTCTAGGCCAGATAACTTCTCACCCTCGCCTAGATTGATGAGCGTAACCCCTTGGGTTGCACGCCCTAATTCGCGAATTTCTTTTACGCGTGTACGAATGAGAACACCACCGGTAGTGATCAACATAATTTCATCTTCATCATTAACCAAACGTGCAGCAACCACCAACCCATTTCGCTCACTAATTGCAATCGCTTTTACACCTTGCGTGCCGCGGCCAGAATGACGGAAATCTGCCAATACTGTGCGCTTACCATAACCATTTTCAGTCGCAACCAAAACAGTTTGTTGATCATTTTCAGCAACTAATAATGACAAGACCAATTGATCTTTAGTGATCTTCATCCCGCGCACACCACGGGTATTTCGACCCATTGCACGGACGGCTTCTTCGTCAAACCATACCGCCTTACCACCATTGGAAACCAATACGATGTCATGTGTTCCATTAGTGACTTCAGCGCCAATTAAATAGTCGCCTTCGTCTAGGTTAATCGCAATAATCCCAGACTTACGTGGGTTAGAGAATTCAACCAATGAAGTTTTCTTGACGGTACCCATTGCCGTTGCCATGAAAATGAAGTGATTTTCATCAAATTCTTTTACTGGCAAGATGGCATTAATTTTTTCGCCTTCTTCTAATGGGAACAAGTTCACAATTGGCTTACCACGACTAATACGACTGCCTTGTGGCACCTCATAAACCTTCAACCAGTAAACGCGACCACGACTAGAGAAGCACAATATATAATCATGCGTATTAGCCACGAACATTTTGTCGATAAAGTCATCTTCTTTAGTGGCCGTTGCCTGTTTGCCACGACCACCACGTTTTTGCGCACGATACTCTTCAAGTGGCTGAGACTTGATATAGCCTGTGTGAGACAACGTCACGACAACATCTTGCGGAGTAATTAAATCTTCCAAAGAAAGATCTTGCGCGTTATGCACAATTTCACTGCGACGCTTATCCCCAAACTGTTGACGTATTGTAGCAAGCTCATCAACAATCATTTGCGTCACACGGCTTGGTGTGGACAATATGTCGAGTAAGTCTGTAATGATATCCATCACTTCTTTATACTCGTTCACGATCTTATCTTGCTCAAGACCCGTGAGGCGTTGCAAGCGCATTTGTAGAATTTCTTGTGCCTGTACATCAGACAATTTATAGCCTTTTGGCGTCAAACCAAAGTCAACAGACAATCCGTCAGGGCGTGAAGACTCAATCGCCGCGCGCTTGAGCATCTCCTCAACAACTGGCGAGCTCCAAATATTAGCCATCAAATCTTTTTTCGCTTCCGGCGGTGTTGGTGCAGCTTTAATGATGGCAATCATCTCATCGACATTTGCCAATGCGACAGCCAAACCTTCGAGCACATGGCCACGTTCGCGGGCTTTTCGAAGCTCAAATACTGTTCGACGTGTAATCACTTCACGACGATGACGCAAGAATGCCTCGATCATCTGTTTTAGATTGAGCAATCGCGGCTGACCATCTAGCAAGGCCACCATATTCATACCGAAGGTGTCTTGCAATTGTGTTTGTTTGTAAAGGTTATTCAGAATAACTTCCGGCACTTCCCCGCGCTTCAACTCGATCACTACGCGCATACCTGACTTATCTGATTCATCGCGCAAGTCAGAAATACCTTCAATTTTCTTTTCATTAACCAATTCGGCGATTTTTTCGACGAACGTTTTCTTATTGACCTGATATGGGAGTTCATCAACGATCAGCGCTTGACGACCGCCGCGCTCCAAGTCTTCTACGTGGGTGCGTCCACGCATTACCACACGACCACGACCCGTACGATAGCCCTCTTTAACGCCAATGGTGCCGTAAATAATACCTGCCGTTGGAAAGTCTGGCGCAGGGATAATTTCGATCAAATCATCAATGGTGAGATCTGGGTTTTGCAAGAGTGCCAAACAACCATCAACCACTTCATTTAAGTTATGGGGTGGAATATTAGTTGCCATCCCCACGGCAATACCAGAACTACCATTAATAAGTAGGTTTGGAATTCGGGCTGGCATAATAAGTGGCTCATGTTCTGAGCCATCATAGTTAGGTCCAAAATCAACCGTTTCTTTATCTAAGTCAGCTAATAACTCATGTGCGATACGTGCCATACGAATTTCCGTATAACGCATCGCAGCAGCATTATCACCATCCACAGAACCAAAGTTACCTTGACCATCTACCAACATATAGCGAAGTGAAAAATCTTGTGCCATACGAACGATGGTGTCGTAGACAGCAGTGTCACCGTGCGGATGGTATTTACCGATCACATCACCTACGATACGTGCAGATTTTTTGTAAGGGCGATTCCAATCATTACTAAGCTCGTGCATCGCATATAACACACGTCTATGGACTGGCTTTAGACCATCACGCACATCAGGAAGCGCACGACCCACAATGACACTCATGGCATAATCGAGATAAGAACGGCGCATCTCATCTTCGAGACTAATAGGAAGGGTTTCTTTTGCGAATTGATCCATATTGTTCTATTGGCTTTAAGCGTGGATTAAAAGGCTAATTTTACCATGATTAAAGCCGATAAATCACATGGTCAGTGATAAAGAAATAACGAGAAAACTGCGACTTTGAAGCGTTGGTTTTTTTGTTTTAAATCATTTCGTTAGCAAGCATGGTCGCTACGGTCAAATCAGCAGATGTACCCGGATTGATTCCGCGTTTTTTAAGATCTGTATCCCAGTCCAATAAGCTTGCTTGGTAAAGCTTTGGATTGTTTCCTGATTTAAAATTCTGCAGATGCATTTTTGCTTCTCGCTGGATCGATTGTGCGATCGCATGACTATGCTTTCTGACAATATGCGTATCTTCAAACTCCGCTAAAAAAGTTAAATAGACCGCTGTCACTGCCCAAGCAGAACGTTCCCAAATTGAAGAATAATGTTGATAGCAAGCAACCCCAATATCAAAAATATCATCGAAGTTATTACTATACTGACGGGCGACTAAATCTCTATTTGCCGCTGCCTGCATCGCTTCAAGCAAAGTCACTTTTGGGCGTTCATGCACATCGAACGCTTCAACCTCACCAAGCCCTGCAGGGTTGGCAATGGCAATCGCTTCATAAGCTTTGATTGCATCATCGATGGTCAGATTTTTAAGTACCATTTTTAGGCTTTGTTGACTAAAGCCAAAAGAAGAATAAGCCGCTTCTATGATTGGGGCAGCCAGCAAAACAATCCCTAAATTGGTATTGCAACCAACAGCATCGCCCGTCGCTTTAATCGCACTTAAAATACGGGACCCTACAGTGATGTCCCGCTCTGAAATAAACGGGGCCGAAACTTCTGCACTTTTAATAAAATCCTGAACTAACATCCCATGTCCATCGGCAAAGAGATGCACATTGCCTGGCTTTAACGCCGTTAATTCTGCCATGCAAGCATTAGTGTATTTTTGAGCCATCAGACTCATGTTAATTTCACCAGGCAATCATCCACTAAGGCTTGCGCGACATCGATCTCGAGCACGCTTTGCAGGCCCTTCCATGCAGGAATGCTATTAATTTCTAATACAAACAATTTACCGTGCCGATCACGAATAATATCAACACCACAGTAATCAATATCGATAGCGACTGCAGCCGCTTCCGCCAACGCCCCCAATTCACCTTCTGGCGAAACTGCTTCACATTGGGCCCCAAGCGCAACGTTATTTACCCAACTAGACCCGTGACGTAACATCGCCGCTATGGCTTTTCCACGAATAACAAATACACGATAATCGTGCCAAACACCCTCACCACTATCAATATAGCGTTGCAAGTAATACAGCCCATCGACATAAGCTTCCATTGGCACCGGCAACTTATCTCCTAACTGAAGCAGTCTCACCCCATTCCCTTGTGATCCGAATAAAGGCTTGATCACTAAAGGATTATCATTTGAAATTTCCCGCGCAATAATATCCTGTGCGTGATGACGAGATTCACAGATCCAGGTATCAGGTGTTGAAATCTTGTTTTGGTGAAGTACAAGGCTAGTCATTGCCTTGTCGACCGTGCGCTCTATGGCCCGCCCAGAATTGTAGACCTTAACACCCAACATTTCTAAGGCATGCAATACATCCAAGCGAGCGATGACTTGTTGCAAAGTGCCCCCAGGAACACCGCGAACAAAAACAAACTGAGGAAGCACATCAAAACCAGGAATCACTACACCCGTTGAGTCCGAAGTGAGATTTAAAAAACAATTTTTAATCGAAACAAATATTGCCTCGTAACCCCTGAGTGCAAATGCCTCTTTTAACCGTTTGCCGTGCCAACCCGGATCGTCAGTAAAGACGGGGATTTTAATCATTAAGCACTAAATCCAAAAGACTGATCAATCAAAGCAGCGTCTAAAGCACCGCCTGTGAATGTATTGCCAGACTCTAAAGCCGTCACTGTGACTGCTGCCGGACTAAACAACATCGGATCAATCTTATAAAAGTCCATGTTGACGGATTTAAAGACTTCCGCAAAAGGCCGACCAAAATCACGAGATGAATTACTTGGCAACGCTTTAGCTAAGGCAACGGCAGCGTCATCTGATCCTTTAACGAACAAATGAGCATGACCTCCAAATAGAATTGCATCGTTTGTACGGCCCATGCCTGTCAAAAAATCAGGCGAAGGCGGAGGAACTGGCGCACTTGCCATCCCATCGACCACATGATCTAAAGGAAAATGTAATGTATGAATTTTGTGCATCGCTACTTCTAAAACCCGCGCCACAATCTGAACCGTGCCCGCCAAACTTCGTGTTGGCGTCAAAATGAACGTGAGGTTTTCAATAGAAACCCCCGTATCACGTGATACCTTTTCGATCACTTCAATCGGTGGCGCTTTGTCACTTTCAAGCACTAAGCAAGCAGAATTTGATTGATCCTTGTAACCAAGTTCTTTAAATAGATCCTCTCTACCAGCAAGTGCACGGCCAGGACCTGATCCCAATGAGAAAAATTTCTCATGCGCCAAACTCCAGCCTGCGTACTGACTGCCCAAGCATGACAATATAGGATTATTTGAATGAACTGACAGCATCCAAGGCCAATGAGAAAATGTTGTTGAAGTTTGCAAACTGACATGACCTAAGCCACCCATACAAATTTCCGCAATCAAGCGTCCAGCCTCTAAACCCCCGTCATAATCAATTCCGGCATCAATAATGGTTGCACCGTTAACAGACCTCTCTACCCCAAGTCGTAAGTCTTTAGCATTGCTGAGCAACTGTTCTACCAATGGATTAGTCAATGCATTCACACTAGGCCAATTGGAGGTATCAAGCTGGGCAGTTTGAGTAATTTGAGACATTAAAACTCCTACATTTTTGAATTATTAAAATTACGGATACAACAAAGTGCTAAGTTCCTTCAGACGCGACACGACCAATGCTTGAGACTCTTGAGCGTTATCGGCCTCTGCTAGCACGGTACAAACAGGCTGATATTGGGGAATCGCAGTAAGCGGCATAGGGATGTCTGCTGTCCATTCTGGCCATGTTAGATCATTTGGAATCACCAGATCCTGGGAGGCATATAGGACATTTCTGGCCTTTGAAATTTTCGAAATGGCTGGAAAGCGATTTAAATCCCCAGCAGCAGCCTGAACATGCAAGGCAAATAAATTGCTCTCTTTGGTTTGGTACAAATCGAGCGTTGAACTTAATCTTGGGTTAATTTCTAACACCCAAAATTGGGAGTCCTGCCAAATCACATCCAAACTATTTAAGCCTCGCAATTTGAATGCAAAGGTAATTTTAAGCGCAGTTGCTTCCAAAGACCTTTTAATATCTTCTGGTAAATTCGCATGCCCAACAATACCGCCATAACGATATGGCTTACCTAAAATAGGTGCAACCCATTGTTGATTGAAGCCAACAACCTTAACATCATTGCCATTTGCTGCAAAAAGCATTGAAATCGGCTTACCCTCAATCACACGTTGATAATATTGTCCTTGAGCTAAGGGTTGATTACGTGGAGCCTCTTGAACATGCGTTCCACCAGAACCGCCCTCTTCCTTTCGTAACCAGCCAGTTGTGTCCAGAAGAGGTTTGAAGTGAACCTCAGGATGTGAAATTGAGAGCGCATCTAGCGTCTGAAAAAATTTTGGCGCGTCTTTAAGATCGCGTACTGTTTTTGGCAGATTGCCGATCAACGGTAAGTGTTCTGAAATACGTTCTAACAAATCGGGCTGAGCTTCAAAGCCACTGCCATATGCAAAACCAACCATGTCATGCATATCAATTTTTGCTAAAGCTACCTCAAATTGCGACGCATTAAAGCCACAATTGGCATATTCGATTTTGTATACCTGCTCTGCTGCTTGCATCGTATCTGCATCGGCGAATACATCTAAAGCCACAACTGAATAACCTGCTGCGACCGCGGCTTTCACAAAAGGACGGGAGGAAACTGCTGCGATCATTATTCTTTTAGTCAGGATATGTCCTTTCAGCAGCTATAAAGTTTTGCGCGCCGTTTCAAAGGCTGACAGAAAGTCTAGATATTGTTTCTTTTCAGATTCCAGCATCGACTTAAGCAAGTTATGTTGTGTTTTATATTTCACATTACCAATCGCTAATGCCCCAATACCAAAAGCATTGGTTCCTAGAATTGGTAGGCCATCTGCGAATACGTCTACACCCTCAGCACCCGTTGGAGGAACAGCATTCACATCAGCCACAATTTTCAAATCTTTGGCTTGTGCCATTTGAGATAGACTCAGTACTTGAACCCCTGCAGCGGCAGCGCATAGGGCAATATCCGTGTTTTTTAACACCGCTATTTTAGAATCATCGCTTGCACCATCAACTGCTGAAATCTTGACACCATAACGCGCATTATATGAATCAACCTTGACTTGTACGTCAGCAAGGCTGCGATGCGCAACCATTTTCACCTCTGCGCCATATTTGGCGGCAATCACAGCAGTGCACCCGCCCACAGGACCCGTTGCCCCAAAAACGCTCACACGACGACCAGTTAAATCTCCACCAAAATTCTTAATGAGGTGAAACTCAACTTTAGCCATCATTCCAGCAGCCGTAGTAAAAGCGCCGGATGGGTCAGCGAACACAGATATTTCAAAAGGTGGCACCATGGCTTTCTTTGCCAACCCCAACATATCCATTGCGACATCAATGTCACGACCCCCAATAAACACACTTTCACGTTTAACGCCGCTTGGTCCGCGAGAAAAAATAGCATCCTGAACCAAACCCGCCACTTCCTTCATTTCAACTGAGGTATAGGGCATGATCTTGTCAAAACCAGCATCAAAGGCCATATTCACATCGAATGGGCTGGCATTTTTTGCTGCGGTAATTAAATGCAGAATGGATACTTTTTCCATGACTTACTCTTTCAATTCTTAAAAAATTCTTAGCTCAGCAAAATCTGACTCGCTTGATTATTTGCGTGGGTCAGTAAAAATTCTAAATTTTCTTCATGGTCAAAGGTATCATTGAGTTGTTTCAACAATGTTTCAGCTTCCGATTGGCTTGCAAATACGGCAAACCCTGTTGGGCCCCAAGAGCTTTGACCAAAACAATGTACGCCATTTGCTTGCAATTGATCCAATACCGAGCCAACCAATTCACTTGTATAACGTCCACCCCCCTGCGCAGGTGCAAAATAATCCCCTGTCACAGATTGCAACACTTGGATGGCATTACCAAATGCGCGCAAATCATGTTCTGTAATAGCTGGCAATGCCTGCATTAGAATTTGACGACACAACAATGCCGCTGAAGACTCTGGAAATGGAGGTAAGTTTTGAAAAGCTACCAATTCATCATTCCCATGAATGCCGGTATGTCCTTTATCGAAAATCAACAAAATAGGCCAATCTTCTGGGAACTTTGCTGTTGCAATCACTGGTGGGACTGGTGAATTCGAAGCACGTCCACCATCAACAATCAATCCACCAGTGGCAAATGTTCCCAACCCAATTCCAGAGCGCGTACCCCGATTAGTGATTACCGCAATCTCATTCACACTGAGATTGCAACCATAGAAGACATTCATTGCCATGCCGATAGCGAGTGATAATTGCGTCCCTGAACCAAGCCCTGAATGCTCAGGAATGACTTCATCTAGTTGAATATGAAAAGAAGGGTTTATGTTTAAAGCATCAGTTAATTGTTTTACAATTTTTAAAGCACGTTCTGCGCCTTTACCTTCAGCGGTTAATGTCGGGGCGTGAGTTATTTTTAGTGCCGTAACTGGTGCTTTAAGACTAACGCCTATACTGCCAAAACGACGACCTAATCCACCATTCAAATCAAAAAAACCCATGTGCAAACGTGATGAAGTAGTGACAACAATACTTTGATGAGCAAGGCTTATCGGATTAATTAAATTAACATCCAATTTGGTCATTTAAATGATATCCGAAGCATTTTCTTAATTCATTATTGTAGCTTAGCCACTAGGTTTTTCCTATGCGCTAAGGTCAGTTCCAAAAGCCATCCCAAAAGAAAAACCTTGGGATTAATCGTGTTTGTTCAACATAGTAGCCGATTAAAGAATTAAAATAGCGAGAAGATTATTATTGTCCCATTCATTTTAAAAAGACAAGGTTTTTCAGATGGAAAATTTTAGCGCTTCTTCATTAGAATCCGTCACCTGTCCGGCCTGTGGCTTATTATGCGACGACATTTACTTAGCGCGTAACGCTGTTGGCCAGCTCAAAATGATCGATAATGGCTGCACGAAAAGTATGACTTTTTTCGAGCGTACTACTCAAACAGCAAGTCCATTAATTGATGGGAAACCTTCTTCGCTCGTTGACGCGATTAAGAAAGCTGCTGTCATTCTACGTAATGCCAACCAACCACTAATTGCTGGACTAGGGACCGAAGTGCAGGGGATGAGAAGCATTTTAAGCTTAGCTGACAAAGTGGGCGCCTCACTAGACCATATGAATGCCAATAGCAGCTTTCGCAACACCTTAGTTCTACAAAATTCCGGATGGCAAGTGACAACGCTGACAGAAGTTCGCAATCGCGTGGATTTGTTGCTAATCATTGGCACCGATATCGTATCCCACAATCCACGTTTCTTCGAACGTAACGTTTGGAACACAGCCAGCATGTTTGACCAAGATACAAGCGCACGCGAGATTGTTTATTTAGGTGGCCAAGCTGTCGAAACAACCGCAGGCATTTCTCCTGCGGGCAAAAAACCAACGGTGATGCCATGCGACCTATCGTGCTTGCCCGAAGTTATTGCTACCTTACGCGCCATCATTTCAGGAAAAACATTACACATAACTGAAGTCGCTGGGATTAAAACTTCCGATTTGCAAAATTTAGCTGAACGCCTTAAATCAGCAAAATATAGCGTGGTGACTTGGGTTAGTAGCGATTTAAACTTCAAGCATGCTGAACTCACCATTCAAAATATCGCAGAATTAGTCATTAAACTAAATGAAAAAACACGATCCTCAGGCTTGCCTCTTGGCGGTGCCGATGGTGACTATAGCGTGAACCAGGTTAGTACGTGGACTAGTGGCTATCCGATTCGCAATCGCTTTAGCCGTCAATACCCCGAATACGACCCGTATCACTTCAGCACAGAAAAATTACTCAATGATGGGGAAGCTGACGCCCTTCTCTGGATCAGTGAATTTAATCCAGAAAAGACCCCACCTAAAACTAATTTACCCAACATAGTGATCGGTCACGGCAACATGTCTGTCATTGATGCTAACGTTTTCATTCCCGTTAGTACTGCTGGGATAGAACATACAGGGACGATGTTTCGAATTGATAGCTCGGTGAGCTTACCTATTGGCAAATTACGTGAAAGTACCTTACCTAGCCTAACCGAAGTAATTGCAGCCATTGAAGCAGCACTATAAAGAATCATATGAGAGCTAAACCATGTTAATAAAATTAAGTGGGGGGCGCGTTTACGATCCCGCGCATCAAATAGATGGAAAAGTGCTAGATATCTACATTCGTGATGGGAGAATTGTGAGCCGACCACGGGATGATGAAACCATTGATCAAACATACAACCTAAGCGGCAAAGTAGTCATGGCGGGTGCAATTGACATGCATACCCATATCGGTGGTGGCAAAGTAAACATTGCTCGCATGATGTTGCCAGAAGATCATCGCGCAGATCCAAGCCATCATAGCGCGCTATGCCGATCCGGTTGCGGTCATGCCGCACCCTCTACGTTTACTACGGGATACCGTTACGCAGAAATGGGCTATACAGCTGCATTTGAACCTGCGCTTTCGCCTGTCAACGCTCGTCAATCACACTTAGAAATGGGAGATACGCCAATCATCGATAAAGGCGGTTACGCCATGATTGGAAGCGATGACTTTTTCTTGCGTATGTTAGCGGCTAAAAAAGATCAAAACGCTATTAATGATTATGTTGCTTGGATCATGCATGCATCTCAGGCGATCGGAATTAAAGTAGTTAATCCTGGTGGAATTAACGCATTTAAGTTCAATCAACGTGCTTTAGACCTTGATGAACAAAACGTGCATTACCAAGTCACTCCGCGTGAAGTATTGAAAGCACTGTCCAGAGCTGTTCACGAGCTAGGGGTGCCGCACCCACTTCATGTTCATGGCAACAACTTAGGCGTTCCTGGCAACATGGAAACTACGCTCAAAACCATGGGAGCCTCTGAAGGGTATCCACTCCATTTAACGCACATTCAGTTTCATAGCTACGGTACCGAAGGTGACCGCAAGTTCTCTTCAGGCGCTGCAGCGATTGCAGAAGCGCTGAATAAAAATAAAAACATCTCAGCTGACGTTGGGCAAATTCTATTTAATCAAACGGTGACCGCTTCTGGTGACAATATGCGTCAATTTGCCAATTCAACATTGGGATCGCCACGTAAATCCGTCATTATGGATATTGAATGCGACTCAGGTTGTGGTGTTGTGCCATTTAAATATAAAGACCAGAACTTTGTAAACGCATTGCAATGGGCAATTGGACTTGAAATCTTTTTACTCACTGACGATCCATGGCGAATTTTCTTGACCACTGACCATCCAAATGGCGCCCCATTCACAAGTTACCCACATCTTATTAAATTATTGATGGATAGAACATTCCGTAACGAAATGTTTGCCAAGCTCAATTTAGACGCTCAGGCAATGAGCACTCTCGCTAGTATCGACCGTGAGTACAGCTTATACGATATCGCCATTATGACGCGCGCTGGCGCTGCTAAATTAGTGGGCTTACATGACCGTGGTCATTTGGGGGTAGGTGCCGGAGCAGATATTACTGTCTATACAGATAACGCTGACCGAGAAAAGATGTTTGCAAAACCAGATTACGTATTCAAAGATGGTGAATTAGTTGTCAAAGATGGTCACGTCGTCAAGGTAACATGGGGGCATACCCATACAGTCAAACCAGACTTTGACAAAGCCATCGAAAAAGATATTAAGCAATATTTTGATAAGTACCACACCATGAATATGGAAAACTTCAAAGTTAGTAACGACGAGATTGCTGAAGGGGGCCGCGGTGGTATAGTCGTTCAGGCCTGCGAAGGTCGCAGGGAGAAATCATTATGATCATCAATGGCGTCCAAATAGATGATACATTTGCTGAAGCTTTTAATATGCGCGGTACGCGTGTAATCATCACCGCTCAAAATCACAAATGGGCTTATAACGCCGCAAATGCCATGACAGGATTTGCAACTTCGGTCATTGGTTGTGGCGTAGAAGCGGGTATTGAACGGGAATTAACCCCGGATGAAACCCCAGATGGGCGTCCAGGCGTGGCAGTTTTAATGTTTGCAATGGGCAGCTCTGTGCTGATGAAACAACTTGAAAATCGCATGGGACAAACCATACTCACCTGTCCAACTGCCGCAGCTTTTTCAGGTATCGAAGGTAATGAACGTATTAATCTGGGTAAAAACTTACGTTTCTTTGGTGATGGCTTCCAAATCTCAAAACAATTCGACGGAAAAAGATACTGGCGCGTACCGGTCATGGATGGTGAATTTATTACTGAGGAAACAACTGGAATGGTTCGTGCGGTGGGTGGCGGAAACTTCTTAGTGTTAGCAAGCTCTCAACCGCAAGCGCTTGCAGCTTGTGAAGCAGCAATTGAAGCGATGAAAAAGATTCCTAATGTCATCATGCCCTTCCCTGGCGGTGTAGTGCGATCTGGCTCAAAAGTCGGTTCGAAATATAAAGCCTTATTTGCATCGACTAATGATGCATTCTGCCCAACCTTAAAAGGGCTCACCAAGACTCAACTCTCCCCTGATGTTGAGTCTGTGATGGAAATCGTGATTGATGGTTTAACCGAAGCCGATATTCGTAAGGCGACTTTTGTTGGCATCGAAGCTGCTTGCAAAATAGGAAGTGCAAATGGGATCAAACGGATATCTGCGGGTAACTACGGTGGCAAATTAGGTCCGTTCCATTTCCACTTACACGACATCATGAATGACAAAACCTTAGGCGGAGAAAAAGCATGAGCGCCTTAACCTTTAGCCTTAAACAAGAACTAATACAAAAGCTGGATGTATCCCCAATCACCCCTGACAAATTAAGCGATAAAAATATAGGGGAAATTTCAGCGACCCTACTTTGGTACGGCAAGCAACAATTACGCGCTGACAACTTTTTTCTAATCTCAGGGCTTGATACCCAGAATATTGTCTTTGATAATTGCTCAGCTAAGGTTGATTATATTGGCAATGGCATGAAAACAGGTCGCATTATCGTTAATGGGAATGCTGGTGCATTTTTAGCATTTCAATTGCAAAAAGGAGAAGTCACCCTTAATGGCAATGCTGCAGACTTTGCTGCGTGCGCAATGGCAGGTGGATTGCTTCTAGTGAATGGCAACGTAGGTGATTATCTTGGCGGCGCACTTGTTGGCGATAGAAAAGGCATGAGAGGTGGCACCGTCATTGTTAAAGGCAATGCTGGAGAACGTACTGGCGACCAAATGCGTCGTGGACTCATTCTAATTGAAGGCAATGTTGGCAGTTACTGCGGCAGCCGGATGTTAGCAGGCACCATAGGGGTTCTCGGTGATGTGGATGAGTACATCGGTTACGGGATGAAGCGTGGCACTCTCCTGCTCACAAAAACACCTAAACTTCACGCAACCATCCAAGACTGCGGCACCCATACACTGCCTTTCTTGAGTTTGATGTTTAAATCTTTTAGAAACTTACCAAGTAAGTTCTCAAAAATAAATCAGAATCGTGTGCAACGTTTTGCAGGTGACGTTGGAAATGATGGCAAAGGTGAAATTCTGGTTTTGCAATAAAATGATCGCTTGTGCCTCAACCTCCAATATTATCCAAATCTTTTCATCACAGCTTCAACACATGATTCTGGCAGACTGATGAGCACCGTCACCCCATCTCCAAAGACCTTATCAAGTATCAGACCGTCAATTTTTTCCAACTCGCGCGAAAAGTAATCTAACTCTTTATAATCTAATTTCAGTTGCAACTGCTTCATTTCAACATAAGGAACAATTGTTGCGTCTTCAATAGCGAGTCTTCCTGTGCCCCCATATGCCCTAGCTAGCCCTCCCGTTCCAAGATTAATCCCCCCGTAATAGCGAATGACCCCCACGCATACATTGATTAAGTCACGGCCTTCCAAAAACTGCAAAATGGGCTTACCAGCCGTACCTGATGGTTCACCAGCATCACTAAACCGTTGAACAACCCCTTGATCAGTTTTCAAACGAAATGCATAGGCCAAGTGGTGCGCGCTTTGATGTTGGCTTGCAAGTTTTCGTAAACAACTACCAACAGCCCGCTCATCAGAACAGTATTCAGCAATCGCAATAAATCTAGATTTATTAATGGTGTATTCGGCGTAACCGGATTTGGTGATCTTTAACACAAGACTGACTAATCAATAGACTTAGATATCGCCTTTTCTGGCTTTATCAATAATTTGAATTAATGTATTTTCTAATTCCTGAGCAGCTTTTTGGGCTCGGGGGGTCGGGCTCTTAATGCTTTTTAAATCATAAGTAGGTCTATCTATCGCCAAATATAATTGACCTTTTTGTTGATAAACACCAATTCGGCAAGGCGCAAAAACAACGAACTCAGGATGATCGAGCATAATTTCAGCCCCCAGGCCCAAATTACAAAATGCTCGCACTTCCAAAACACCTTCGGGGGCTTGGCCTCTTTGTTTCATATGTTCGCCAATAGGAAAGTTTGCAGGATTTACAAAGTTCATCCCTTCGGAAATCACCTTAAGACTTGTAACAACATCGTCATAGCTCACATTAGGCTCTACAGGAACAACGTAAATGGCATTGTTGAAATCAATGGGTGGTAGAGGCTTGGCTGCAATAGCTGGCAAAGCAATCAAGAAAAAAATTAAGCTTAATATGATTTTATTCATGCCACATTATGACACTAGATAACGTGACTATGCGAGTGGGGAAAAAACGAAATGCGATCTTCATCCTTGAAGTACCAATAAAAAAGCCGATCTTAAAGATCGGCTTTTTTATTAAACTACTAATTCATTATTCTTTTGATGCGCGTTTACGCTCATGCTCAAGCAAGTAACGTTTACGAATACGAATTGATTTAGGTGTCAATTCTACTAACTCGTCATCATCAATAAACTCAACAGCTGACTCAAGAGTTAATTGAACTGCTGGTACTAAGCGAACAGCTTCATCAGTACCTGAAGCACGAACGTTCGTTAATTGCTTACCTTTTACAGGGTTCACAATCAGATCGTTCTCACGGCTGTGAATACCAATCACCATACCCTCATATAATTTATCACCTGGCACTGAGAACATACGACCACGATCTTGCAGCTTCCATAGTGCATAAGCAACCGCTTCGCCATTTTCAGCTGAGATCAACACACCGTTACGACGACCAGGCATATCCGGTTTCACTGGCGCATACTCATCAAAAATGTGCGCCATCAGACCAGTACCACGAGTCATAGTTAAGAACTCACTTTGGAAACCAATCAAACCACGTGCAGGGATCTTATATTCCAAACGTGTACGGCCATTGCCATCTGATTCCATGTTTTGCAATTCACCACGACGACGACCCAATTCTTCCATCACGGCGCCTTGTGTATCATCTTCCAAGTCGACTGTAAGGGTTTCGTATGGCTCACATTTGTCACCGTTGATTTCACGGTAAACAACACGTGGCTTACCGACCGCCATTTCAAAGCCTTCACGACGCATGTTTTCCAAAAGAATGGTCAAATGTAACTCACCACGACCTGAAACGCGGAACACATCTGCATCTTGTGTATCTTCAACGCGTAATGCCACGTTAACCAATAACTCTTTTGTTAAGCGGTCACGAATTTGACGGCTGGTTACAAACTTACCCTCAGTACCTGCTAATGGAGAGGTATTCACCATAAAGTCCATCGTCAACGTTGGTTCATCAACACCAAGAATCGGAAGGCCCACTGGATTTTCTTTGTCAGTCACGGTAACACCGATACCGATATCGTCAAGACCTGAAATAATAACGATATCGCCAGCTTCAGCTTCTTTAATTTCAATACGCTCTAAGCCACGGAAACCTAAGACTTGGTTAATACGACCCTGGCCAACTTGTGTATCGCCATTCATGATCGTCACTGCTTGGCCTGGCTTGATACGACCATTCCAAACGCGACCAATCCCTAAGCGACCGGTATAAGTTGAGTAATCTAGTGCCGACACTTGCATTTGTAGTGGCGCATTACTGTCGCCTTTTGGTGGCTCTACATGACTTAAAATGGTTTCAAATAAAGGCCGCATTGTGTCTGAAGCGTTTGCCATATCTAAAGTGGCATAACCATTCAATGCAGAGGCATAAACCACTGGGAAGTCTAATTGTTCATCAGTCGCGCCTAAGTTAGCGAACAAATCAAATGTTTGGTTAATCACCCAGTTAGTGCGTGAACCTGGACGGTCAACCTTATTGATTACTACAATTGGTTTCAATCCAAGTGCCAAAGCTTTTTTCGTCACAAAACGTGTTTGAGGCATTGGGCCTTCAACGGCATCAACCAACAATACAACACCGTCAACCATCCCCAATACGCGCTCAACTTCACCACCGAAGTCAGCATGACCTGGAGTATCTACGACGTTAATGTGTGTACCTTCAAAGTTCAGGGCTGTATTTTTAGCAAGAATCGTAATGCCACGTTCTTTTTCAATATCGCCTGAATCCATCACACGCTCACTTACTGCCTGATGGGCTGCAAAGGTGCCTGCTTGCTGTAATAACTTATCCACCATTGTGGTTTTGCCATGGTCAACGTGAGCGATAATGGCGATGTTGCGTAAATTTCTAGACATAAGTTTCCGTGGCAATTAGAAATGCCGATTCATTAAAAGGGCGCGATTTTAACACAACTCGGCGTTAATCCCGCATAAAAGCCTACGCATTTACAGTTTAGTTACATAAAAGGTTTTGACATCCCAGTCACAATCTATATACTGCGCGCATCGGTGTGACATTCAAACATTGTTTAATTACAGTTTGATGATGACCACCTGATTATTCATCGCCCTAGCCTCTCGAAGCCCGTTGTTATATTTTGCGGCTTTCTTGTATTGATTACCGGTTAGTGGCAATGCCCGTGCGCCGGTAAAAATGCATACTTAATTATTAAGTTAATTTCATTAAATGTATTGCGCTGTTTGAGTCACCATTCATGCCTTATGCATGAGGATCTTAATCAGTGTCTGCTTGCGCCCTTTTAGTTTTTTATAAGGGAATACCATGTCTGTTGACAACGTAACATTTGAAAGTTTAAATCTTCACCCATTGATCCTTCGCGCAATCGAAGAATCTGGCTATACAAACGCAACCCCAATTCAGGCACAAGCAATTCCTGAAGTGATGGCTGGCCACGATTTGATGGCTTCAGCGCAAACAGGTACAGGTAAAACTGCCGCCTTCTCATTGCCTGCGCTTAATTTGCTTGCAACTCCTCATGCATCTAAGAGCCGTGGTCCACGTATCTTAGTATTAGTACCAACCCGTGAATTAGCAGCTCAAGTTAATGAAGCTGCGCGCAAATACGGTAAATTCATCCGCGCACGTACAGTCAGTATCGTAGGTGGCATGCCTTACCCACTCCAAAACAAGTTACTTTCACAACCATTAGATATCTTGGTGGCAACACCAGGTCGCCTATTAGACCACATGGAACGTGGCCGTATTGATATGTCTCGTTTGCAAATGTTAATTTTAGACGAAGCGGATCGTATGTTGGACATGGGCTTTATGCCTGATGTTGAACGTATCTGTGCATCATTACCAGCAGAACGCCAAACGCTTTTATTCTCAGCAACATTAGATGGCAATATTGGCCGTATCGCGCACCAAATTTTGCGTAATCCAAAAACAATCCAAATTGCTACGCAAACAGAAAAACATGAAAACATTGAGCAACGCCTGCACTTTGTTGATGACATGACACACAAGAATAAACTGCTTGAGCATCTTTTGATTGCACCTGAAGTGAACCAAGTCATTGTATTTACTTCGACAAAACGTCACGCCGATTTATTGGCAGAAGACTTGTACGCTGCTGGCCACAAAACGGCTGCATTACATGGTGACATGACACAAGGCGCGCGTAACCGCACATTAACTAAATTACGTCATGGCGACGTAAAAGTATTAGTAGCTACTGATGTTGCTGCACGTGGTATTGATGTAGCTGGCATCACGCATGTGATTAACTACGACCTCCCAAAATTTGCTGAAGATTACGTTCATCGTATTGGCCGTACTGGACGTGCTGGTAACACGGGTATCGCGATTTCATTCGCATCAAACATGGATCGCCATCAAGTACGTAAAATTGAACAGTTTACTGGTCAACGTCTAGAGGCTAGCGTGATTGCTGGTTTTGAACCAAAACGTGCGGCGCCACGCAATGACGGTCCAAGTCGTTCTGGCCGTCCTGGTGAACGCTCAGGCCGTCCTTCAAATAGTCGCCCAGGCGATCGTTCAAGCCGCCCTGCAAATAGCAGCTTCGGTGACCGCGCAAGTCGTCCAAACGGTGATCGTGCAAACGACCGTTCATTTGGCGACCGTTCAAGCCGTCCTGCGAATACAAGCTTTGGTGACCGCGTTGCTAGTGACCGTGCCCCAAGTGGCTACCCAGGCAATAACACAGGATTTAAACCACGCAGTCAAGATGGCAACGCAAACAGTCGCCCTGGTGCTAGCCGCCCTGAAGGCAACCGTAGCTTTGCTGGTCGCAATGAAGGCAGTCGTGACGGCAATCGCAACTCACGCCCTGAAGGCAATCGTGGTGGTGATAAATTGGCAGGTCCTAAGGGTAATGATGGTGTTCGCGTAGCACGTCGTCCACGTAACTTTGCTTAATCTTAAAACCAAGATAGTGAGTAATTAGACTTGAGTACGGAAAACATTAGTTTTGCATCTCTGAATCTAGCGCCAGAAATTCTTAAGGCGCTAGATGAGTTTGGCTACACCATACCGACACCCATTCAAGCAGAAGCGATTCCGGTTGTGCTAAATGGTAATGATTTGATGGCAGGCGCTCAAACTGGCACAGGTAAAACTGCAGCCTTTGCGCTCCCGATGCTACAAAAATTATTGCCGCACGCCAGCTCAAGCGCATCACCTGCTCGTCATCCGATACGTGCACTGATTTTAGTGCCGACTCGCGAATTAGCGATTCAAGTAGAAGCCAGTGTCAAAGTGTATGCTAAACATACTCCGCTACGCTCACTCGTTGTTTACGGCGGTGTTGATATCAAAACACAAACTCCACATCTGATGAAAGGTGTGGAGATTTTGGTAGCAACCCCAGGCCGATTACTCGACCATGTCGAACAACGCACATTGCAACTCGGCCAAGTCCAGATGTTGATTTTGGATGAAGCAGATCGCATGTTGGACATGGGCTTTATGCCTGATCTAAAACGCATCTTGGCTTTGTTGCCAAAGCAGCGTCAGAATTTAATGTTTTCAGCAACATTCTCGACTGAAATCAAAAAACTCTCTGAAGAATTTCTTAAAAATCCTGTATTGGTTGAAGTGGCGCGCAGTAATGCTACTAACGAGAATGTGACTCAAAAGGTCTATCACGTCGCACAAGCAGATAAGCACGCTCTCCTCGCTCAAATTTTAAACGAGACTGAAACTAAACAAGTCATTGTTTTTACCAAAACTAAACTAACAGCAAGCCGTTTGGCACGCCAATTAGTCAAAGAAGGTATTTCTGCTGATGCAATCCATGGCGATAAAAGCCAAGGAGAACGTATTCAAGCACTGGAAGCGTTCAAGCAAGGTAAGATTAATGCGCTGATTGCAACGGATGTTGCGGCACGTGGCTTAGATATTGACCAATTACCAATGGTCATTAATTACGAAATTCCAAGTGCTCCAGAAGACTACGTGCATCGTATTGGGCGGACAGGACGTGCCGGCGCATTAGGTATTGCGATTTCATTAGTATCTCCTGATGAAGAAAAATATATCAAAGAGATCGAAAAGCTCATTAAGCGTGAGATCCCAAAAGAAACCACCAACATACCAATTCGCTCTTCCCGTGCAGCTTCTGAGCATCCTCATCGTGAAAAATCATACGATAAACCCACAAGCTCACCACGTGCGCCAGCCGTTAAGAAAAGTAGTGATCCTTGGTTTGATAAACCATACGAGTCTTCTGGGGTTGTTGCCAACAAGACGCAAACTAATCAGTTGTATAAAACGAACAAACCCAAAAGAGAAGTCGCTGTTCTTCTTGGCGGTCTTCCGCGAAAAAGCTAAACAAAAAGCCCGTATTAGCGGGCTTTTTTATACGTAGGAAATTAGTTGCTTCTACTAGGCTTGTGGCGCCTCACCCTCAGGCCTGTTACGCATAAAGTCAGCTACAGACCAAAGCGCCTGTGCCAGGCGCACGACCAATGGTTCTTCCATGCCAACCTCATGCATGGCGCGGACCATACAAAACATCCATTGATCCCGTTCTGATTCACCAATCGAAAATGGCATATGCCGGCGACGTAACATCGGATGGCCATAACGCTCGATATAAAGTGATGGGCCACCTGACCAGCCGGTAAGAAACATAAAAAGCTTTTCACGAGCTTCAGTTAGATCGGCAGCGTGCATAGCTCTTATTCCTGCTGCTCTAGAATCTGAATCCATGACATCGTAAAATTTCTCTACCAAGTCACGAATCTTTTCAGCGCCGCCTAGCTCTTCAAATAAACTTTTTTGACTCGAGCCAATTTCACCAATGTTAACTGCCATTAGTTAGCCTTGGTTTTAACTAATGAGGATGCAAGCGTGGCTCTTGCGCGCGCTTCATCGACATCTTTACCTGTCGCTAAGGTAACACCCATACGACGACGCTCAAAAGACTCAGGCTTACCAAATAGTCTAATATCTGATTCAGGAACGGCTAAGGCTTTTTCAATGCCCTCAAAACTTAGGTTTTTGCTGTCTATACCACCATAAATGACTGCACTAGCACCGGTACTGCGAATTTCAGTGTTTACAGGAAGACCTAAAATTGCCCGTGCATGCAATTCAAATTCGTTAAAACGTTGAGTTGCCATGGTCACCATACCGGTATCGTGAGGACGTGGGCTCACTTCAGAGAACCAAACGTGGTCTCCTTTCACAAACAATTCCACACCAAACAATCCTAAACCACCAAGATTATCTGTCACAGCTTTTGCAATTCGTTGAGCTTCCAACAATGCATTTTTAGTCATGGCTTGTGGTTGCCAGCTTTCCACATAATCACCTCGTTTTTGCAAGTGGCCAATTGGCTCACAGAATGAAGTGACAACATCCCCTGCTGCATTTTTTGACCGAATAGTGAGCAGCGTAATTTCGTAGTCAAAATCAATCTGCCCTTCAACGATTACGACCCCTTGATTTACACGGCCGCCAGATGCCGCATAGTCCCATGCAGCGCTAACTTCGCTAGCATTAGTAATACGAGATTGCCCCTTACCTGAGGATGACATGGTCGGCTTGATAAAGCATGGATATCCAATACCACCATCAATGGCATCTTGTAATTCTTTTAAACTGTGAGCAAACGCGTACGGTGAAGTAGGAAGATTTAATGTCTCACCCGCAAGACGACGGATGCCTTCACGGTTCATCGTCAGTTGAACAGCGCGGACTGTTGGGATCACTTGCGCCAACCCTGCTTCTTCAATACTAGCCAGTGTTTGTGTGTTTAAGGCCTCAATTTCAGGCACGATTAAATGCGGGCGTTCTTGTCTGACCACGTCCATCAAAGCCTTATCGTTGGTCATATCAATCACATGTGCACGATGAGCAACTTGATGTCCTGGTGCATTTGCATATCGGTCAACGGCTATCACCTCTGCACCTAAGCGCTGCAAAGCGATGATGACCTCCTTACCTAATTCGCCACTGCCAAGAAGCATGACACGTGTTGCATTAGGGCTTAAAGGGGTGCCGATTTCCATGAAATACTCCGATGAGGATGGGGTTGAATATCGGCAAATTTTAGCATGAAGCAGCAAGCAAACTAAATGTGAATGTCAGTCTAAGATTACATAAGCATAAAAAAACGGCTCACTTGGAGCCGTTTTTAAAATCAGCAGTTAAATATTAATCATTCTCACTTTTAGTAGTCGCTGTTTTTGAACGACCAAACTCATAAGTTAGACCAACCCACGCAGCACGAGGTGCAGAGGGTGAGCGGAACTGTTCATCAAGATTATTAAATATATTATTTCCTAAAACACCAAAAGTTGCGTACTTTGTATCAAACACATTATTAACCTTAGCAAACAATTTCCAATTCTCATTTAAGCTGTAATGCGTATCCAAATGCATCACAGCGTAACCAGGAACTTTGCCGTTCACGTCTTGATTATTTTCATCCCCGCGAGCATATAGACTAGATGCCATCACCACATTCGTCCCCATATTCCAGTTCGAAGTAATGTCATATGCAGCGCGTACTTTTAGTGTATGTTCGGCAACACCAGGTATTTTGTTGCCTTTATTCACCTGTATGTCAGTAACACCGTTAGCTAAAGCAACGCTATTTGATGGAGAGCCAACTATAAAGTCAGACTGGAAAGTTGCATCAACATAACCATAATTCATAGCTAGACTTAAGCGATCAAACTTACCGTTCAACCCCATTTCAATTCCACGACGGCGCGTATCACCAACATTTTTAAAATAACCAAAACCAGTTGCGTTGCTTGCAATAAATTGGATGTCATTGCTACTGTCAGTCGTAAAAGCTCCGATATTCCAATTCACATTATCAGTTAACTTGCCTCGGACACCAGCTTCAAAGGTTTTTGCGACGACCATATCCAAATGGGGGTCTGCAGCAAATGCATTTGGAAGCGCACATGGGCGATTTTGATCTGCACATGAAAGCTCTACAGGCGTTGCAGCACGCATGCCTTCGTTATAACCCGCATAAAAACCAAGATTGTTGCTAGGGTTATAGTTAAAGCCAACTGCCGGATTAAAACGACTATATCGATGATTGCCAGATAGGTCAGAGTCGGTAGGAGTAAGTGCAGGATCATTACTCATTCCAGATAACCTTATATTTGCAACATTGTAGCGACCCGCTAGCGTCATATGCACTTGTTCATTAAATGAAAATGTATCGGTAGCATATAAACCATAATAATCAGTCTTAGTCTTCAACCTAACTAAGCCTATTGACGTAATTGGATTGTCGGTCACCGTTTCATTACCAACAACCGATGCTTGTAAAGAGTCGCTTGCGAACGTAACCCGACCAAAATCAGCGCTTGTACCCACAGTAAATTGATTTTTATGTCCGGCTAAATCTGTAAGTAATGTAAATTGGAATGCTCCACCAAAACCATCTTGGTCTGTACTAGTAGAAATGTTTGTAGAGTCTCCGGGTAAAAGACTATTTGCATTACTATTAAAACCTTTTGAGCGATTATTACGATAGTATAAATTTCCCGCAAGTAACTTATCATCAGCTATAAAGTGGCTGCCTTTTAAAGCAAACATGGCTAGGTTATTACCAATAGAATCTGGATAGGTATAAGCTTTTTTCGGGTCATTATAGCTAGACAAAGGAACCGCCTGAGTACCCTCCATAAATGTGTCAGCAAGTGACATCGTAAAATCTAAATCACTCGTATCATTTTGCCAGCCAAGTTTAGTAAATAGCTGCTTTACATCGCTCTGAGAATGCTCACGCCAGCCATCTTCCTTAAAAATATTTGCTGCTACAAAATAATCAACATTCTTATCTTTATCGACCCCACCTGCTTCGAATTCAAAAGCTCGACGACCCCAAGAACCACCGTATGCTGTTGCCTTTACGCCAGGAAAATCTGACCCACTTTTAGTATGAATAGCTAAAGCACCACCCAGTGTATTCAAACCAAAAAGTGGATTTGATCCAGGAATTAAATTTATATTTGAGATTGCGTTGGTTGGAATTAAGTCCCAATTAACAATGTCCCCAAATACTTCATTTACACGGACACCATCTAAAAATACAGACAAGCCTTGCGGAGTTCCTAACAAAGGAGATGCAGTAAAACCTCGAAATGAAACGTCTGCTTGATATGGATTTGCAACTGTATTACTTGTATTAACTGCGCCTAAATTATTATCAAGATACTCAGACAAGTCTAAAGACTGTTGTTGACTCAAGTCTTTTGAGGATCCGGTTTGTACGTTCGAAGGAACACGATTAATAGGCGTTCCTATACTAGGCAATGGCGTTGTTCCAACAACTTCGACTGTAGCCGCTTCTAACACTTCTGCTTTATTTTCAGCATGGGCAATAGAAATAATTGAAAATAATCCAGCAAGGGCGAGGACCAGAGGCTTTAATTCCAAATTCAACATAAAATATCCTTAAGTTCTTTTAGAGGGCAAAATAACTGCCTTCTTACACATGCAGCACTCTATCAAAGCCCTTGCCATAAAGCATTAGGAAAAACTCCCGATCTATTCACTCCAGTTTCCATTTATAACGGGCTAGCGCTATAGTGATGCCTTGTTATAAATCACTCAGGCGATACACTTTGACTTTAAAACTCCGCTTAAATCTGATCATTACTGCACTTTTATTGGTGGTCATGTTCGCTGGCGCCTTTCTATCGCTTAACAACGCTCGTCAAAATGCCCATGCCGAGGTAATCTCGGCTGAAAAATTAGTGCTTTATCTTTTTGATACAGCAATCCTTAATAATCCCAATCTAGGCCAAAAGAAACTCGCGAATAATAGTTTTCATCTTCAGCACTTAAAACACATGCGTCATTTGAAAATTGAACTGCTTGATAACAATGGCAAGCTGATTGACAGCAATCAAACACTCGATGGCAATGCCTTCCAGAACGAAGCGCCCGCATGGTTTGAACGTATTCTCAGCGAACTGACACCAAAATGGGAGCCATCTGTCCGAAAATTAGAGTATCAAGGTTTATTTCTTGGTGAGCTTGTCATCACTCCAGACCCCACTTACGAGTATGCGGAAAAATGGAAGCAGATTACCGACCTACTCAACTTGGTGATGGTGTTTTTCATCCTAGTGAATCTAATGGTGATTTGGGCAGTCTCTCAAGCACTTAAACCTACTGAAAAAATTCTTGACGCCCTTAACGAACTCGAAAATGGCAACTTAGCTGCAAGACTTCCTTCATTTAAATTACCAGAGCTCGCTCGCATTGGAGAAAAATTCAATCGCATGGTTGAAAAGCTTCAACTAAGCATTTTACAAAATCATAAACTTACACAGCAATTAATTACCCTTCAAGAAGAAGAGCGTAAAAACCTAGCACGTGAGCTTCATGATGAATTCGGTCAATGCCTAACAGCGATCAACACCGACGCAAGTGTAATATCAACCGTTGCTGAAAAAAAATATCCTGAATTAAGAGAAGGCGCATTAGCAATCAGCCAGCTATCGCGACACCTTATCGACATGGTCAGCGGCCTTTTACAGCAACTACGCCCAGGAATTTTAGATGAGTTAGGACTTGGGCCGGCCTTGCTAGATTTAGTAGATACCTGGAAATACCGCCACAAACATGTCATCTGTATCATCAAAGCAAGTGGGATTAAAGAAGATCTAAACGAAGCAATAAGCGTCGCCGTCTATCGATTAGTCCAAGAAAGCCTTACCAATGTGGCGCGTCATGCAGAAGCGACTGAAGTTGATATTGATGTCTATAGTTTAAGTCAGCAAGGCAAAGATGGGCTTCAAGTCATTGTAAAAGATAACGGCAAGGGTTTTGTATCTGACCAAGCCAGTGGATTTGGCTTACCAGGAATGCGTGAACGGGTGGAAGGTCTTGGTGGCTCTTTCAAAATAACATCTTCAGCAGGCACCGAGATTAGGGCTTGGATACCTAATAAGCCGTATTAACGAGAATAATGAAATGACTGAAAATAATCCTATCCGAGTAATGCTCGTAGATGACCATGCTGTTGTGCGTGCAGGTGTGCGACGTTTATTAGAACAAGATACAAAGATTACAGTAGTAGCTGAGGCCGATACAGGAGAGCGAGCCTATCAATTGTTCGGTACAGAACTTCCTGACATCACTGTACTGGATTTAAGCATGCCCGGCATGGGAGGAATGGAATGCATCAAACGTATAGTTGCCCGCTACCCTACCGCAAAAATTCTAGTGCTATCTATGCATGAAAACGCAGCATTTGCTAGCCAAGCGCTTAAAGCTGGCGCAAAAGGCTACCTCGCAAAAAGCGGTTTAGCTGAAGAATTAATTAATGCCATTCAATGGGTGATGACAGGCCAAACATACCTAGGCTCAGAAATCTCCCATAAAATTGCCCTACAAACAAACAACAATCTTAGCGATCCTATGCAAGTGCTTTCAGCGAGAGAATTCGAGATCTTCAGAATGCTGGTTGATGGCGTGGAACTTAATAAAATCGCAACGACGCTTAACATCAGTTTAAAAACAGTCGCGAATTATCAAACAGGTATTAAACAGAAATTAGAAATAAATACGCCTGTTGAAATGGTCAGGCTTGCAATCCGTTGTGGATTAATTGAAGGCTAAACTAATGCCTAGACTATCCAGCGAATGACTAGGCCAAGATCTCGTTCCGAAGCCTGCATCATGCAATCCACCCCAACATTAGGGACCACAGCGAGCGTGTCATCCAAGTAAACTAAAGGGAGTCTTTCACGCTGCCAAGGCGGTAAATTAACTTCCTGGAGCAAATGTTTAAGCGTTCGGGTTGGTCTCGCCAAATCAGGCTTGAAGCGCTCACCGCCTTTTCTGTTACTTATCCGCAATTTATGCCCCCCAAGCCTGTCAATTGCCAAGCCTTGCCCTTGATGACGCTCGAATACCAAATGGGTACCATCAGGCATCGTTAGACTAGCCTCCCCCTGCCAAATCATCGCAATATCAGAGGCATGCTTGGGATGATTGGCTTCAATATAGACGAAGCCTTGGTAACGCCTTAAAATAATTTCATCCGCTTTATCTAGTAATATTTTAAGGCTAGCATCGTTACTTGCATTCATTAGCTGTGTCAGCATGTCATCAAGGCGATCTGAACTGGGCGCCAAAAAACCCATACTAGACAACCACCATCGAAAGAGATTTTTTGCCCGTGGCAAACTTAGCGCACTAAGCTGGTCAACGTTCATGCGACCATCAATAATGCAAGCAGAAGCATCAATTTGAGCAAGCTCATCAAGCAATTTAGCAGATTCCGCCATGTGGCTTGCTGAACGCGCTAAGGTCTCATCAGCGGCTGGAAAGCGCGCCTTAATCACCGGCAGGATTTCATGACGGCAATAGTTACGGTCGTATTTGGTATTTTGATTACTTTCATCATCAATCCACGCCAATTGATTAGCTTTAGCGAACGCCTCAATCTCTTGTCGTGTGATATCTAGTAGCGGCCTGAGTAAGCTTCTACTTTCATCTTTCGCAGCCATTGCAGATAAACCTTTAAGCCCTGCACCGCGCATCAATTGGAGTAATAATGTCTCCGCTTGATCGTCTCGATGATGGGCTAACATAATGTAATCAGCACGCGCCGCTTGTAATGCTTTATATCGCGCCTCACGAGCAGCGGCTTCCAGCCCGATGCCAGCGCCCTTTTGAACCTCCACTTTCACAACTTCCAAGGGCACTTGATAGCTGAGGCAAGTTTGTTTGCAAAAATCTCCCCACTTATCCGCATTGGGACTTAGCCCATGATGCACATGCATGACTTTAAAATCAAAATCCAACGTCTTCTTGGCTTGTACGATGGCATGAAGCAACACGCATGAATCTAGCCCGCCACTAAAGGCAATCAGTAAATTTAATGGGGATTTAGCGCTAATCAATGCGCTAATAAAATGGTGAACTTGCTGCGTAATACGTTCAAAGCCCGCATCCAAGTGCTTATTCTGAATACGGGCTTTGCGGACTGCGTGAGTTGAAGCGTTGGTAATTTTATTTCAACGCAACTTCTTTGAACTTACCATAACTCATCAGGCGTTCGTAGCGTTGCTCCAACAACTTATTAATAGGCTTGGCTTCTACTAGTTTCAACTCCTCACCTAAGGCTTTGCGTAAGTTATGCATCATCGCTTCAGGGTCACGATGAGCACCACCTAAGGGTTCAGAAATAATACGATCTACCAACCCAGCCGTCTTGAGGCGAGATGCAGTAATTCCTAATGTTTCAGCTGCAAGCGATGCTTGATCAGCACTTTTCCAAAGGATAGACGCACAACCCTCTGGCGAGATCACAGAATAGGTTGAGTATTGCAACATCAATAGCTGGTCAACAACCCCTAAAGCTAATGCGCCTCCTGAACCACCCTCACCAATAATGATTCCAATAATGGGGGTTTTAAGCTCAGCCATGACGTATAAGTTTCTTGCAATGGCCTCTGACTGACCACGCTCCTCGGCACCGATACCAGGATACGCGCCTGGAGTATCAATAAGGGTAATAATAGGCAATCCAAATTTTTCAGCCATGCGATATAAACGCAAAGCTTTACGATATCCCTCTGGGCGAGGCATACCAAAATTTCGGTATTGACGTTCCTTAACATCACGCCCTTTTTGTTGGCCAATCACCATCACTGGCTTGCCATCAAAACGCGCTAAACCTCCGACGATGGCGGGATCGTCTGCAAAAGCGCGATCCCCATGCAATTCTTCGAAATCTGTAAATAAACTTTGAATATAGTCCAACGTGTAAGGACGTTGTGGATGACGGGCAACTTGAGATATCTGCCAAGCAGTAAGCTTGCCGTAGATATCTTTCGTCATCTCCTGATTTTTCTTTTGAAGGCGATTGATTTCGTCATTGATATCGAGTGCTGAGCCATCTTGCACGTGTCGCAATTCATCAATTTTCGCTTCAAGTTCAGCGATTGGTTGTTCAAAATCTAAAAAGCTTGTTTTCATATCAAGATTAAATTCTTATAAATGTAGTTCTAATTATAGAGGATTTTTACGTTCTCATCGCTTAACCAGGCTTTTAATCCTATGAGCAAATCATCATGCAATTCTACACGCCATTTTTCACCAAGCATCATCTCGACCTTGGCTTGGCTATTGTGATACTCAACTTTGACAGCACAACCACGATTATTTTCAGCTGAATTAGCACGACAATAAGGCGCTAAAATATCACGTAACTTGACTGCATCCGCCTGTCCATTACAAGATATTTTTAGCATATTGGCATAAGCACTTCGTGCAGATGCAATGTCGTAAATCTTACGCACATTGACCCTTACGCCACCAGAAAAGTCATCATGGCTGACTCGACCCTCAATTACTAATAACTGATCTTCTTTAATCAAACTTGCATGCTGCGCAAGCAACTCACTACCGACGACAACTTCAACACGGGACTTAGCATCATCAAGCGTCACAATAGCCATTTTGCCGCGTTGGGTCATACGGATACGAATACCCATCACGATACCAGCTAACAATTGCGGCTGATCTTGTGGCTTGATGCTGCCAAGATCCGTATGCACAAAAGTCGAAATTTCTTTTTGGTAGGCTTGGTATGGATGCCCGCTTAAATAAAAACCAAGCGCTACTTTTTCCTGTTGGAGTTTTTCTGCTTCAGCCCATGCCGGTACATTCGGCAAAACATGCGCAGCACTATCTGATATTTCGCCAAATAAACTGTTCTGGCCACTCGCGGCTCCGCTCTGCTCTGCTGCTCCAATGGCCAAGTTTACTCCTGCCAACAGGGCATTACGGTTGGGCTCTAACTTATCAAATGCCCCTGCACGAATAAGTGATTCAATGACCCGACGGTTCACTTTACGTAAATCTAAGCGCGCACAAAAATCGAATAGATCCTTAAATGGTCCATCTTGATTTCTGGCTGCAAGAATCACTTCTATCGCAGATTCTCCTGAACCTTTCAGGGCGCCGAGACCATAAAGCACTTGCTTATCATTAATTGGCTTAAATTTAAATTCACTTTGATTAATATCTGGCGGTAACACTTCAACGTCATTGCCAACACAATCATCATAAAAAATATGAACACTATCTGTGTTATTCATATCGGCAGACATCGTAGCGGCCAAGAACGCAGAGGGATAATGGGTCTTTAAATATGCCGTATGATAAGCAACTAAAGCATAAGCAGCAGCATGAGACTTGTTAAACCCGTAACTGGCAAACTTCTCCATTAAATCGAATAAATCAGCCGCCTGTCTTTCAGAGGTCCCCTTTTGCTTCGCGCCTTCAACAAAGACAGCACGCTGGGCATCCATTTCTTCTTTTTTCTTTTTACCCATGGCGCGGCGAAGCAAGTCAGCGCCGCCAAGACTATACCCACCAACAACCTGTGCAATCTGCATCACCTGTTCTTGGTAAACCATAATCCCATAAGTTTCTCTCAGAATAGGCTCAACCGCAGGATGCGGATACTCAACCCTTTGCAATCCATGTTTACGACGGCAGAAATCTGGAATCAGATCCATCGGACCCGGACGATATAAAGCAACCAAGGCAATAATATCTTCAAAACAGTCCGGCTTAGCTTGTTTCAGCATATCCTTCATGCCGCGCGACTCTAGCTGAAACACAGCTGTGGTATTGGCTGACTTGAGTAAGTGATAAGTTGGTTTATCATCAATCGGCAAGGTCTCAAATGATAACGGTGGCAAGCCTTCTAAATGACGCTGAGCATTTGCATTCACTAATGCCATGTCTAAAATAGTGAGCGTACGTAAGCCCAAAAAGTCAAACTTAACTAGGCCAACAGCTTCTACATCGTCTTTATCGTATTGACTGACCAAACTGTCGCCATTTGGCTGACAGTAAATTGGGGAAAAGTCAGAAATCTTACTTGGGGAAATAAGCACACCACCCGCATGCATCCCAACATTGCGTGTTAAACCTTCAAGTCGCAAAGCAAGCTCAAGCAACTCTTTGACCTCTTCCTCCTGCTCACGCCGCTCAGCTAACTGTGGCTCTTTCTCTAAGGCATCTTTTAATGTAATGCCAAGCTCTAAAGGAATTAGTTTTGCTATGCCGTCTACGAAATTAAATGGCAAATCTAAAACACGACCGACATCCCGAATCACAGCCTTAGCCGCCATCGTCCCAAAAGTGGCGATTTGAGAAACAGCATCTAATCCATACTTTTGCTTCACATAATCAATGACGCGATCACGACCTTCTTGGCAAAAATCAATATCGAAGTCAGGCATAGAAACACGTTCTGGATTTAAGAATCGCTCAAACAGCAATGCGTATTGAAGCGGATCAAGATCCGTAATGCCTAAACTATAAGCAACCACAGACCCTGCTCCAGAGCCCCGACCAGGACCAACAGGCACACCATTATGTTTTGCCCAGTTAATAAAGTCCGCCACAATTAAAAAGTAACCGGGAAACCCCATCTGAATGATGATGCTGGTTTCGAAGCTTAGTCGGGCTTCATATTCATGTGCTTTTTCAGCGCGCTTCTCTTGATCTGGATAAAGCACTTCAAGTCGACGAGTCAATCCTTCTTTAGCTTGAATAACCAAATATTCATCCAAGCCTTCTCCGTTAGGAGTAGGAAACTGTGGTAAGAAATTCTTACCTAGAGACAATGTCAAATTACAACGCTTAGCAATCTCAACACTATTTACTAAAGCTTCTGGAATGTCTGCAAACAGGGTAACCATTTCAGACTGTGTTTTGAAATACTGGTCTTCAGTAAATATCTTTGGGCGTCTTGTGTCAGCAAGGACATAACCTTCCGCTATGCAAACCCTCGCCTCATGAGCTTTAAATTCTTCTGTCTCAATAAACTGGATTGGATGCGTTGCAACGACAGGCAAATCTAATGCTGCTGCCAGTACCATAGCGTTTGAAATATAGAACTCTTGCTGGGGATGGCCGGCGCGCTGCAATTCAATATAGAAGCGGTTGGGAAATAAATCTGACCATGATTGCGCAACTTGCTTGGCAGCCGGAATGTTGCCTTGTAATAAAGCCTGACCAATATCCCCCATCATCGCACCGGAGAGCATTAACAAACCTTCAGTACCAATTTCCACAAGCCATTCCTGCTTGATTTCAGGTCTGCCGCGATACTGATTCTCCAGATAAGCGCGGCTTAATAAACCACATAACTTGGTATAGCCATCCAACGTCTGACAGAGCAACATCAAACGATACGGCTGGTCACGATTTTTTAAATTTTCAAGCCAAAGGTCACATCCCAAGAGCGGCTTAATCCCTTTTTCACGGGCTGACTTATAAAACTTAATCGCACCGAATAAATTACTTAAATCAGTCAATGCCAAGGCCGGCATTTTGTCCTTAAAAGCATGGTCGACATAGCTGTCGATACGAACCGTCCCATCCACAATGGAATACTCGCTGTGGCAACGCAAATGAACAAAATTTGGATGAGTGATGTTGACTGACATAGGGAGTAATTTTACCTGATAGGCACACCTATGTCGCAGGGTTATTGGCAATGAAAATGGGTATTTTTATAGCTCTTTGACTTACAAGGGAAGATATGCAAAAAAAAAGTAAAAACTGGTGCGAAAGGAGAGACTCGAACTCTCACGCCTTGCGGCGCTGGAACCTAAATCCAGTGCGTCTACCAATTCCGCCACTCTCGCAGGTAGTCATGAAAAGTGATTTTTTCATGAAGCTTGTCGGGGAGCGAACCCCAACGAGGCGAGAATTATATCTCAGCGAATCACCGAAAACCATTAAAATTTGAAATGACTATGTAAATGCATCAGATTGAGCGAAAATAATTCCACAAATAATATCGTTAGGATAAAAAGATGCCACACACAATTAATCAACAAGAAATTAACATGTTGCGTACAGAACTAGAAATGCTCATGAAAGAACGGCAAACCCTTCTCAAAGTCGCAGGAATCGCTGCAGGTTTAGTTGCGGAACTTGATAGTCATAATTTACCCAGCGGCACAGAAGAGGCTGCAGAATTGCTAGCAACTAGCATCAATGCATTGTCTGAAGAAACTCTCAAAGATGCATTAGGTGTTGTACATGCTGAAATCGTTAATTGATGAGCAGCGCCAGCTAAAGTCAACCAAATTTAAGACGCTTAAGATTGAAACTAAACAAGACCATTAATATTGCTAGTATTATTTGCATGTCATTGATCAGTAATGGCTGCAGTTTTCAATCCTATAGTCCAAAACCAATCAAACCAATAGAAGTTTCAACAAAGCTTCAACTGCGCTCACCAAGCAATGTGGAATTTGAAGCCTTTCTAAGATCACAAAACTATCCAGAAAACCAACTATCTATAAGATTGTGGGGCGAAAACGAATTTACATTAAGCGCTCTATTTTTTCATCCGGACTTAAATGTAGCGAGAGCTCTTTTGCGAAGAGCCCAATCAGCTAAAATCACGGCAGCGCAACGTCCAGAAATTGGCGTGAGTGGCGGACTAGAGAATCATGGCCAAAGCAACGATAAGTCGCCCTGGACTTATCGTTTGGCAATTGATGTTCCAATCATTACAGCCAATAAAAGAGAAGCCCAAGTTGCAATCGCAGCAGGATTGTCTGAAGCTTCTCGAATTGAAGTCGCACAAACGGCTTGGAGTGTACATAGCCGCGTTGCTAAAAGCTTATTGGAATACCAGTACTCAATAGCACTAACCTCAGTTTTAAAAGATGAGGTTGCCATGAGAAGTTCTATTGTTGAAATGCTTGTGAAACGCATGGATGCAGGGATGGCATCAAGCATCGAGGTAAGTAATGCGAGAATTTCATTGCAAAAAGCCGAACAAGCCTTTGTAGCTGAGTCTGGGCGAACGCCAGCACTTGCGGCTTCACTTTCAAATGATGCGGGGCTTGGAATAAGTGCATTTAATCAGTTGTCAGTAAAGCCTTTTGAGCAAGCAACAAGAGTTGATTTAAGTAACTTGCAATATCAGTCCCTATTAAACCGCTTAGATATTCGCGCCTCCTTGGCGCGTTATGAAGCGGCGGAAGCTAAATTACGCTTAGAAATAGCCAAACAATATCCAGATATCACTTTATCCCCCTCCAAAGCGTTAGACCAAGGGGACAGAATCTGGTCATTAGGTTTTTCTAGCCTTCTCACGCTTATTAACAAAAACCGTGGCATGATTGCTGAAGTAAACGCACTCCGTGATGTCGAAGTCGCGCAATTTGAAGCATTGCAATCCAAAATAATCGGCGACCTCAATCAAACAAAAGCCGCTTATGATGCTGCAGCTGAAGCAAGCAACAAAGCTCAAGCTTTATTAGTATCACAACAAAAACGCATACAACAAAACGAGCAGCAATTTAATGCAGGCTTGACAGACCGATTGGAATTCACGAATACGCAGTTAGAAAATATTATTGCGACAGAAAATATGCTTAACAGCGCTTATCAATTAAACGCAGCAAAACTTAATCTCGAGGATGTTTTACAACGCCCATTAGACGACCGATTGTCCATTCAAAACAACCTAAATATTACGGACAATACTTTTCCCAGGAACAACTCACAATGAACCGTAAATTAACCCTAATTATTGGAGTACAAGCCGTCTTGGTTATTCTCCTTTTTTGGATGCTAGTTTTCTTTGGAAAAGATGAGTACAACGCTTACAACCAAGCACAAACAGAAGATGTCATTACTCCAAGTCGCGTTAGCCAATCAAAAGGCTCAACTCTAGTGACGCTAAGTCCCGAAGCTCAGACACAGAGTGATATCCAGACAGTAAGTTTAATCGGTAATCAGCATCAACAAACACTAAAAACACTCGGCAGCGTGATCAGCATTGATGGTCTTATTGAATTGCGAACCCGATACTTAAATGCAAAAGCAAATGCGAATATTGCACATGCATCACTCACAAACAGTAAGCAAGAATACCAAAGAATGTTGACTCTCAACAAAGACGATAAAAATGTATCCGACCATGTGATGTTTTCTGCATTAGCAGCTTATAAAGCTGATCAAGCAAAAGTACAAGCCGCCGAAACTGAAGCAAATAATCTTAGCGACAGCATGCGCCAGACCTGGGGAGTCAGCCTTGCTAATGATGCCGGCAAGGAAATTGTAAGTTCCAACCTGCAAGCATTACTTCAACACAAGCAAGTATTATTGCTCATTACTTTTCCTGCGGACAGAATCGTAGAAGCAGGTGAAACGATTAGTGTTGAACCCACTAGTTCTGAAGCAAAACCAATTAATGCGAAACTTATAGCAGCATCACCCCAAACTGACCCAACCATTCAAGGGAGAACATATTACTTTAGTGCGGCAGCAGAAAACTTACGCGCAGGCATGCGCTTAAGCGTAGAAATGAAAGATTCAAGCCATGATAAGTTAGCATCTGGGGTTACGATCCCATCAAAGGCTGTTGTTTGGTACGCAGGTAAACCTTGGGTATACAAAAAACAAGATAAAGAAAACTTTGTGCGAGTTCCAATTAATACAGATACTGAAATTAATGGTGGCTGGTTTAATGAGAGTAAAGCACTAAGCGCTGGAGATGACTTAGTCGTAAATGGGGCGCAACTCTTACTTTCAGAAGAGTTTAAATATCAAATTAAAAACGAGAATCAGGACTAGGCCATGATGTCCGCGCTTGTTCGTTTTTCTATTCGCTTTAGTGGCGTCATTATTGGCATCGCCAGCTTGATGGTGATCTATGGCATTTATAGCCTAACGCGCACTAACTTAGACGTATTCCCTGAGTTTTCGCCCACACAATTAATTATACAAACAGAAGCACCAGGACTTTCAACCGACTTAGTTGAGTCTTTAGTTAGTCAGCCCATTGAAAACAGCATCTCAGGCACGGTTGGCGTCGAGCTGATGCGCTCTCAATCCATTCCCGCCCTTTCTGTTGTGACTGTCATTTTCAAAGAAGGAACTGACGTATACCGCAATCGCCAAGTGGTTGCAGAACACCTTGCAACATTAGCAAATCGATTGCCTGATGGCATTACACCTAATATAACACCCCTTACCTCAGCCGCAAGCACTGTCATGGGCATTGGGATCACTTCTGACACTAAGTCCCTCATGGAACTGAGGTCGATGGTTGACTGGACGCTTCGGCCTCATTTAATGGCCGTTCAAGGGGTAGCCGATGTCAATGTCTTTGGTGGGGATGTTAAGCAGTATCAAATCCAAGTCAATCCAGATAAGTTAGTGCTATACAGCCTTTCAATGCAAGATGTGATAGATGCGGCAAGCAAAGCCACGGGAGTGCGTGGGGCTGGTTTTATTGAAAATAATAATCAACGCATTGTCATTAATACCGAAGGTCAAGCACATAAACCATCTGAGTTAGCGCAAACAACCCTTTTACATCGAAATGGCCAAACCGTAAGACTTGGAGACATTGGTCAAGTTGCTGAAGGTGCCGCCCCTTCAATTAGCGCTGCAGCCATTAACGGTAAGTCTGGCATTTACCTTTCAGTGCAGGGCCAGTTAGGGGCAAATACGCATGGCGTGACGCAAGCATTAGAAAATGCAATTCAACAAATAAAGCCGTCATTAGAAGCCGACCATATTCAGTTACACGAAGGGCTATTCCGTCCCGCCAATTTTATTGAAACTGCAATCCAAGGCGTACGTACCGACATTTTAATTGGCTCCGTCTTAGTCATAACCGTCCTCTTTCTATTCTTATTTAACGCAAGGACTGCATTTATTTCAGCGACCGCAATCCCACTCTCCCTGTTGACCGCCATTGTCGTAATGAGCTTCTTCAATATAGGATTAAATATCATGGTATTAGGTGGGTTAGCTATTGCTTTAGGTGAAGTTGTTGATGATGCCATTATTGACACTGAAAATCCAGCTAAGGTAGAAAAAGAAGAACAAAAAGGAAATAATAAAATGAATAGAATAATTCTCTGGCTAAGGAACGATCTCCGAGTACAT
>Ga0114964_10000289_pt1 | contig 39097 bp, 42 predicted proteins | sample C_131016_MF_Meta_FD_92638 | JGI IMG/M metagenome (GOLD analysis project Ga0114964, IMG submission 92638) | Freshwater microbial communities from Lake Croche, Canada to study carbon cycling - C_131016_MF_MetaG | ecosystem: Environmental > Aquatic > Freshwater > Lake | place: Lake Croche, Canada... | reverse complement strand
TTCATCATCTTCATCGTCTTCATCATCTTCATCGTCTTCATTATCTTTATCATCTTTTTCTTTTTTATTATCTTTGTCATTATTTTTATTTAATTTATTATCATCATATGTATCTAATATAGTTTCAAAAGGAGTAATATCTCTTATTGTATTTTTAATAATTTTTCTTATACTTTTTTCTAATATATTTAAATGATATTGTTTTTCTGAAGGTTTTAAATTTTTTGTTGAAAATAAATAAACATTTTTCCAACAAAAAACACTTATATTAATTAAACATTTATGAATAAAATCATATGATTTTATTAATATTAAATCATTAATTTTATATTTATTATTAGTTTTAATATTTATATTTAAAATAACAATTTCTTTTAAAAGTTTATCTAAATAATTACATTTAAGTTTTTTAATTATTTCATTATATTCATCATGAATTTTATTATTATTCCAATCTTTAATTAAAACTAATTGTTTTTGAAAAAGTTTAATATCATTATTATCATTATATAATTTATATATTTTTTTTGCTAAAGGTAATGTAAGTAAATCTAATAAATGTTCTATATATTCATTTTTAGTATCTAATAAAACCTGCATAAAATCTTTTATTATAATTATATTTAAAGAAAATTCTTAAATATAAAAAATAAAATTTTAATATAAAAATAAAAATTGATTTAAAATTATATAAATCAATAAATCATTTATATATTAATCAATGGTGTTAAAAGATGATTTCCAATGGGATATTCTAGATACCTATTTTTTAAGAGGAACAAATAATAGTAAAACATCACAATTAATTAAACATCAAATTGAAAGTTATAATAAATTTATTAATACCACATTATTACAAATTATAGCAGGATTTAATCCAATTTCTATTAATACAATAAGTAAAAATAATGAAAATGATAATAATATTCAAAAAATATATATTAATGTTTTACAACCATCTTTAAGTAAACCAACATATCAATTAGCAGATGGAACAACATCAATAATGACACCATATATTGCTCGTATGAATAATCTTACATATTCTAGTTCATTATATGTAAATGTTCATATAATAATTGAAATATTAAATGAGAGTGGAATTCCAACTAAAATTGATAAATATGTAAATAATGTTTATATTGGAAAAATTCCAATAATGGTAAAATCAGATGCTTGTATATTAACACAAATACCAGCAATTGGTGATGCTAATAATGATGAATGTAGATATGATTTTGGAGGATATTTTATAGTAAATGGTAATGAAAAAGTTTTAATTATGCAAGATAGAATAAATGAAAATGATACATTAGTATTTGTTCCTAATAATAATAATGATGGTATTTATGCTGAAATTCGTTCAATGAGTGATTTATCATATTTACCACCAAAAACAACAAGTCTTAATATGATAGGAAAATTAAATCATATGGGACGAAATATTAGATTAAATACATCATTTCTTAGAAGTGAAATTCCAGTATTTATAATGTTTAGAGCATTAGGTATTATAAGTGATAAAGAAATTATAGAACATATTGTATATGATTTAGATAATAAAGATAATCAAAGAATTATTAGTCAATTAATGGCTTGTTGTGAAGATGCATGTGATATTCATACACAAGAACAAGCAGAAGAATATTTAATAAAAAGTATGACAGGTATTAATAAAAATACAACAAATCCTCTTAAAATTTTAAAAGATAATATTACAAATGATTTTCTAGGACATGTTGGTAAAAATTATAGAAGAAAAGCATTATATTTAGGTTATATGATTTGTAAAATGATTAGAATATATCTTGATTATGATGATTATGATAATAGAGATTCATATATGAATAAAAGAATTGATACTCCTGGTGTATTAATGAGTAATTTATTTAGACAATGTTATGGAAAAATGACTAAAGAAATAAAAGGTTTAATTGAAAGAGAATTAAATTTATGGAGAGCTAATCATTCATGTTTAACAACTGATATTATTAGTGATAATAATATTCATAGATTTTTTAAACATTCACTTCTCGATTCATGGTTAAAATATTCTCTATCAACTGGAAATTGGGGTATTAAAAGTATTGGAAGTTTTCAAAATATTAGACAAGGTGTTTCTCAAGTCTTAAATAGAATGTCTTATGCAAGTACATTATCACATTTAAGAAGAATTAGTACAGCCATGGAAAAAAATGGTAAATTAGTTCAACCACGAAAATTAGATAATTCTCAAATTAATATGATTTGTCCTGCTGAAACTCCTGAAGGTGCTTCTGTTGGTCTTGTTAAAAATATTGCTTTAAGTACTAATATTTCTATTGCAATGAATAGTACACATATTAGAGGTCTTTTAATAGAATTAGGAACTCAAATATATGATGATAGTTATAGTTATGTAATTGATAATAATGAAAAATGGTATATTGAAACAGAAAGTATTAAAAATAGTAGAAATAAAGCTAATTTATTTTTAAAAGAAATTGGTAATCCTTCTAATGTTTATGTTCAAATTAATGGTGATATTATCGGTTTTCATACAAAACCCAATGAATTATATAAAACTCTTAAACACTATAAAAGATGTGGAATTATTTATCCAATGACTTCTATTGTTTGGAATATACTCAAAAGAGGTATTATTATTAGTACTGAAGCTGGTAGAATGTATAGACCATTATTAATTGTTGATTATAATGATAAAGAACAAAAATCAGAATTAAGAATTGTAAAAATTCTAAAAGAAAAAAATATTACATGGGAAGAATTTATTAAAGATAAATCATTTGATTATCTTATTGCACCTAATAATAAAGATAATGAAGAAGGTATTATTGAATATTTAGATTGTAATGAAATTAATCATGCTATGATTGCTATGAAATATCAAGAAATATATAAACCACCAAAAGGTAATAGTATGCCTGTACATTATACTAATTGTGAAATTCATCCAAGTTTAATGAATGGTATTTTAGGTGTTAATATTCCTTTTAGTGATCATAATCAATCACCTAGAAATTGTTATCAATGTTTAAATGAATTAGAAAATGTTTTATTAAGTAATGGTGATATTAAATTAATTAAAGATATTAATATTGGTGATGAAATTATGTGTATTAATCCTTATACAATGGAAAAATCTATTTCTTATGTAATTAATCATTATAATAGATTAACTAATAAAATTGTTTATAATATTAAAATTTTATCTGGTAGAACAATTGTTGCTACTTATGATCATAAATTTATTACAAATCAAGGTTGGGTTGAAGTTAAAAATTTTGATAATACTATTAAATTAGGTATTATTATTGGTTCAAAATTTATTAATAATAATAATACTATTAATATTGTTGATGTATTACATTCTATTAATGATAATAATTTATTTGAATATTTAGTTAAACTTAATTTATATCCACTTTTAAATAATAATTATTATATGCCTATTATTGCTCGTATGGCTGGATATTATTATAATAATAAATATAATTTTAATGATAAAATTGATGAAGATAATTATTATAATGATGCTGTTAATATTGGTTTTAAAAATGGATTTTATAATTCTAAATTAGAATTATTATTACAATATATTAATTCTAATCTTAATAAATGGTTATTAGTATCTAGTAATTTAATTAAAAGAGAATATTTAGCTGGTTATTTTAGTAATAAATATAATAAATATAATGATTTAATAAATACTATTATTAATGAATTTGAATTACCTTATAATTGGGAATTAAATGATGATAATTCTATAATTTCTAATTATTATAATAAAATTGGATTATATTATAATCATAAAAAATTAAATAAAATTGCTTTAATTTATGAATATAATCAATATAAACTTGAAACATATCGTTCTGATATTATTTTAAATTATACATTTGATGAATTTTCTAAACTTATTGAAATTAAAGGTAATTTAATGTTTATACCATTTTTAAATAAATTTATTAATAATAATAATAGAATTAGTGATTTAACTATTGTTAATACTGATTTTCATAGTTTTATTGGAGGTGATGGATTTGCTGTTAGTAATTGTGCAATGGGTAAACAAGCTTTAGGTATTTATATGAGTAATTTTAATAGTCGAACAGATACAATGGGTCATATTATTAATTATCCACAAAAACCTATTGTTTCTACAAAATTATCTAAATATACATATAATAATGAATTACCATCTGGTGTAAATGCTATTGTTGCTATAATGACACATACAGGTTTTAATCAAGAAGATAGTGTAATGATTAATAAATCTGCATTAGATAGAGGTTTATTTACAAGTACATATTATAAAATATTTAGAGATCAATGTACTAAAAATCATAGTTCAGGTGAAGAAGAAATTTTCATTAATCCTAAAAATTTATGTACTGGTAAACCTTATTCTTATGATAAACTTCAAGAAGATGGATTTGTTCCAAAAAATACTTATGTTGATAATGGTGATATTATTGTTGGTAAAGTAATGCCAAGAAAAGTTTATGGTAAAGTTAATTATCAAGATAATAGTATTTATATGAAATCTAATGATGATGGACATATTGATATGAATTATATAGGAACAAATAGTGAAGGTTATAAATTCTGTAAAATTAGAATTCGTAAAAATAGAAAACCTGAAATTGGTGATAAAGTTGCTTCTAGATCTGCTCAAAAAGGTAGTATTGGTATGATATATGATCATAAAGATATGCCTTTTACTAAAGATGGTATTGTTCCTGATATTATTATTAATCCTCATGCTATTCCTTCTCGTATGACTATGGCACAATTAATGGAATGTATCATGGGTAAAGTAGGTTGTTTTATTGGTGCATATGGCGATTCAACTCCTTTTACAGATTGTACTGTTGAAGATATTGCAAAAAATTTAGAAAAAACTGGATTAGAAAGACATGGTAATGAAATTATGTATAATGGTAGAACTGGTGAACAAATTAAAACTGAAATATTTATTGGACCTACATATTATCAAAGATTAAAACATATGGTTACTGATAAAATTCATTCAAGAGGTAGTAATGGACCTATTGTAATGCTTACAAGACAATGTTCTGAAGGTAGAGCTCGTGGTGGTGGATTAAGATTAGGTGAAATGGAAAGAGATTGTTTTATAGGTCATGGATCTGCATTATTTTTAAAAGAAAAAATGTTAGATTGTGCTGACAATTATCGTGTATTTATTTGTAAAGATTGTGGTATGATTGCTAATGTAAATCCTGAAAAAAATATATATAAATGTACTTATTGTAAAAATGCTACAGATATTGTTCAAATTCGTATTCCTTATGCATTTAAATTATTAACACAAGAATTAAATACTATGAATGTTATTATGAGATATATATGTAATTAATATCATTAAAATAAAAATAAAAAAATATATATTAAAAATGAATAATTTTTTTGTTATTATATTATGTATTATTATTAGTTTAATTTTTGGTATTAATCCTTTAATACAAAAATATATATTAAAATTTATTAATATTAAATCTTATATTATATTATCAAGTATTATATTTTATTTATTATGTTTAATATATACATTATTTTTTTATAAAAAAGAATTTTTAAATGATTTAACTATTTTAAATAATAATAAATATTTATATTTTTTAATATTTATTTCTACATTTTTAATATATATTATTGCAAATTATTATTATTTATTTTTTATTAACAAATATAATACTTTTTTTATTATTGCTATTATTTCAGGATATCCTATATTTACTATATTTTTTGGTTATTTATTATATGAGGAATATATTAATTTATATCAATTTATTTCAATATTAATTATATGTTTTGGTATTATTATGTTATATATAAATAATAAAAACTGATTATATTCTATAATAATTTTAAAATTATTATAATAATGGAAACATCATTAGAAAAATTTATAAAAAAAAATAATAATACTTTTAATATTAAAAGTATTTATTTATATAATATTTATTATAATTATACTAATGAAGATGATAATAAATATTTATATGAAGATATAAAAGAACATTATAAAATATATAGTTTTCCTATTGAAATATGTTATTTAATTAATTTAGAAATTTTAAGTATATGTAATATTAAAGAAATTATTTATATTCCTAATGAAATTAATAATTTAATTAATTTAAAAGAATTATATTTAAATAATAATAATATTACTATTATACCTAACGAAGTTTATACATTAAATAAATTAAAAATATTAAATTTATCTTATAATAATATTACTAATATTTCTATTTATATTAAAAATCTTATTTTATTAGAATATTTATATTTAAATAATAATAATATTAATAATGTACCTAAAGAAATATATACATTAAATAAATTAAAAATATTAAAATTATCTTATAATATAAATTAAAAAAAATTCAATAAAAATATAATTATTCTTAATTAGAATAAGTAATAAAAAATACAAAAAAAAATGTAAAAGATGATAAAAATATAATATTTAATTGTTCTTTTATATCTACAATATTATTATCATATTTTATTTCTTCTTTTTGTTTTAATAATTCTATTATTTCATTTTTAATTTCTTCTTTTTCTTTTAATAATTCTGAATTATTCATAATATATTATTATATAATTCTAAAAATGTTTAAATAATAAAAAATATAAGAAAAAAATATAAAAGATGATAAAAATATAATATTTGATTGTTCTTTTTGTTTTAATAATTCTATTATTTCATTTTTAATTTCTTGATTTTCTTTTATTAATTTTTTTAATTCTATTATTTCATTTTTAATTTCTTGATTTTCTTTTATTAACTCTTTTAATTCTATTATATCATTTTTAACTTTTTGATTTTCTACTATAAATTCTATAATATTCATATTATTACTATTTATTAGAAAAAATTAAAATAAATAATGATATTTATTTTTAGATAATTTATTATATTAAAAATGAATAAATTATCTGAATTAGATGAAATTTCTGATCTTTTATTTGATATTAAAGATAAAATTAAGGATAATAATTATCTTCGTATTTTTAATTTAATTAAAACTATTAAAGACAATAATTATCAAAATGAAATTTATATTAATAAATTAAAAATTTTATTAATAAAATTAAAAAATGAATTAAATAAATTAATTTGAATTTTATAAAATTGTATAAAAAATAGTTAAAATAACAAAAAAATGATTATTAATATTTATAATTTTTTTCACCATGATAATGGACGAATATACTGAAATGGCTGATATTTTGTTTGACATTAAGGATAGGATTACAGATTTTGAATATCTTAGACTTTTAAATCTTTTAAAAAAAATAAAAGATGCTGAAACAAATATAAAGATTTTCAATGAAAATACTAGTATTTTATGGAATGATTTTCATAATAATCAAAATGTTTATATGATTAGATTAATTCCACGAAATGAGTAAAAAAAATTCAAAAAAACAAAAAATTAAAAAGATATTATTATTTTTTTGATTTTTTGTTTTTAATAAAAAAAATGAAACTTATTATTATTTTTTTAAATATAACAAAATGGATATTTATTATGAAATGTCTAATCTTTTATTTGATATAAAAGATAAAATTTCAGATATTGAATATCTTAATATGTTTAATTTATTAAAAAAAATTAAAGATAATAATACTAATATAAATAATAATAAAATTTATTGTAATGGAATGTTATTAAATGATTATAATGCATATATTAATAATTTGTAAAAATATTTCCTACTTTAGTATTATTAAAAATATTATTTAATGTTCCTTCAAGAGATAATTGATTTCTTTTTTTATTATCATAATTTGAAAAAGGTTCAATATTTTTATTTAATTGATTTGAAAAAAAGTTTTTTAATTCTTGTAAATTTAAATTACTAGTATCATAAATTGTATTTAAATTAAAAGAAGGTAAATCATTTAAATTAGAAGAATTAATATTATTTAATATATTTGAAGTATTAGAAGAATTTAATATAAGTGCATTTTCAAGATTATTATTAATATTATTTTCATCTACAAGTTTTTTTAATTCATCTTGTAATATTTCAAAATTAATATCTTTATTTTCAATTGATAATGAAATATTACCTCTAGTTAATCTTATTTTATCTTCTGCTAATAATTTTAATTCAAGTAAATTATAATGTTTATTAAAAATTTCTAATAGATTTTTTTTAGTTAAAGTTAAAGTAGATAAAATATCATTTTCAAAATTTTTAAAATTTTTTGATTGAATAAATACAATAAATAAAAATATATTATTTCTTAAATGAATAAAACAATCTTTTAAAGGCATTAATATTTTTGAATTTGGTTCATTATTATAAGTATCTTTATATATTTTTATTATTTTTTTAATTAAATTTCTACGAGCAATAGAATTTTCAAGACCTGATATTGCTAAATTATCTTGTATTTTAATCATTTTTTCATATTCATATGAATTATAAAGTTCTTCACTTAATTCTGTTTTAGTTAAAAATATTTTTGTTTTTATTTCTTCTGTATTTGGAGAACGATTTAGAATATTTTTATATAATTCTATTATATCATATTCAGTAATTTGTTCTATTAAAAAAGGATTAAATGGTAAATAAGATGATGGTATAAAATCTTCTATAGTATTTTGATTATAATTTCCAGTAAAATCTTCACTAAAATAAATATTTTTATTTAAAATAATTATTAATGAAAGAATTATAATTAAAATTATTATTATAGGTAATATTATTTTCATTCTACTTTTAAATAATTATAATTATTCTAATTAGATTATTATATTTTTTTATAATGTTTAATAATAAAAATGATTATAAAAAATATACTAAAGATATATTAAAAATATCACCATCTGATAGATTTTTATATGGATTTAGAGATAAAGAAACATTATCACATATTGAAAATAGTTTAAGTGATGAATATATTAATAAAATTATAGAAATTAATAATAAATATAAATATACTAAAGATATTCAATTAAAAGAAACTATAGAATTAGATACATATTCAATTAATAATAAATTATATTTATTATTATTTTCATCATTTTATAATTTTATAATATATTTTATATATGAAAATAAATATATATATCCTAAAAATAAAATTTATGAAAAATCTAGAGAAAATGATTTTAATATTATTATTAAAAGTTGTATAGAAAAAGCAAGAGAAGGTATTAAAGAAAATATAACTTTTCCTAAAATAATAATAAAAAAATTTTTAATTCAATTAAAATCTTATTACAAATATAAATATTTATATAATTTTATTAAAAAAGATTATTATCCATTTTGTAGAAATGAAATAGGATTATGTTATATTAAAAATGGAAAAGATATTTATAAAAATATTATTAAAGAATATATTGGTAATTTAGATATTACACCTGAAGAAATACATGATATTGGTAAAAATTTAATTAAAAATTCAATTAAAATTAAAGAAACATATAAAAGTAAAAATGAATTTATGAATGATTGTTTAAGATATGGAAAACATATTTATGATAATATTATTAATAAATATTTTATATATAGACCTAAAAAAAGATTTCAAATTGTTCCTGTTCCTAAAAGTTTAGAAAATAATTCTCCATTAGGTTATTATAATGAAATTGAAAATAAAATTTTTATTAATTTATCTTATTATTATGAAATTGATAAAAAAGAAGTATATTCATTTATAATGCATGAATGTATTCATTTTTTTCATTTTGAATATATGAAACATTTTAAAGTTCCTAAATATAAAATGTATGATTATAGTAATATTGCATTAATTGAAGGTTTTGCTCATTATATGGAAATTTATTGTGAAGATTATGATGATGATAATAATTCATTATCATTATTAAGAAAATTAAGATTAATTGTTGATACTGGTATTAATTATTATGGATGGACATATAAACAATCATTAAATTATTTAAATAAATATTTACCAAATAAAAAAACAGATAATATAAATGAAATTGATAGATATATTTGTATGCCAGGACAAGCTTTAAGTTATTTAATTGGAAAACTTCATATTATAAATTTAAGAGATTATTTTATTAAAAATAATAAAGGTGATATTAAAGATTTTCATCATCAACTTTTAATAGAAGGATTAGCATCATTTTCTATAATTAATAAAAAATTTGATTATAATAGAAAAGGTTTATAATAATGGATATTAATACAATAATTCCTATTACGAATTCTGAAGATAATATTAATTCTTTTATTGCTATATTAATATCTTTATATAGTAATTATACAAAAGATATAATATTAAAAAAAAAAAGTTTAAAAGAAGGTGATTTAATATATATTATTCAAAATTTATTAAAAACTTTTTATTTAAATGAAAAATTAAATAATTTATTTAATAATGGTTTTTCTAATATATTATTATTAAAATTTTTAAATTTAACTAATAATAATTATTTAAGAGAATATGTACTTAATACAAAAAATTTTAATTTAAAATATTATTTATTATGTGATTTACATAATTATTTAAATATTAATTGTTTAAAATTTTTTACAACTACTAAAAATAATAATTTTTATTGTGATATTAATAATTATTATTATTTAAGTCATAATAATTTTGAATTAAATTTTATAGAAAAAGATATACCAGAATATAATCAAATATATAGTAAAATAATTAATAAAATTAAAAAAAATCCAGAAATATTAATTATTCAAAAAGATGATGATAAAACTATTGAAACAAATATAGTATCTAAAATTATTTCAAAAGATATAAATATTGAAAAAGTATTTAATATGAATACATATATTAAATCGACTGATATAATTACACCATTTAATGATATTATTATATTTAATAATATTAAATATAAATTAGATTGTTGTATAATAAATTATGATAATAATGATTATTTATTATTACATATTGATAATAAAAAATATATATATGATATTAGTAATGAATATATAGCAGAATATAATTGGAATATAAATGATTATAGATTTATTACAATTAATAATAAAAATGATATTAATAAAAAAAATATATATGATATTACTAAACAAAAAATAGTAGAATATAAATTTATTAGAAGTAATAATATAAATAAAAATATTAATTATGCAAATAGTAAAAATATAATAGCTATATATACTATTATTGATTTACCTCTTAGTAATAGTAGATTAATTGAAAATTAAATTTAATCTTTTTCATAAACTATTAAATATGCATTTACACTTTTAAAATCTGGTAATAATTCTTCTTTTTTAATAATATTTACTTTATCATCATTATATAAATTATATAATCCATTTTTCATATTACATAAAGCTGTATAATGTCCACAAGATAAATCACCATAATGTAATCCTACACCTTGTAAATTATATTTATAATCTTCATTATTACTAATAATACTACCTTTATTAAAAATTATTGTATCATTTATTAATATATTTGTATTATTTTTTTTATTTATATCATTAAATCTATTTAAACATATAAATAAAATTTTAGGAATTTTCCAAATTCTACGAGTTATTATATATGGATGATTACAATTACATTTTTCACATTTCCATCCATCTTTTTCTCTATATTCATTTTTCATATAATCTACAATTAAATCTATAATTGAATTTTTATTATCATTTATATCTAATGGTATACTAATAAATGGTTCAAATGAATATGTTTTATTATTACAAAAGGAACATTGAATTATATTTATATAAGAACCTTGAACTAATTTTGTTAATTCACTTTCTTTATTATTATTAAATATACTTATTTTTTTATCATGTTCTTGATAAATATCATTAATATCATTAATATCATTATTAATTAAAATAGGATATGAAGTTTCTTCATTTATTTTTTCATAAAAATAAAACCATAATTCATTTATATCTATTTCTTCATTTTTATTAAAAATTCCTTTAAATGTTTTATAAAAATAATTAAGAAATTTAACAGGATTTATAGATTTATTTTGATTATACATTAAATCTAATATTTCTTTAAATTCATATGTAAATGTATCATTTGGTATATTTACATTTAAAATAAAATTTCTTAATTTATCACAACGACATATTATTTGAATTAAACTATTTATAGCACATGTAGCACCAAGATTATTAATTCCTTCCATTAATGATTTATAATAATTATTATAAATAATTATTTATATAATTATCATTTTTTTAGTTTATATCTATTATAAGATAATATATTTTTAGATGGTTCTTGAATATCTGTTCCATAATTAATAGATTGATTATAAAATTTATATTTTTCATTATGAATATATATATTTAAATTATAATCTATTGCAAGTTCTGATAAATAACTATCTAATTGTTGTGTTATTGGAAATAATGTATTTGAATTAAATATTTTATAAATTGCCTTTTTATTTATAATATAACTATTTAATAAAAAAAATCTTTTTACTTTATATAAATCTTTATATATATTTTTTAAATTAATTCTATTATAACAAAATAATGGATTTGATAATAAATAAATATCCCAATCTTTTGGTAATTTTAATAATCTTTTATTAATATCATTAATAGAAATATTTTCAAATATTGTATCATCTTCAAATATTAATATATTATTATCTTTTGTTTCTTTAAATTGTTTCCATATATTATAATGACTTAAATAACATCCTAAAGAACCTTTATGAGTTAATTCATAATGATGTTCTCTTTCTTTATTTAATTGATAAATAGTAATATCATTAATAATATTTTCTTCTTTTAATTTTTCTAAATTTAATAAATTAGCATCAACCGCTTCTATAATAATTAATGGTTTTGATAAATTATAATTATTTTTAATAAAATTTAATCTATCATTTCTTCTTTTTAAATTTATTAAATATATTTTATTTATTAAAGTTTTTTTATTTATAAATAAAAAAAAACAAATTAGTATTACTATTATAAATATTAATAAAATATTCATATTTATTATAAAAAATAATAAATTATAAATATAAAATGCAAAAAATGCATTTTTTTTAAAAATAATTAGTCTACTTTAAGATCTTATTTAAATAATATTTATTATTATCGTATATATATTGACTTATATAAAATCCTAATCCAATTCGTAATATACCACAACATATTCCTAATTGACCTACTTTAAAATTTTTAATAATAGATTTTAGGCTTTCATTTGAGGCATATTTTTTATTTTTAATTAAATTTAATGGAGAAATTGCAATTAAAGCACCACTGATTACTATTAGATTATTTAGATGTTCATCTTTCTTTTTATAAGATAAATAAATATAATTAAATGTAAAATCTTTCATTATTAAAGGAATAATTCCTATCATAAATCCTTTGTAACCATAAATTTTTTTAATAATTGAATAACTTTGTTTTGAAGAAATATTATTATACCAACTATTAAATTTTACAATTTGCAAAGGATTAGTAATACTACAACTTATTGCTGTTATTAATGATATTGCAGCATTATTATTTGTCTTTGAAGTATAATAATCAATATATGAAAAATATAATCCAGAAGTAATTAATCTTGTCATAATAGTAATAGAAGATCCCTTATATAAATTAGACCATACTTCTCGATTAAATAATCCCAAATTTTTAGTAGTAGAGATATATATTACTTTATCTATAGGATTAAACAATACAGATGATATTATACCTGTTGTTAACCCTGATGCGATATCAATGTTGCTCATATTAATCAATTGTATGATTAAAATATTTAAATAAAAAATAAAAATCATTTTTTAGTAATTTTCTATTAAATCTTAACATTTCCATTTATGACTACAACAAATACAAGTAAAATATTGTGTAATAGCTTCATCACCACTTCGTGTTTGTAATTCATAATAAATAACTTTATTATTTTTACATTTACCACATTTAATAGCATCAGTCATAGATACTTGTTTAACTTCATAAGCACCTTTAATTTTTCTTTCAAGTTTTTCCATAATTTCTTTCCAAATTTCAGGAAACATTTCATCACAACTCATATAAGGTAATTTATGAGGTAAAAATTCTTTATTTTTTAATCTATCAAGTAATTTTTCATTTTTAATATAACTATTTTTATTAAGATTAGAATAAATACTTATAGCTATATTTAAATATGTATCTGAAAATAAATCACAAGTCCAAGATAATGGTATTTTAAGAGAATTAGCATAATCAATAGAAGCATTAAAAATACCAATTTCAAGATCTTTAGCTTCTATTTCTGTAAGTGTTAAATCTTTTTTAAATAATTCTATTAATTTAATTCTAACTTCGTGTTTATTATTAATATTAGTAGTCATTATATTTATTAATTATATAAATCATAAATCAATTTTTAAATTGAATATATATATTAGTAATTTATAGTAAATTCAATTAAAAAAATGATTATTATTTATATAAAGATTAAATTATAAATAATAAATAAGTCCTCATTATGTCTTCACCACTACTTCCAAAGAATGTAAATGTATCTAATTTTAAATACTCTGAAGTAAAAACTCTTAAATCAGGAGCTAAATCTGTATATATTAATTATGGTACAGGAAAACTTCGTATTCAAACACCTGTTATGTTTTTACCATATGGTGTTAATGAAGGAGGATTTGAAGATAAGAATGCTAAAGTTGATGCTAGTAAAAAAGAAGATACTACTAAGAAATATGATTTAACTTTATCATTTAAAGGATATGAAGAGAATAATAAGATTGAAGCCTTTCTTTCAAAATTAAAAGAAATTGAAGGAAAAATTATTGATGATGCTTTTGAATATAGACAATCTTGGTTTAAAGATGATTTTGATGATAATAAAGCATTTGTAGCTCGTCTATTTTCTCCAATTGTTAAAGTAGATAAGGATAAAAATACAGGTAAAATTGTAGGAAAATATCCACCAACAATTCGTTTTAAATTACCTTATGATAATGAAAATGATCGATTTAGTTTTAATAGTTTTAATATGAATGGTGAAACAATTAATCTTCTAGAAATTATTACTAAACTAAAAAGTGGAAAAGCACAATTAATTGTCGAACTAAATAGTATTTGGTTTGCAGGAGGAAAATTTGGTTGTACTTGGAAACTTATTACTGGTAAATTTCAACGATCTGTTAATAATGATATTAGTTTTATTGAAGATAGTGATACTGAAAAAGTAAAAAATGATGAAGAAAATGAAGAAGAAAACGAAGAAGAAATTAAAGAAATTGTAACAACTCTTAATTCAACAAAAATTGAAAATAGTGATGATGAATTTTCTACAAAACAAACAGAAGATGAACAAGAACAAATTCAAGTTCCACAAGAAAAAAAGAAAACAGGTCGTGCTAAAAAATAAATAAAATTATAAAAATAATAACAGCCATTATAAATTTTGCTATAAATGATATTTCATTTTTTTCATTTATTATTTCTATATAATTATATGAAAAAATAGATTTTAATATTAAATTTAATATTTTAAAAGATGTATTTGTTGATAATAATAAATATAATATAAAACCTATAATTGCTGTTCTTAATTTCAATTTATATTGAAAATCAACCTTTTTTTTATTTTCTTCTTGATTATTATTATAATAATTATTATTATTCATCATTAGTTTCTATTATATTAATTAAATAAATTATATCTATATTATTAATAATTCTATGAAATAAATTAGTAGTATTATTATTATTAATAATTTGTATTGGACTTTCAATATCATTCATCCATTCTGGTAAATTATTATAAAAATCATTACTATATGCACCTAATGCTTTCATATAATTACAACATAAAAGAAAATTTGAATTACCATCTTCAAATAATTTTATTGTTTCTCTAGCAAAATCAAAAAAGATAGTATTATTATTTATATTATTTTCATTAAAATAATTATTACTTATTATATCATTTGCTGAAATAATTTTAAATAAACGAATAATATTTTTAATTTGTTTTGATGTTAATTTTAAAAACCATTCAGTATTATTATAAAATCCTATTTTTTCTAATGATTGTGAAACTTCTGTAAATGCTTGAATATTTGTATTCCAATCATAATTATTATTATTAAATAAATTAAAATGTTTAATAAATATTTTTAAATTTCTTATTATTTTATTTTCAAATTCTTTTTTTGTATATGGATTCCAATTATTACATTTATTTTCTATAAAATATAATAATTCTATTGCTTTAAAACAATAATAATTATTTCCATCAAAATATATAAATCTTTCTATTATATTTATATCATTTATATTATCAAATGTAAATGGATCTACTTCATTAATTATTTTATTTTTATATTTATTATTATATATATGATCTTTTATTAAAAAATATCTAATTTTTTTTTGTATTAATTTAATTTTACATTCTTCTTTATTAATTTCATAAGTTTTTTTATTAATATTATAAATAAAATTTATAATATCTATTATATTATATTCGTTTTTTAATAAATATGGATAAATATTTATAAGACGATTATATTTTTTATAAATAATTTTTAAAAATGTTTTAAATATTAATTCTTTTACATATATTTCTTTATTATTATAAATATAACTATAAATTTTATAAATATCATTTTCTGTTATTATATATTTATTATCTATTGCTTTATCTATAATTTCATATATTATATTCCTATTATTTATATGAAGTTTACAATATTTTTGTTTTGTTTTAATACAACAACATTTTCCTGTATTTATATATCTATAAATACAACTATTCATATTAAAATTTAAATTATACTTATTTTATAATATAATTATTATTTTTATATTTCTTCTGGTATTAATATACCTGCATTTTTATAACTATAATAATTATAAATTTTATCATTTAATAATACATATTTATTTCCTTTTTTTATTATTACTTTTCCTTTTCCTTTTTTAGAAATTTGCATTTTTGTATGTTTCATTATTTTATAATCATCTTTTATATTTGTTGTATAAGATAAATCATTTTTATTTACACCTAATGCCCATGAATAACATTTATAACCATTTTCTAATGGTTTATTTTGTATTGCATTTATTATACAATCGAATGAACTTGCTTTTAACATTCTTAAAAATTGATTTACAATAGCCATTTTTTTATTAGCCATAAATAATATATGTTCATCTGTTGTTATTCCTTTATCTAATGTTGCTATTGAATAATCTTTTTCTATTTGTTTTTTTGTAAATTTCATAATATATCTATATACTGTTACATCTCTATCTTTTAATGGTAATTTTTCATGAGAACATGAACGAATTGCACGACCAATAACTTGATCTATACGAATATTATTCCAATAAGGTTCTGTTATTAAAACTCTTCTTACATTTTTTAAAGAAATACCTTCTGCACCACTTGCAGTAATACAAAATATTTTAATTAATTTTCCATATAATTGATTATTATCTTTAGGTAAATCATTAAATATTTCTTTAGGTAAATTTTCTAAATCACCATTGAATAAATTCATTAAATATCTTGTTTTTTCTTTATCTTGATTAAATATTACATATCGTTTATTATCATATATACTATTTAATACATCTTTATCTGCTATATAATATTTTCCATCTATTTTCTTTAAATCAACTTCTTTATATCCATTTTTATTTAAAACTTCACTAAATAATCCTAATCCTTCAACACTTCTAAATTGTGAATATACTAATACAGATCCCGGTGATGTATTAATATCATCTAACATATAAGCAAATTTTGGACTTAATTCTGTTTTTAGATTATCATAATATAAATAATTTCCTAATATTAATTTATTTATTGCTTTTTTTAATTGATCTTCGTATAAATCTACTACTTTTGGTTTATCTTTTTCATTTGATTTATTTGATACTGATGATATACTTGTATCTTCATCTATTTCTTTTTTAATTGCTCTTTTAATATCATTTGGATATAATCTTTCTATATCTTCTGGAAAACTAAAATTACAAACCATACGACTAAATGCACGATATACAGATGTTTTATCATCAAAAACACCTTTTTTACCACCTTCCATTTTTCTTTCAATTGTTCTTACATCTAAATATTTCTTAAATTGATTATCTGTTAAATCTAAATTTCTAATTACATCTGGTAATCTTTTTGGAAATAAATCACTTCCACTTATACTATAATAACTTAATGTTCCTAATATTCTTCTCATAAATAAATCTTGATTTTTTATTTTAGGATTTTCATCATCACTATAATCAATAAATGACATATCAAATTCATCTTTAGTATTTGGTAAAGCACTAAAATAATTAGTATTATATTTAACACTTATTTTAATACCATCAATTTCATTAATATTATTAATTATTTTTTCTATAATTTTATCATTAGAATAAGACCAATTTTCCTTTTTAATAATTGTTTTTTTTGTTTTTTTATAATTCATTGGTAATAATGATATGAATATTTTTCTATTTTCATTATCTATATAATATTCATCAATTAATGATAATAATTCTGTTTTTTTAAATTTATTTAAAAAATCTGTATCTATTAATAATTTTGATGTTTTAGTATATGATAATTCATATACACACATATAACCTCTTATTAAATTTATTATTGTTGCAATTTCATAAGGATTATTAATAATTGGTGTACCTGATAATAATATTATTTTACAATCAATAGCATTCATTATTTTAGTATATATATCTCTTGCTAATTTACTTCCATTTACAATTCTACTTGCAAAATTATGAACTTCATCAATTATAATAAATGAATTATCAAATGGTGATTTTCCTAATTCTTTAATTAATTTTGCTGTTAAACCATTATAACTTATAAATGTATATCTATTTCTAATAATATGACTTATCATTGTATCAATTGAATTTTTATCTTCTTCATTAACATTTGTTTTAATTATTATAGCATTAGGTATATCATTTTCATATAATGGTATCCATACTAATCCATCTTTTTTAATAAAAGTTGTTAAAATAGCATATTTATCTTTAAGAATATTTTTAACTTCAGTATTAGTTTTATTTACTTTTAATAATTTCCAATCTTTTTTTAAATTTAGACCAATTGAACTTATTTTTATTATTTCATTTTCATAATTTACAGCTAATGATGCTGGACTTAAAACAAACATCTTTTTTTTATTTATATAACCTTCTGCTGCAGCAATAGAAGCACCTGATTTACCTGCACCTAATTCATGATATAAAAAAACACCTCTATATGGACTATCAAATTGTATATAATCTTTAATTAATCGTTGTTGAGGAAATAGATTTATTTTTTTATCATCAATATTACATTCTTTATCATCACATTCACAAGATAATTTAGTTTTATTAGTAGAAAAATAATGTTCAGGTTTAAAAGTTTTAAAAATTTTTTCATTATATCCTATTCTATTTGGTAAAATCCAATCTATAGGTTTAATATCTTTTTGCATTTTCTATTATTATATAGATATAAAGATAATTGTTTATAAATATTATTATTTTTAAATTTTTTTCTTTTTTATTATGAATATAATTATTACTATTGATAATAGAGAAACTTCATTATATAAAGATATTAATCAAAGAGATTTAGATATATATAAAGATAAAATTATTATTGAAAAAAAACAATTAGATATTGGTGATATTCATATTTCATTTAATTTTAATAATTCTGATTTTTTATTTATTTATGAAAGAAAAACTACTAATGATTTATTATCATCTATTAAAGATGGTAGATATAAAGAACAAAAAACTAGATTATTAGCTTCTAATGCAAATTCTTTAAATTATATTATAGAAGGTGATAATATTACATCTATTAAAAATAAAAATAATCAAAAAATATTAACTAGTTCATATTTTCATACTATTTATAGAGATAATATTAATATATTTTTTACTAATAATATTGAAGATACTATTACTTTTATATTATTATTAGTTACTAAAATTATTGATAAACCAGAAAATTTTATTTTTAATAAAGAAAAAAATAATATTGAATATATTGATTTTTGTAAAATCAAAACACAAAAAAATAAAAATATTGATAAAAATACTTGTTATTTATTACAATTATCACAAATTCCTACTATTTCTAAAGAAATTGCTAAAAATATTTCTTATATTTATCCTGATTTTATTTCATTATTTAATGCTTTAAATAATACTGATGATAAAATTGGATTATTAATGAAAATTGATAATATTGGTAAAATTAAAGCTACTACTATTATTAATTATTTATTTTAATATAATTCTGATATTGTTTTCCATTTTTGTTTATAATATGTTAAACTTCCTTTTGGAGGATTTTTTGGATAATATGAATTATATAATATTAAAGATATTAATATTAATATTCCTCCTATTATCATTTTATCATTATTATCATTTTTATTTCTTATATAATTATTAATTTATTATTTTCTATTATTTTTTTTATTTTATCATATGTATCATTAAATATATTTGTATTAAAATATATTGCAAATGTTATTAATTTTAAATAAAATACTTTTTTTTCTATTTTTGTTATTTCTAAATCATCATTATTTTTTAAATAATCTTTTAAACAATCAAATATATCATTATAATACATAAAAATGAAACTTTTTATTGTATCTATCGAATAATTATAAAAATAATCATATATTTTTTTAAATATTAAATTTTCTATATTTATTAAATCTTCCCATAATTTATCATTTGATTTTATATCTATATTTGGTATATTTGTTATTAATTTTATATCTATATTAAATGGATTTTTTTTATATTCTAATATTATTTTTTCTATTATATCTTCATATCCTATTTTATTTATTATTTTATTATTATTTGATGTTATTAATGTTAAATTTGGATAATTTTTATTAAAATCATTTAATTCCATATCAATTAAATTTTTCATTATTATTATTTAAGAATTTTGATTATTTTTTTCTATTTTATTATCCATTTTTGTTTTTCATAAGTTAAATCTCTTTTACGCATATAATCTATAAATTTTAATGCATCTGTTTTATTTAATTCTGAAAAAAAATTATTTAAATTATTTATTGATGTTATATTATTTCGAGATGCATAATTTAAATCTCTCATTTGAATTTTATAAATATCTGATATAAACATTGGTTGTTCTTTTAACCATGCATCATATAATTTTTTATAACCTGTACTATCTTTATTTATTATTTCATTTATATCATTTTCATATATTATTTCTATTGTTGATGATGTTATTATTAATGTTTTTATTTCTTTATCTGGTTGTTCCATTACTTATTACTTTTATTTATTATAATAAAAAAAAAGAGAAAAAATAATTATAGCAGGAGTTTTTAAGAAAATAGAGGGTGTGGGGTTCGAACCCACGCGTGTTGAAACACAAAAGATCTTAAGTCTTTCCCCTTAGACCACTCGGGCAACCCTCCGCTATAATATAAAAAAATAATTATAAATAATTCCTATTATTGATATTTATTATTATAATAATATCCTTATATACTTTTTATTTATATATAAATATAGTTTATATTATATATTTAATTATGTTAAAATCTTTAGTTTTATTACAAGAAGAACAAATTTCTAGATGGTTTAATAATAATGATTATAATTATAATATTGAATATCTTGGTATTGAACCTCGTCTTTTTAGAGTTCATATTCAAAAATTAATTGATTTACATAATTCTAATAAAAATAATAATAAAATTGATTGGAGTAATATTATTATTATTAGAAAAAATAATATTGATGATTTTAATAATATTAATAATGTTCTTGATTTTTTACATTATACTAATATTTCTATAATTCCCAAATAATCTTCGTTTTATTCCTTTTATATCTAAAAATAAAAAACTTAAAGAATAGTAATAATTGATTATATAAGTAATGTCAATAACTATTGGCAATTTAATAAATGAAACTTTAAATGATAATAGATTAAAAATTAATAGTTATTTTAATTCTAATATTATTAATTTAAATATTGAAGGTAATTCTTATAATGATGCTATTATTAATTTTAAAAATATTTCTGAATTTGGTATTTCCAATTCATTAATTTCTTTAAATTATAATAATTTTAATATTTTTAATGCAAATAATAATCGTTCTTTATTTTCTAATGATTTAATTATTAAAAATAATTTTTATACATCTAATAATTTTATTTATATGAATTCTAATATTATTTTTAATTTATCTACTAATCTTAATAATAAATTTAATATTATTACTAATAATAATAATATTTTATTTGAAGCTACTAATAATAATATTAAAATTAATTTTAATAATAGTAATAAACTTCTTATTGATAATACACAAATTAAATTTAATGATAATATTACTATTAATTCTAATTATTCACTTATTGTTAGTAATATTAAATCTATTTCTCCTTTAATACCTATTGTTATTGATAATGCTACATTTAATAATTTATTAATTTCAACTTATAATGTTAAAAATTCTTTAACTATTGATAATGATACTTTATATCCTAATCAATCTATATTTATAAATAGATATTTAATTGATTGTAATATTATTGATATTTATAATAAAAATATTATTGATAATTCTAGTAATAGAATTTTTAGTATTAATAAATCTGGTTTTATTGGTATCGGTTCTAATATTCCTTTATATCCTATTGATATTAAAATTAATTCTTCTAATTATTCTAATATTTCTTATATATTTAAATATGAAAATACTTCTAATTATAATGATAATTTTTCTATAAATAATAGAGGTTTTATTAGTATTGGTACTAATATTTCTAGTAATCAATTAAATATTAATGTTAATGATGATAAAAGAAATATTATTAATTATCCTATTATTAATTTAAATCTTAATTATGATAGAAATTCTAATTATAAAACTTCTAATATTATTGATTTAAAATTTATAGCTACTAAAGAAAATATTCCTATTTATAATAATGAAGATACTTTAATTGGATTTTCTGAATATCAATATGATAATTTCTTATCTAAAATTGTAAATTCTTCTAATATTATTAATTCTGGTGAATTTGTTAATACTACTGTTGAAATTAGTATTTTAAATACTATTAATAATGATTATATTAATAATTTTAATATTAGTAATTTAATTAATTATACTACATTTAATTATATTCCATATACTATTACTGATAATAATGTTGATTATTTTATAAATTATACTATTAAATATCCTAGTTTTTTACTTATTGATAATAATAATATTCCTTCTATTACTATTGATACTAATAATAATTATCATCATTATATCACTTTTACATCTTATGTTGTAAAAGAAGGAACTTTATTACCTATTATAGATGTTAGTAATTTAATTCTTAAAGAATTTAAAAAAAGAATTTATATTTTTAATCCTAATGATTTAAATAGTTTTAGTATTTTTTTAATTCAAAAATTATATATTGAAAAAAATACTTATATACTTAAATCTTTTATTGATACTATTAATTATACATATCAACCTCCTCCTCATTTTCTTTATGGTACTTCTAATAATAATTTCTCTGTTTTATTAAGTTCTGATGGTAAATTATCTTTAGGTGATATCGATGATACATTTAATTATCAATTATATGTAAATAAAAAAACTAGACTTAATAATTTAGAATGTGCTAATATAAGTAGTGTATATGGTAAAAATAATATAAATTTTAGTTTTTGTAATATATCTAATATTAATAAAAGTTTTACATATTCTAATATTACTTCTAATTTAATTGCTGATAATTCTATTATTAAAAATTCTTTTAATTCTAATTTATTTAGTTCTAATATTATTACTAATAATATTAATATTTCTAATCTTAATTATACTAATATTTATGGATCTAATTTTACTATTACTTCTAATCTTTTAAATCCTAATATTAAAACTATTTTTGGTAATAATATTATTCCTAATTTAAATAATTATTTTATTAATATTAATGTTAATAATGATAATAGTAATGGTTTAGCTGTTCAAAGTTTTAATAGTAATATTAATCCTTTAATTGCTATTAATGGTATTTCTACTAATACATATCCTTATTTAATTATGTCTAATTTAACTTCTTCTTATTCTATTAATATTAATAATAATAATAAAAATTATCTTAATTTTGATAATTTTAGTCTTATTGATAATAAAAATAATAGAATTATTTTTAAACATATTAATTATAATGATAATATTAATAATCAATTTATTATTGGTTCTAATAATATTATTTTTGATTTAAAATTAGAAAATATTCCTAATAATACTACTAATAAAATATCTCTTGGTTTTCCTTATCGATTTTTAATGCAAAATAATTATAATGTTAATAATTGGGAATATTATTTTAAACAAAATACTTTAAATAATGATGCTATGTTAAATGTTTATGGTAATGTTAATCTTTCTACTATTAATAATACTCCTTTTATTAAATGTATTGCTACTGAATATCCTAATGAAAATATATCTATTAATATTGCTGGTGCACAATCTCGTGATAATTCGGTTTTTAATGTTAATGGTAATTCTTATTTTTCATCTAATATTAATGTTGATAATGATATTTATATTAAAGGAACTATTGGTAATGTTTCTGATATTCGTATTAAAGAAAATTTAATTAAAATTAAAAATTCTATTGATAAAATTGAACAAATTAATGGTTATATTTATAAAAGAAAAGATACTGGTAAATTTGAAACAGGTCTTGTTGCACAAGAAGTTATTAAAATTTTACCTGAAGTTGTTAATATTAATTTTGATAATCAAAATAATTATTATAATATTTCTTATGGTAATATGGTTGGATTACTTGTTGAAGGTATTAAAGAATTAAATTTAAGACTTAAAAATATTGAACAACATCTTCTTATTTCTTCTAATTTATAATTTTTATTCAAATTTTGATTTTATTATTATCCATAAATTTCCACTTAATTCATTATTTGTTATATATTCATAAGGTAAATAAAAATATCCTTTATCTCCCCAATAATTTCCCCATGAATTTCTTAATATAAATATATTTTCATTATCATTATAACCACATATTATTACTGCATGTCCTCCTAATAATTTATCATTTTTTGATGGTAATGATATTTTTCCTGTTTTTGCTGAATTATTATTCATAAAATTACTATATATTAATATTCCTAATGTTATTGGTTCATTCTTATTTAACCATTCTTTTATTGTTTTTAAATCATTATTTATATTTAATGCTTCTATTATAAAATTTTTTTTTGCTTCTTCATATGCTTTTTTATCTGGTTTTATTAATACATTATCTATATTATATATCCAATCTGTCTCTTTACATAAACCATATAATTTAAGTGATTTTATACCATCTTCTATATATCCTCCATTATCTATATCATTTTCATTTATTAATGATCTTTCATTATAATATAAAAATAATCGTGAACCTCTAAAATTTTTATTATCATATTCAAATATTGAACATAATGCATTTGCTGTACAACTATTTATTTTTCCTTGATCATATATTTCTGAAAAATTATTTCTTAAATCTACTATTTTTTTTTCATTATTTATTTCTTCTATATTATTTATACTATTTATACTATTTTTCTCATTATTATTTATTATATTTATATTAAAATTTCTTAAAACAAATATAAAACAATCTGATGAATAATCCTTTTTTAATAAATAAAAAAATGGTAATTCTAAATAAATATTTAAATATTTTATTATAAATATTTGTTTATATATATCAAAACCACATACTACTATTGTTATTCCTCCTATCTCTTTTTCCTTTTCATTTGGTATTTTTATTATTGTTTCTTTTTTTTTTAATAATAAATCAAAACTTTCATACACTTTTATACTTACTATAAATGGTTCATTATTTATTATTGCTAATAATAAACTTTGTAAATCTTTTTTTATTTTTATTATATCAAATTTATATTTATAATTATTTGCTTTATTATATATTTCTTCTTCTGGTATTTTATTTATTAATGATGAATTATATGGATAATCTTCATAAGAACAAAATCCATATTCTAATAAATTTTTTATTGAATTATTTATATTATATGTTTCTGTATTTAATCTTTCATTATAATATATAAACATACGCGAACAACGATAATTTGGTATATCATATTCTATTAATGTTCCTAATGCATTTGCTGTACTTCCTAATAATTCAAAATTATTTAATGAAGGCATTTTATTTCTTAAATTCCATACAAATATTTCATTTATATTTTCAATATTATAATTTGTTTTAGTTAATAAATAATTATTATCTAAATTATTATCTATTATAACATCATAATATGTCATTTCCTTTAATTAATATTTATATAAATATTAATATATATATAATACTATTTATATAAATATTTAATTTTTTTAAATGGTTTATATGATATCATATGTGCTTTAAGTATTTTATATTATAATAATATTTTTTTAGCTAATCTTCATATAAATATTTTTAAAGATTGTTATAAAAATAATTTAATATCTAGATTATTATCATATTGGATTTTAACTTATGGAATTATTAGAATTTTTATTTTTTATGATTATTTTATTATAAAAATTATTATATCTTTATCTTATATTATTGAAATTTTTGCATATATAAATGAAAATATTAATTTTCATACTACTATTACATATAAAGTTATATGGATTAGTATTTCATCTATTTTTATTATTTTATCTTTATTATTTTATTAATTTATTTAAAAATTAAAATACTTATTATAATATTATTATTTTATGAATTTTATTTTATTTTTCTTATCTTTTATTATTCCTGTTTTTTCTATTTATGATAAATTTATTAATAGTGATACTAATATATATATTAATAAATTTAAAGAAAATCCTTTTTATTCATCAAAACAATTATATTCTTCACATTATAGTAATATATTATCAAAAAATATAACAAATAATATTACATTAAGATAATATTAATTATAATAATTATTATACATGATAATATTTATTTAATTGTTTTAATATTACTTCTAATTTTACTTTTTGTTTTATATTATCATCATGATATTTTTTATATGTTTCATTTGATAATATTTGATATGCTTTATTAATATTTTGAAAAATAGATTTTGCTTTTTTATTATTAAAATTTTTATCAGGATGATATTTTAATGATAATAATTTATATGCTTTTCTAATTTCTGCTTGAGTAGCATTAGATTTAAGTTCTAGTATAGAATATAAATTTTTATATTTATTTATATCTTCACTAGATTTTGATGTATTTATTAGTTTTTTTTTAATTTCTTTAGGTTTTTTAGGTTCTTTAGGTTCTTTAGGTTCTTTAGGTTCTTTAGGTTCTTTAGGTTCTTTAGGTTTTTTAGGTTCTTTAGGTTCTTTAGGTTCTTTAGGTTTTTTAGGTTCTTTAGGTTCTTTAGGTTCTTTAGGTTCTTTAGGTTTTTTAGGTTCTTTTGGTTCTTTTGGTTTCTTAGGTTCTTTAGGTTCTTTTTTACTTTTATAACAACAATCATTACCTTGTTTATTCTTTCTTATTATATATCCTTCTTCTTTACATTTATTATCTACTGGTCTTCTTGATTTTGGACATTTATTATCATCTTTTGTTTTTTTTTCTTTTATTATATTTTTTAATTCTTCCATTTCTTCTGTTACTGATATATATGATGATTTTGAATGTGATTTTGGTGTCATATCATTTGTCCATAAATAATAATCTATTGATACTTTTCCTAATAATTTTTCTATTATATTTATTATTTTCTTTTTTTTTGGCAATATTTTATAATATATTTTATAATCACATGTTTCTATTTCTTCTTCTTTTGGTCCTATTAATATATAATTATGTATTATTACTTCTTTTTTTAATTTTTTATCAGTTTCTTTTATATCATCATGTGATTTATATCTTATACATCTTCCTTCTATTTGTTCTTTTGCTGATGAGTTCCATACTGGATCTATTTGATGTAAATGTTGTATATGTTTAAATGATATACCTTCTTTTATTGATGGTGATCCTAATATTACTTTTATTAATTTTCCATCTTTATTTTCATTTGAATTTAAAATCATTTTTACATTTTGTTTATTTTCATCATTTAATGATGCATCCCATAAAACAAATGTTTTATTTGGTTTAATTCCATTTTTTGTATAATTACTCCATCCATTTTTTTCTAAATATAATGCTATTAATTCTAAACAATATTGAATAAAATTTGAATATATTAAATGCTTTCCTGGAAGTTTTAATAATTTAAACAATATTTCTAATTTTGGTGCATATTCATGCAAATTTTTAAATATAATATCTTTTTTACTTTTATCATATACTGAAATAGATATTTGTCTTTCTTTCATACAAAACATATTTGATATTTCTTCTTCATCATATTTACTACTTTTTTCTTCTTTGTCTTCATATAATGAAGATAATATATTGTATTGTGTTTTACTCATTTCTATTGAAATATTATCTGTTTTTGTTGTTGGAAAATCACTTCTATCTTTTAATTTAAAAAAACTAATTTTTCCTTTAAGTAGATTTATATATTGACTTAAATTTTTTGTACCTTTTACTATTTTAGAACTATCTATATCTGGTCTTAAATTTAATAATAATTGTATAAATTGACCATAATTATCAAATATAGGCGTAGCTGTTAATAAAAATATTTTAGAACTTTTATGAGCAAGTTTAGTTAATAATCTTAATATTACACCATTAATTTTATCAGTTTTTTTAGGTATTACATCATTTTCTATTATTTCATTTAATTTTTTTTCATTTATATCTGATGTTATTAAATTATGTATTTCATCGATTATAATTACTTTATTTTCTGTAATTTCTTTAATTGTATTATTTATATTATTACTATCTAATAATGTTTTTCTAAAACTTTCATAAGATATAATATTATAATTTCTTTTTATTGATGTTAAAAATTTTTTTCTTATATTTTCTTTTTCTTTTTTATCTACATTTGAACTAGTATATTTATTATAATCATCTATAGAAATATATCTATTTAATCCACATGTTTCAGAAATTAATTCATCGATAAAATTGGTTTTTAAACGAGCAGGTAAAATAACTAAAACTTTCATAATAGGATTAATTTTCATAATAGTTTCAGCAATAGTAATAGAAGTACATGTTTTACCAGTACCAATACCATGAAATAAAAGCATTTTATCAATATTATTATAACTATCTTCGATATATGTAGATAAAAAGGTTTGTTGTTTTAATAATTTACCTTTTTTTTCTTCAATATTTTTAAATTTATTATAGATTTTATAAATATTAGTTCTAATCATAATCTAATATATATATATTTAAAAAAAATAAATAATTATAAATATAAGAAAAAATAATTTTATTTTAAAAATTATTTATAAAAATAAATTCAAAAAAATAATTTTAATATTATATTTATTACCAACATTCTTCATGTCTTTTAGAAATTATATATCTTCTATTTTTTAAATTATATTTTATTTCTTTTGAATATTCATTATAATATATTTTTTTTAATTCTTTTTTATTAATATAATATTTTTGTATTTTATTTTTTTTTTATTTTTATTACTTTTATTATTTTTATTACTTTTATTACTTTTATTACTTTTTAATAGTAATTTAATAATAGATTTCATTTATATTATAATAAATACTATTAAAATTTATATCATTTTTTTTATATAGTAATATTTAATATAGTATATTATATTAGAAAAATCGTAATAAATATAATATGGTTAAATCAAAAATAGCATTAATTACTAATAAAAATTGTAATATTGAAAATATTATTATGTTATTTACATTAATAATTTCTATGATTATTAAAATTATTATAATATCAAGTTTAATAAATATAGAAAATAATATTAAATGTAAATGTAGTAATTTACCACATCGTTTTTTATTAAAAGAATGGTTTATTATTTCATTATTTTTAAATTTAATAATGGGTATATTTTTTGGAATTAGTAATGAAAATTGTTGGAAAAATTTTAATAATTATCCATTTATTTATACATTTAATATTATACATAATATTATTGATATTATTATGTTAATAAGATTATTCTTATATATAAGAATATTAAAAAATAAATGTAAATGTAGTTATAATAAAACAGAAAATATTATTTATTGGTATTTATTAATATATATATCAATATTTATAGCGTTTATTATTATACTTTTTTTAATAATTTTATTATCTATAATAAAATTTAAATAAAAATAAAAAATTAAATTTAAATATCCTATATATATTAGAAATTATAATGGTTGTTTCAAAACAAATTGAAAAAAAAAATACTTCATATAAAAATTGTAATAATGAAAATATTATAATGTTTATTTCTTTTATAATAGGAATTATTATTAATATTGTTATAATAAATAGTTTAAATAATATAGAAAAAAATAGTAATTGTAAATGTACAGATTTACCTCATAGAAAATTTTTAAAAGAATGGTTTATAACACTAATAATTATTAATATTTGTATATTATTAGCATTTACTATAAGTAATGAAAATTGTTGGAAAGTTTTTATTAATTATCCATATATATACACTATAGTATCAATTGTTGGAATAATTAATATTATTATGCTTATACGTCTATTTTTATATATTAGATTATTAAGAAAAACATGTGAATGTGCTTATAATACTACTGAAAAAATTATTTATTGGTATTTATTAATATTAATTTCTATATGGATATCAATTTTTGTATTAGCAATTATACTTGCATTATTAACATTTATAAAATTTATTAAATAAATTAAAAATTTTCTTTTGTTCCACCTAAATATTTATATCCATAACCTTCTTTAATCATTTGATTATTTATAGAATAATCAAATAAATCTTTTTCATCTATTGTATCTAAATCTAAAGTTTCTGGAAAAGCTATAATTAATAATCTACCATATTTATCATAATCATCACATTTAATTTTTATTAATGTATTATGAGATTTTTTACAAGTATCATCATTTAATATATTAGTACATAAAAACCATAATCTTTTTTTAGCTTCTAATGCTTTTTTCTTTTTTTCTTCTCTATTTGGATCATTTAATAAAGGTTTCATTTCACTTGTATCATAACCATAAAATCTTGCTTTTAAATGTATTGGTTTATCATTATATAAAAATAATATATTTCCTGTATCTCCATCATAATTTGATAATAATTTAGCATATGTTATATATCCTTTATATGAAAATAAAGGATATGTTGTTAATTCTGCATTTCTTAATAATTCCATTTATAAAATATATAAATTAAATTATATTTATATATTATTTAAATAATTATTAATTATATTAATATAATATCGTATTATTTCTTGTTCAATAAAATTATTTAATATTATTGTTAATTTATTAGATAATAAACTTTTAATTTTATAAATTAAAAATAATTTAGTTTTATTATTTTCTATCATTTCAATATTTATTATTAATTTAAATCTTACAAATTTAAAAATTAAATTTGCTAATTTATTAAGTATATTAGCTTTAATTTTTAATTTTATTATTTTATTATTTTTTTCTATTATTTTTATTTTTGTTTTTATTGGAACTATATTATCATTTATTAACATTGATATTATTGATAATAATTCTTCTGGAATATTTTTTATTTCTATATTAAATTCATCTATTCTTTTATTATTATTCCATTCTCCTTGTTTATAATATTTAATATTATTTATTTCTTTTACTAATAAATCATTATCATTTAATAATTTATTAAAAATAATATCATAATTTCTTTCATATGTAAATAATAGTGTTTGTTCTACCATTTATAAAAATAATTTATTATTTTTTTCTTTTTTTTATTTTATTTATTAAAGTTTTGAATTAATATCTAATAGTAAAGAATATACCATTTGAAGATTTACTGGATGATTTACCATTCTTTGATATTGTCTCTTTTTCTTATTCGCTTGATATACTTGAATATCTTGTGTTGTAATTTTAAATTTTGATGCTGCTTCCTCTAGAGTAATTGAATGATCTTCATCTACTAATGTTAGTGCTTTTACAATTAAACGAGTTTTAATACTTCCTTCAGTGCGTTGAAGTTGTTTTGCAATTTCAGTAAAAGAAATATCTTCATTAATTTTATCAATTAATGCATTATCTTCTTCTGTCTCCCATTTTAAACCCGCTCGTGATGTTTCTGGATTTTCTCTTTGTTTTCGAAGTTTTTCCTGAAATTGATAATTTGACGCCATTAGGATTATTTCCTAATCTATTAATATAAATTATTCTTATATCATTTTATATCAATAAAAAATTTTGATAATATATTATTTATTATTTTTTTATTATATTTTATTTTATTCTTTTCTGCTAATATTATTATTGATATTGCAAATGAATAATAATCTAATAATTTCATATAATAATTCTTATTTTCTTCTATTTCATCTATTGTCATACTATTTTTTTTTATTTTTTTTTCACTTTTATTTTTTTTTATTTTATTATATTTATCTAATACCTTATCAAATGATATATTTACATTTTCTATTATTTTTAATGGAATTTTTAATCCTTTTAAATATTTATGATTATTTATATTTATATTATATATATAATTATATATAAATAATGGTACTCCCAAATTATAAAATTTTATTGGATGATTATATATTATATTTCCATTTCTTGTATTTATTATATTTGTAGGTTGTTTATTTATTTCACCCGATGATTCCCAATCTATTATTTTAAATCTATTTTTACATAATATTATATTATTCGGTTTTAAATCATTATGTATATAATTATTTGCATTAAATATATTTAATATTTCTATTATATCATTTATACATTTATTTAAACTTTCTTCTGTAAATTTTATATCTTCTAATATTTTATAACATCTTTCTAAAAATATATAATAATCTTCATTATATATTATACCATATATTTTTTCTTTATTATATATAAAACCTGGTTTTATTGTTGTATATTTATTTATATCACTTTTAAAAATTTTTATTAATTTCTTATATCCTAATAATTCATTATTAAAATTATGTTTTTTTGTTCCATATAAATAATTTATATATATAAATTTTTTTACTAATGTATCTTTTGTCTCTTTTAATAATTCTAATATTTTATTTATTTCTTCTGTTTTTGTTATTTTTATATAATTTTTTTTTCCATTCTCATTTATTATTATCAATTTTAATTCTCTTGGATTTTCATTTATTGTTAATTCATTATATAAAGTATTAATATCTTTTTTATTTTTATTATATATTTCCATAACTTGACCTTTATAACCTTTATTTATTACCACCATTATCTATTATTAATATTTATTTAAAAATAATTTAATTATTATTTATATGCTATTATATTTTTTAATTTTAATTTCTTTTAATTTTACATCTATTAATTCTTATATTTTACCACAAACATTTAAAGAATTTCATCCTATTGGTATATATAAAGAAATTAATAATAATAAACCTTATTTATATAATTTAGGTAAATTACCTCTTCTTTTATGGTTTGATAATAATAATAATCCTATTTCTATTATTAATTCTTGTAAACATTTAGGAAATAATTTAAAAAATAGTAATATTTATAATGGTTCTCTTATTTGTCCTTTTCATAAAAATATTTATAATTATAATGATAATTTTGGTAATACTATTATTAAAGATGGATTAATTTGGTGGAAATATAAATCTATTTATAATAATCCTCATTTATTACCTATTATTAATAAAAATATTTCATATGATACTATTAATTTTAAAATTCATATTAATTGTGATTTTATTACTTGTATTTTAAATATTTTATATATTAATAATAATAATATTACTCATATTTTTAAAAATAAAAAATGTTTTATTAAATGTTTTAATAATAATAATATTTTAAGATTTTATTATAGATATCCTTATTCTATTATTGTTTCTTATTTTAATTTTTATAATTTTGTTTTTAATATTAATATTCTTCCTCTCTCTAATGATAAATCTCGTTTATATATTACAATTAAATATATTAAAACCTTTAATAATTATATTATTAATATTATTTATTCTTTTTTTATTAAACTTTATTTATTTAAATTAAAAAATACTCTCGAAAATGCTAATAATAATTTCCTATTTAAATATCATTTATCATTTTATAATAATAATAATAATAATAATAATAATAATAATAATAATAATAATAATAATAATAATAATAATAATAATAATAATAATAATAATCATAATGATAATGATAATGATAAAATTAATTCAAATATTTATATTAAAAAAATTTATAATAATTATAATGAATATATGCCTCTTGATGATTTTACTATAAAACATTTTATTTGTAATAAAAATTTTTATTAACTTTAATTATAAATAAAAAATGATAATTTTTATTCTTTATTTTTTTATTTAATTATGAATTCTATAACTGATATTGAAGATTTAATTATTGTTAAAAATGAATTTATTAATAATATTGATAATTTTAATACTAATAATTTTATTAAAACAATTCAAAATAAATATAAAATTAATTGTAAGAAAATAGATTTAATTAAAATTTATAATGATCTTGGTTTTGATAATATTGATTTAAAAAATAAAATTATTAAAAAAATACAAAAATCACAATCTGGTATTGTTAGTATCACTGTTTTAACTAGTGGTACTCCTGAATATACTAATTCTGATGGTATTAGAGTTAAAGGTACTTTTAGTTGTCTTCATAAATGTTCATTTTGTCCAGATGAAAAACCTTCTATTGATAATAATTGGACACAACAACCTAAAAGTTATTTATATACTGAACCTGCTGTTTTAAGAGCTAATCAAAATCATTTTGATCCTATTAAACAAATGAATTCACGCATTTCTTCTTTATTAAAAATGGGACATAATGTTGATAAAATTGAATTATTAGTCTTAGGAGGTACTTGGAGTGAATATCCTAAAGAATATCAAGATGAATTTATTACTTCTCTTTATTATGCTGCTAATGTATTTTATGATGATATTAAAAGACCTATGAAAAATATTGAAGATGAAATTAATGATAATGAAAATGCTATTATACATATAATTGGTCTTACATTAGAAATGAGAAGTGATAGTATTTGTATGAATGAAATTAAAAGATTACGCAAATTTAATTGTACTAGAGTTCAATTAGGTATTCAACATAATAATAATGATATTTTAAGATTAAATAATAGAGGTGAAAAAATTGAAACTGCTATTAAAGCTATTAAACTTCTTAAAAATAATTGTTTTAAAATTGATGCTCATTTAATGTTAAATTTATATGGCAGTTCTCCTGAAAAAGATAGAATTATGTTAAATGATTTCTTAGATAATCCTAATTTACAAGTTGATCAATTAAAAATTTATCCTTGTGCTATTATCCCTTTTACTAAAATTAAAGAATTATATGATCAAGGTTTATATATTCCTTATGATGATACTCATTTATATGAAATTATTAAAGAATTTAAAATGAAAATTAAAAAATATTTTAGAATTAATAGAATTATTAGAGATATTTCTGGTCATTATATTATTGCTGGTTATAAACAACAATTTGCTAATATGCGTCAATTACTTAAAGAAGATATGATTAAAAATAATTGGTCTTGTAATTGTATTAGATGTAGAGAAATTAAAGGCAATCATATTAATTTTAATAATATTAATATTGAAATTATTAATTATAATGCTAGTGATGGTATAGAATATTTTATTTCATTTAATGGTGATAATTATATTATTGGTTTTATTAGACTTCGTATTCCTATTAATAATGATTTAAATAAAATTTTACCTATTTTAAATAATTCCGCTTTAATTAGAGAACTTCATATTTATTCTACACTTTCTTATGTTGGTAATTATGATGAAAATTCTTATCAACATAAAGGATATGGTAAAAAATTAATTGCTAAAGCAGAAGAAATTGCTAAATCTTATAATTATAATAAAATTGCTATTATTTCTGGTACAGGTGTCAGAAATTATTATAAAAAACTTGGTTATAATTTAGTAGATACATATATGATTAAAGATATATAAAAAATGATTTTTATTTATTTTTTTAAGTCTATTAAATTAATGTTAGATAATTATGATTTTTGTTTAAATTTAGTTAAACATGATGGATTATTATTAAAATATTTAAATTTTAATTATAAAAATAATTATAATATTGTTTTAACTGCTGTTAAAAATAATGGATTAGCTATTAGATATGCTTCTAATAAATTAAAAAATAATTTTAATATTGCTTTTAATGCTTTTCAAAATAATAATATTGGTTCTATTTATGTTTATCAATATATTTCTAAAAATTTAAAAGAAAATTTATTTATTATTAATAAATTATATCAAACATATATTAATACTATTAATAGAAATATTTATAATGATAAATATAATAAAGAAAATTTATTAAAATTATTTATTGATAATATTGAATGTTATAATATTCTCAAAAATTATTTATTAAATTAAAAAATGATTTTTATCTATATTACTTATTTTATTTATGATACATTTTACTTATCATTTTTCTTTAACTAGATATAATAATAATAACTCTTTATCTAATAAATTACTTAATAAAAAACCTATTTATAATAATAAAAGTAAAAAAAATAAACTTAAAATAATTAAAGAAGAAAATATTGATTTTAATTACAATAAATTTAATGATAATGATGATAATTCTTGTAAAAAACAATTATTTAATATATATGTTAAATTTATCAATTATTGTAAAAATATATTTTAATTTTTATATTGATTATAAATTATTACACGAACGACTAAATTTTTGCTTTTCTATTTTTTGTTTTAATGTTAAATTATTTAATTCTTCTTGTTTTTTACATATATAAGATAATTGATTTGATATTATTTTTATATATTTATCTTGTATTATATTTGTTTCTTCTATTTTTTTATTTTCTAATTCAAATAATAAACTAAAATTATCTAATTGTATTAATATTATTAAAAATATTAATAAATTATTATATGTTTCAATTGATATTAATAAAATTATATAATGATAAATAAATTTATTATATAAACAACTTATTATATATATCAATAATAATATATTTATTTTTTTATACATTATTTTTTAAATTTATATTAATATTTTATCATTTTTTTGTATTAATTTTCCAATAAATTTATAAAAAATGATTTAATTTATTATATAATAAATTTATATCATTATGTTTGGTAAAAATATTAACATCGATAAATCTTATCTTCTCTTAAGTGTTCATAAGAGGGGTGTAGAATATTGTGGTTCTTATTATTCAGATAATAATGGTATTGAAACTATTAGATCTATTAATACTGGTGAAGTATTTTATAATCTTAAAAATTTTGTTGAAAGTATATATGGCTTTGATACAGAAGACGAATGGAGAGATTGTAGATATTTTAATGAAGATAAATCTTCTTGGGCTTCATTATATTCATTGATGGATGATATTTGAAATTTAAAAAAAATAAAAAAACACAAAAATTATATTAAATTATAGTTTTTGTGTTTTTTATTTTTTAATATTTAAAGTTTTATTATAACTATTATTAAATGAAAATTCTTATTTTTGGTTCTACAAATTGGATTGCTAAATTATTTATTAATTTTTTAAATAATACTGATGATAATATTTATATAATTGAAACTAATGTTAAACCTGATAATGAAATACTTGTTGATAATATTATTATGGCACATTCTCCTACACATATAATTACATTTGTTGATAATTTTATAGAACAATCTGAAAATCTTTTTGATAATATAAAAGATAATTTATATTCTCATGTTGTTTTAGCTTATTTATCTTCTAAATATAAAATACATTTTACATATATTGGTAATGCTTTTTTATATAATAGAACTGATCCTAATGAATATGAATATTTAGAAAATGATAATCCTGATTTTTTTGGTTCTTCTTATTTTATTATTAAAGCATTTACTGATAAAATTATTAAATTATATTCTAATGTTTTAAATTTAAGAATTAAAATGCCTATTTATGATTATCATCATCCTTCTAATTTTATTACAAAAATTATAAATTATAATAAAATATGTTCTTTACCTAATAGTATATCTGTTCTTAATGATATTTTTCCTATTTTATTAGATATGATGATAAATAAATATATTGGAACATTTAATTTAACTAATCCTGGTACTATTTCTCACAATGAAATATTAGAATTATATAAAAAAATTATTGACCCTTCTTTAATATGGACTAATATTTCTATAGATGAAGAAAATAAACTTTTTACAAATCAAAGATATAATAATAAATTATCTAATAAAAAACTTTTAAAATTATATCCAAATATACCAAATATTAAAATTAGTGTTAAAAATTTATTAATTAAAATGAAAAATAATATTGAAAATGATAAAATTATTTTTTAAATATATTATTTTACTTACAAATAATTATTTAATTAATTATATATAGAATTATATATAATCATGAATAATACTTTTGAAATTATAAATAATAAAAAATATAAAATTTGTGATGAAAATAAAATTAGAAATCCTATTACTAAAAGATGTGTTTCTAAAACATCCTCTCTTGGTAAAAAAATTATTGAAAGTATAGAATTAAATATAATATGTCCTGATGATAAAATTTTAAATCCTAAAACTAATAAATGTATATCTAAAAAAAATGGTCTTGATAAAAAATTATTAAATCAAATGTTAGGTATTAAATATAAAAAAATTAAAAAATCTTATATTAAAAAAAAAATTTCTTCTAGTAAAGATAAAACTTCTTCCAGTAAAGATAAAACTTCTTATATTAAAGATAAAACTTCTTCCAGTAAAGATAAAAGTTCTTCCAGTAAAGATAAAAGTTCTTCTAGTAAAGATAAAACTTCTTCCAGTAAAGATAA